>ERZ772986.750-NODE-750-length-19760-cov-5.570769_pt1 | contig 19760 bp, 10 predicted proteins | sample MGYA00511898_ERZ772986 | MGnify/ENA primary metagenome ERZ772986 (study PRJEB29015, sample SAMEA2737934) | human oral metagenome | biome: human oral; feature: human-associated habitat; material: dental | place: China | collected 2148 ... | reverse complement strand
CATCCGAGTACTTCACTCTCGACATAATCCCATCCTATCCCGCCACCAGAACACCGGGTCCCCACTGTCCGAGAAAAACCACTCACTCCACACCGCCTTGACGAGATCCGGGTAGCCCTTCCAAGTCGACCGGATCTCGCCTCGGGTCATCTCAGGATCATCAAAGGGCATGCGTATCGCCTTCCCACGCACAGACCGACGCACCCCCGCGGAGTCCCCGTCGGCCGCGTCCGGACAATGATCCCACGCTTCTCCAGCGCTGACTCCGTCATCGACGGACGCGCTCGTAGAGGAGGGGCTCGAGTTCCCGCATGCGAGACTCAACGGCGCCGGTCAGGACCGGGTCCTCCAGGCGCAGACCGAGCTCAATGTTGCGCTCCTCCGCGCTGGCCGAGAGGTTGGCGCTGGTGACGATGAGGATCTGGCCGTCCACGGCCACGAACTTGGCGTGGTTGCGCGCAGCCGCCCCGTCCTGGCCGCGGCGCGTGCGCAGGACGACGGCGCCCGGCATCTCCACGGCCACCTGAGCGCTTGTGGGGCTCCACGGCTTGGGATCGCCGTCGGCGGCGTCGGCATCCATGTAGATGCGCACGCTCACCTCGGCCCGCTCGGAGACCTCCTTCAGCGCTGCCCACAGCGCTGAGGAGCGCTGGATGTTGAAGGTGGAGACGGTCACCGAGCGGTAGGCGGCCGTCACCAGGTGGTGCGTGGCTGCGGTGAGCTGGCCGATGCCGCTGAGCGCCCCGAGGCCTGGTGGAAGGGTCCACACGGGGGTCAGGCCGGTGGTGTGGGAGCGCGCCCCTTCGATGGCTCGCAGCACCATGACGGTCTCCTCGCGCCGGTCGACCCCGAGCCCGCCGGCCTGGAGCAGGCTGCGCACCCCGGCCTGGCGGTTGGGCGCCACTGCGCCCAGCGCCTGGGTGAGGGTCTCCCCGTCCTCCAGGCTCGCGGCGATGGATCCGGCCTCGGCTCCGCTGAGCTCGGCCCCGAGGGCGGCGATTGCGTCACCGGCCCGCATCGGATCCTCCGACTTCCACGGGTCACCCGCTGCCATCCGCGTCATCCATCCTCCCCGGCCAGGAGCATCAACCGCCTCATTCCCCTGCGAAGAAGGCGAGCGCCCGGTGGGCCTGCCCGTCGAACTCCCCGGGGATCGGAACCACCAGGCGCCGGTCGAGGAAGCGGTTGGCCCGCTCGCAGGAGGTCTCCGATGCCATGACGCAGCAGTGGCAGGCGGCCCCGTGGAGGAAATCCTCAGGATCCTGGGGGATTCTCCTGGCGCATACGGGGTCGGAGGAGCAGCGTCCCAGCCGGGCCAGTGCCCGCCGCACGATCCACTGGAGCGTTGCGGGCTCCGATAGGGAGACGAGCCCGCCGAGTGTGCCGTCGGAGTCGGACGCGGTGGTCACCAGCAGCATGCCCGCGGCCGACGGCCGCCGCGGCGCCCCTTCCCTCTCCTCCTCCTTCCAGGCGTAGAGCCTCTCGGAGATGGAGGCGGCGCCATACCCGGAGTACATGGCCATCTCCCGGATGAGGGCGTGGGCCAGGGTGTGCACCAGCCAGTAGCGGGCGGGCTGCATGCGCTCCATGTGGTCCATATTCTTGGCGGTCTCGGAGTAGCGGCGCTCGAAGTTGCGCCGGTGCGCCGCGACGTGCGCCGCCCACAGCGCGCTGGACTCCACGCGCGCCTCCCAACCAGCCACACGGTCCTCGTCCAACTGGATGAAGATGCCCTCGCCCCGGTCCTCGGTGGCGGGGACCCATGCGGTCGCCCCGCGGGTGAGCGGGACGAGCCGCTTGCGCGAATCGTCCACACGGTCGAAGTCGTCGATGCGGGTGAAGCCGAGCAGGGCGTTGACCTTGCGCAGGCGATCCACGGCCAGGACCCGGTCGATCCCGTCGATGGGGTGCCCGGCCAGGCTCCGCGGTGAGAGGGTCAGACCGGTGCGCTCGTCCTCATGGCGGTCCTCGGGAGGCTCCTTGAGCAGGTAGCGCCACTCGGGCACCAGCAGGTCCGTCGGGCTCCAGGCGGCGCGGCGGGCGCTCAGGGACTCCTCATTCTCCCCGGGCGCAAGAGCCTTCTCGACGACGGCGCCCAGCTCCTCATCATCGAGATCGAGAAGCTCCCCGAGCTCCGGGTGCCCCTTCATCGCCATGCGCAGGAACCGCATGTTGGTGGCGAGCTCGCCCAGGTCCTCTCCGATCGCTGCCGCCAGGGCGTTGGCCCGGTCCTTGAGGATCTCCTGAGGGTCCAGCCGCGGCATGTCGATGATGGACTGGGTGGCTGGGAACCAGAGGTTGGAGGCCCCCACGAGCATGAGGCGGACCTCCTGGTCGCAGCCCTTGGTGTTGAAGACATCCAGGTGCGGGAAGCGCCCCCGGCACTGCGGCAGCCGGCTGCGCCCGGCCTCGCCCTGGGCCTGGTTCATGGGGCGGCTGGCATGGCAGCTCTCGCAGCGGATGATGGCGCTGGCGCCGCGGGTGCTGCCGCGGTCGCTCATGGTCAGGGCCGGCCTGCTCGCCTCGGTGCAGTGTCCGCCCTGATGGACCCACCAGTCGTAGGGGAACTCATCGAGGTGCCCCATGGGGCAGGCCAGCAGGTAGCGGGCGGGCACGCACGGGGCGTGGCGCACCCGTCTCCCCTTGGCCCCTGCGGCCGCACGCTTCCTGCCCTGCTGGCGCCCCGGGCATCCCACGTGCTCCACGACGGCCTCGTCGGGCCGGTGCTGTTTGACGTTCGTGTACCCCTCCCCGGCCGCGCCCACGAAGTCGCCGAGCGGGGCGAGCTTGTCGCAGCCGGTGCAGCGCATCCACTGGGGGAAGATCCGTGCGGGCACGCCCAGGTCGGAGCCCTGGCGCGAGAAGCTGGTCTCCTTGTCCTGGTGGGGGTAGGGGCGCAGCTCGCTCACGCGGGGGTCCAGCATGAGCTGGATGGTCTCCAGCAGGCGCGGTGCGTGGATGGCGGGGGACGCGCCCGGCCCGCGGCGCTTCCAGATCCGGTCCCAGTCGTTCAGGCCGGTGGGCATGATGGTGAAGTGCGGCAGGTCCATGATGGCGCCGGGGCCATAGGTGTACAGCAGGGTGCTGGGGCGGGCCGAGCCCACCTTGGCGAAGTTCCGGGCCCGCTGCTCCTCGCGCAGGCGCTCGCCATCGCCCAGGGGATCCACTCCCTGCCCCGCGCTGATGAACCGATCCGCCTCCAGGCCGCCCTGATCCGGGACGTCCTGGGCCGACGACGGCGCACCCGCATGCTTGGAGGCGTCCTGGACTGGAGCCGTCTGGGGATGCCGGGGCCGCTGGTCCAGCGGGTTCGTGGGGCTCATTCCTCTTCCTCCGTCGACGTCGCCGGATCCTGGGCCTGCCAGTCAGGGGCTTCATCCGGCTCGCGCCAGGCCAGGCGGGCCGGATCGGGGGAGACCAGGAGGTTGATCTCGGGCTGGACCTCGCGCATGGAATTGGCGACCACGAAGGGCGCCCCTCCCCGCCTGCTGCGCGGCCCGGTGGATTCCGCGGAGCGGATGAGGTCGAGGAAGCCGTCCCCCTGCATGGAGCGCTCGTAAACCAGGTGCCGGCCGGTCTCGGTGCGGGGCGCGTTGGCCTCGTCGTCGGCGTCCTTGGCGCGTCGCTCCCATTGCCCGATGCGGTCCTCCAGGCGTTTGCGGACCAGGTCGACGACGCGGCTGCGCGGGTCATCGGCCCCGGAGTGCTCGATGCGCGATGCGATGGTCCGGGCCAGGCGGTCCATCGCTTCTCGCTGGCGCAGGATGTTTCCGGCGCTGTGCTCGGGCCCGAGGCTGGATGCGGGCGAGTCGGTGGCGGTCAGGACCCGGGCGGCGGCCACGAGGAGGCCGTCCAGTCCCCGCTCCAGGGAGGTGGTGGAGAAGGGCGTGACGGAGAGGGGCTCGACCTGGGAGTAGAAGGTCTCGTGGAAGTGGCGGAACTGCTCGTAGTGGGCCAGGTCGCGGGGACGGGCCCAGTTGCCCAGGGTGACCACGAGGCCGGGCCTGGAGGCGTCGCGCCCCACTCGGGAGGAGGCCTGGATGTACTCGGCGGTGTTCTTGGGCTGGCCCACGATGAGCATGAGGCCGAGGCGGCTGACGTCCACGCCCACCTGGAGCATGGAGGTGGCCAGGACGGCGTCGAAGGGCTGCTCCCCCGGGCGTGATGCGGGCCTGTGCCCTGCCCGGAAGCGCCTCGCGCTCTCCTCCCGCGCCGCGGTGGAGTGCACCGTGGGGTCGAAGGGCAGGGCCATGCTGCCCAGCGTTGCGGTGATGGTGGTGGAGTCGATGCGGCTGGTGAGCTCGCCGAGCTTGATGCCCGGCATGGCGTTGCCGTACCTGCGCGGCAGCCTGGAGCCGGGCAGGCCCTTGGCCAGAGCGGTCTGGATGTCGTCCTGGATGTAGCGGGCCATGCCGGCCAGCTCGCGGGTGGCTGAGAAGTAGCCCACGAGGGTCATGTACGGGTCGGCGGCCGCGCCAGCGCGGTCCAGGAGGAGCTGGCCCGCGGCCATGAGCACCTGGGAGGTCTGGATCTCTGCGTTGGTGAGCTTGACCCCGGTGGTGGACAGGCCCAGGTAGAGGCGTCCGGGGTGGGCCGCATCGATAGGCATCTCGGTGGAGAAGAAGGTGTCCGAGGCGGACAGGACCTGGGGCGGGAAGACGGTGAGCCCCCGCCCGTACAGGCCCCGCACTTGCGCGCGGGCGTTGCGCACGGTGGCCGAGGAGGCCACGATGAGCGGCCGCACGGTGCACGCCCTCCCGTCGGCGCCGGTGAGCCTCCATGTGGTCATGGCGTCCACGGCCACCTCGAACAGGCCCACAGTGGTGCCCAGGGCACCGGTGATGAGGTGGAGCTCGTCCTGGATGATGAGGTCGGGCGGGCGCAGGCGGCCGGTGGGGACCACGCGGGCGGGCGGCATGCCGTTCTTGGCGGGGTGGGAGTCCTTGACCTTGCAGGAGTCGTCGTCGCAGGTGCCCCGCGCATCCAGCTGGGGGACGTAGCCGTGGCGCTCGCAGCGCCGGGCCACGTGCCCGAAGAGGGCGGCGGCCTGCCCCTCGCGGGCCATGCGGGCGAGCTTGTCCACGGTGGCGATGACGAAGGCGGGGACGAGCCGGTAGATCTCCTCATCGGTGGTCAGCACCGGGATGCCGTCAGCCACGGCACCTCCCTCGGAGAAGGGGCAGGAGGCCAGGGGGTCCGGGCAGTGGACGCGCACGCGCCCGGCGGCGGTGTCCACCCGCACGTCCTTGTAGGACAGCGGGTTCCCGCACCAGGGGCAGCGGGTGGTCTGGAGGGCCGGGTAGGGGGCGGTCTCCCTGGCGCTACGGTCCTTGAGCGCCTTCAGCTGCTCGGCGGCCTCGGACACCCGTTTGGGCGAGACGGCGCTGCCCACCCACAATCCGATCCGGAAGGGCTCGCTCCCCCAGGTGCCGGGATCCTCGCGGCGGGCCATCTCGGCGGCGCAGACCAGGGCGGTGGCGCGCTGGAACTGCTGGGAGGTGAGCAGCCGCAGTGTGTAGCGCATGAGGACGGCGACCCCGGCGCCCCCGTCCAGGGGGCCGTCGGGGGTTGTCAGGACGCCCTGGAGGCGGCGGATGGCGAAGGTGTAGGCGGCCAACCCCAGGTAGGCCTCGGTCTTGCCGCCGCCGGTGGGGAAGAAGAGCAGCTCCACCTTGGCCCGCTCCGCATCCGAGCGCCGGGCCAGGGCGGGTTCGGTCAGGGCCGGGAGCTGCAGGAGCACGAAGGCGAGCTGGAAGACGCGCCAGTGGTGGGGGAAGGCCTTGGCGCGCACGCGCTCCTCGGCCTCAGCCAGGGGCAGGCCGGGTTCCTTCTGGCGCTCCTCGGCGATCTGGGAGTGGACGCGCTGGTCGGCCATGACGCGGTTCATGAAGGAGAAGCAGCGCTGGGCGTCTGAGCTGGCCAGGAGATGGTCGAGCCCGGCGGCGAGACCGGCATGCACCTGCGCCGCCTCCTCAACCACCTCTTCAGCCGTGGGGCGCAGGTGGTCGGGCAGGGCGGCGATGGCGGAGCGCTGCCGGCCCAGCCAGGCGCCGTAGGCCTCGATGATGGGAGCGAGTCCGGCGCGGAGTTGATCGGGCGTGGCGGTGGCCAGGGCGGTCATGTCCAGCAGGGCGCCGTCCACGGTGGCGGCATCGGTCTGGGGCGTGGTGGAGGTGGGGATCCACTCGGTGCGCACCTGGGTGGCGCGGCGCTGGCCGGGCAGGACGGTCCAGTCGGCGGAGCAGGTGCGCCCGACGGCGTACTCCAGGCGGTCGCGGTACTGGAGGGCCAGGCGGGCCTCCTCGGCATCGGACAGGAGTGCGGATGCAGCGGATGCATCGGTGAGGATGTCGTGGACGGGCAGGAAGACGGCGCGCCCGCCGGCGTCCACGTCCAGGCGTGTCTGGAAGAGCCAGGCCTGGGTGGGGATGCGGCGCGGGGTCTGGCGGTCGTTGCACAGGGCCACTTCGATGAGCAGCCGGTCGCCTTCCGCATGGTTCTCCAGCTGGGCGTCCACGCGCAGGATGACGTCCTCGCGCAGCACGTGGTCCTGGGTGGTGCCGGGGGCGAGTGAGGCCAGGTCGATGCGGACGTGCTCGGTCACGTCCTCGCGACGGTAGACGGTTGCCGGACGGTCTTTGCCACGGCCGTCCCCTAGGCCTTCCTGGTGGGCATCCTCAGCGGACCCTCCCGACTGGGGGTGGTAGACGCCCCAGGAGGCGTGGACGGTGAGGGCGTCCAGGTCGGCGGGGACCTGGAAGCGCAGGCCCATGGAGGCGGGGATCATGAGGCCGCGGCGGATGGGGGTGTCATCGCGGTCCCCGGCGGTGTCCTCGTCCCCGTCCGGGCCGGTCTCGTCGACGCCGGTGACGGGGACCCCGGTGGAGGCGCGGGCGTCGAGAGCGTCCGCATCCAGCGCTCCCTCGTCCGCATGATCACCGCCGTTCCCGGGCCTGGGGGCCTCGGCACTGCCGGTGAGGCGGGTGGGGGCGATACGCCCCAGGTTGTAGCGGCCGTCCGGGGCGACGGTGAGGATCTCGTCTGCCCCGTCGGCGGGGCCGAGGAGCTCGCGGCGCAGTATGTCTACGAGGTTGGTGCGCACCGAGACGGAGGTGCCGTCAAGGTCGTGGGCGAGCTCGTAGGGTGGCCGATTGCGCCTGCCGGGCGTACCAGATGGCATCGGGGAGCCAGGAGTGGCCCCGGCACCGGCTGCCGGGGAGTGGGGTTGTGATGCTGGGGCCGGCGGTGTGGGGGTGCTCATGCGGGGTCGCCTTTCCGGTCCTGGGCGGCGGCGCGCTCGTGGTTGAGGGCGAGGAGCCGGTCGAGGACCTCCACGCGGGCGGCGGGGCTCATGGTCCAGCGGGTCATCTTGCGGTAGGTGTGGAAGCCGTGGTCCAGGGGGACGTCGTCCCAGCCGTAGGCGGCCATGACGGCCTCATCGAGCTCGCGGTGGATAACGCGCAGGCGGGCGACGTCCGGATCGGCGCCGTCCGCCAGGGCGGGGTCGTTGACGCGGTTGTAGAGGTCGGTCAGGCCCAGCTGACGGCGCAGCATAATCTCCCGGCGCTCCTCATCCAGCGTCCTCCCAATCGCCTCCAAGGCCCGCTCGGATTCCTCCGTCAGACGCGGCCGAGGGAAGGTTTCAAATATCGTCGAAGGAGTATACGTGGGGTCAACACGCATAGTCGTCCCATACTTTATTGCCCACATTTGATGCAAAGAAGACGACAGCACTGCAAGAACACTCGACGTTACCTCAGAAAAAACAACCAACTTATCATCGAAGACATTATCCTTGGAAACTCGCAACGGCATCACCGTCTTGCTCACGCGCGCCACGGCCAGCACCTCATCGAGGCCCGCAATCGCCTTCCGCATTGCTGGGCGACTATTCCAGTACTTCCACCATTCGTTCACCATGCGGGGGTACTTGACAGCATCCTTCCGAGCACGCTCAGAATACACGTGACGAAGCACGTGAGCCCACGGTCGAACGTACCGTGAAGCTTCAGACTGATCCCGCTCATTAAAGTCTATGACCCAGCGGGAGGCGGATGCGTCAGGTCGGGAGTTGAGGTCCTCCCCGTTGAGGTAGGGGAAGAGCACGTCTGTATTGCGTGGATCCGCCGCGATCCACGCCTCGGCCTCCTCGGGCTCCACGATGAAACCCTTGCCGAGAACAAGGCAGCCGATGAAGGCGACTCCAGTATTCTCCCCAAGTCGCTCGGGCGCCCCCTCCACGGAGCCGAGCGGCTCCAAGAGCGTGGAGATGTGCGTGACCGGCTCATCGTCGCAGGCAAGCAGAACGCCGTCGGCTACGGTGCCCCGGGTCCCCCAAACGGCGGCGTACTCCAGGTTGGCCGAGGCCGCGGGCCAGGGGCGGGACTGGATGGAGCGGGTGATCGTGAAGCCCCGCTCGACCATCTGGTCGAGGCCCACCTCTCTGGTGTCGCCCTGGGCCACGGTATTGGTGGCAATGAGCCCGAGAGTCCCCGTGGGCCTCAGGAGGGAGAGGGCCCGCAGGAAGAAGTAGGCTACGAGGTCGGCATTACCTTTCCTTCCCTCACCGACCACTGAGACATACCATTCACGCAGGTTAACACCATTAGCACCAGAGATCTTCTTCCCTCCGAGGAAGGGCGGGTTGCCAATAATGGCGTCGAATCCCCCGTGGTCCTGGATGACGTCCGGCAGCTCCAGGGGCCAGTGAATGCAGTGCCAGCGATCGTAGTCCGTGGGGACGGTGGGCGTGAGCCCCCGTTCCAGGATGGCCTCCAGCATGGAGGTGCCGGCCTCGCCCTCGGCCGGATAGGCGCGCGAGACCGCGACTCGCAGGGACTCGTAAGCCTCCTCGCGCTTCTTGCCGAATCTGCCGCCCGCATCCAGCCCGGCGGCGATGACAGCATCGGCCAGTTCCTTCAGTGGTTCCAGGTCGCGCTGGATGCCCGCGTAGGTGGCGTCCTTGGCCTTGGTGTCCCGCATGAGGTCCCCGGGCTCCACGGGGGTGCTGAGCTCGCGGCGCTTGACCGCGATCGCGCGCAGCATGCCCTCGATGTCCACCTGCAGGCCCCATTGGCCCCTGGCGTCCACATCCAGCAGGCCGCCCTGGCCGCGGCGGCGCGAGGCGGGGTCGATGTGGAGCTCCTCGAGCTGGCGGATATCCGTGATCCCCAGCAGGGAGTTGCCGACGATGATCTTGTCATCCACGAAGGAGAAGGGCAGGCGCGTATCCAGGGAGACCAGCCACAGGGAAAGCTTGCACATCTCCACGGCCATGGGGTTGATGTCCGCCCCGTAGAGGCAGTGGGCCACCACCTCGCGCAGGGCGTGGCTCTCCAACTCCTGGGGGCTGCGCCCTGAGGCCAGGAAGCGCTCGGAGGTGCCGTCCTGCTCCCAGGCCTCCATGAGGGCGCGGGCCAGGAAGCGGGCCGCGGCTACCAGGAAGGCCCCTGAGCCGCAGGCGATATCCGCCACCTTGAGGTCCAGGATGTCCGCGGCGGGCAGCAGCCTCCATGTCTCCCGGTCGGCGCTCTGGTAAGGGCCGGGGCGGAAGACCAGGGGCTCCAGGGCGTAGCGCACCACCTCCTCGGCCAGGGAGCGGGGCGTGTAGTGGGCTCCGGCATTCTTGCGGGAGGGGGTCTCGGCCACGTACAGCCCGCCGGGGAGCACCACCGTGGGGCGTCCACGCAGGTCGCGGCGGATAGCGCCGATCCAGGGCCTGAGGCGGTCGCGCACGTCCTCATCGCGGCTGACGGCCAGCAGGGAGCGCTCGGCGTCCTCCATGGAGTCCCCCGCGGTCAGGGCCTTGGCCAGGGCGCCCTTGGTGGGCGGGGTGGACGATGACTGGTGCCCCTTGACCCAGGCCCGGATCGCCGAGGCCAGTGCGGGGTCGTCAGCGTGCTCCTCGGCCAGGTCGTTCAGAACGCTCAAGGGGATCTCCGGCTCGTCCCCCTCCCTACCGGGCAGGCCCAGAATGATCTCCTCGGCGCGGCGGGCGGTGTAGCCCAGCAGGCCCTCGTAGATGTAGCCGATCTGCTCCACGTCAATGTCGCGGAAGGAGATGCGGCGGGCCTCCTGGCCGCGGGCGCGGGCCACCTGGACGGCACGCAGCACGTGCAGCATGACACGGTCGGGCACGGTGACCCGCAGCGTGCCGCGCTCGGTGGTGGCCGACAGGAAGGGGAAACGGTCCGGGTCGAACAGGGAGCCGCCGTAGGCGGGCAGGCGCAGGTCCTCAAAGGCGACCCCGCGGGCCAAGGCGCCGGAGGTGGCCAGGAGCCGGTGCCAGGTCAGGGAGGTGGCGTCCAGGGACTCCTCCCCCTCCACCTGAACGCGCTCCTCCAGATCGTCCAGGACGCCCGTCAGCCCGTAGCCGGACCTGAACAGCTCAGAGTCGGGCAGCAGGCTGCGCTCCTGGGCGAAGAGGAGGAAGACCACGCGCATCATGACGGTGACGGCGGCGTCGTAGACCAGGGCGGCCTCGGGCAGCGGGTCGGGCTCGCCCTTGGCGCGGGCGGCGCGGCCCGCCTCGGAGAAGGCGGTCACCAGCAGCTCCACGGCGCGGCGCACCTGGACGCCCAGGGCCACCGTAATCTCCTCGGCCGCGAGCACCGAGGCCTCAAAGAGGGCGGGCAGGCGCTCCTCGGCCTTGCCTCCCAGGAGGCGCCTGATACTCAAGAGCTCCACGAAGGCGTTGCGGGCGGCGGGTTCCTCGATCCAGGTCTGGGCGTCCACAATGCCGGAGGCGGCCATGGCTCCGGGCGAGGCGCTCACAATGGCCCACCAGCGGCCGTCGGTCACCACGCCAATGCTGCACGCGCCCTGCGCCCCGGAGGACTGCCCGGCGCGCAGCATCTCCTCCATGCGGTCCACCGGGCTGGCACTCCAGCCGTCGGTCAGGGGGTCGCGCAGGGAGTCCACCGGGTCCACCACGGACACGAGGGCACCCACGCGGCCCTCGGTAATGAGGGCGCCGTCGGGCTCCACGCGCACGGCCTCGTCGGGACCAGCAGCCGCACAGAACTTCAGGACCGGATCCGGGGAGGGCTGCCAGTACGCGCCCCAGCCGAGCACGTCACGCAGGACGGTGCCTACCCAGGTGTCCCGGGCCTGGCGGTAGGCGGCCAGCGGGTCGTCCGCCGACTGGTCGGCACCCTCCGGATCCCCTGGGCGCGGGCGCCCCGGACGCCTCCGGTACCCCGGACCGGCACCGTCCCTACTCGCGGCGGCGCGCCAGGCGTCCCAGGCCCGGTCGAAGGCGGGCTTGGCGTCCCGCAGCGCCTCCTTGGCGCCAGGTGGGATCGCCGGGATGCCGGTCGAGTAGAGGCGGGCCAAGGGAGGGACGGCGAGGAAGGGCCCCTCGCGGTCCACCAGGGTCAGCCATTCGCGGTGCGACTGCGCGGCCGTGGCCCGGCCACCGGCGGCACCCGGCCCCCTGCCGCGGCTGCGCCCCTGAGGGCTCTTGGCACCCGTGGCCTTGCTGGTGGTGCGGCTCATGCGCCTGCCTCCTTGGAATCCTCGGCTGCCACGTGCCCAACGGCTTCTCCCGCATCGGCAGTACCCGTGGCATCGCCCTCAGCAGCGCCCCCGGCACCGTGGCGGGAGGGGGCCGCCTCCTGCTCCCACTGCTCGGCGTCCCTGCCGGAGACGGCGAAGACGAGTGCCACCTGGGAGACGTAGGGGCGGATGTCCCGGTAGCGCTCCTGGATGCCGTCCACCTCCCGGGCCTCCTCCTCATCCAGGGCGTCCAGGCGCTCCTCCATGGCGCGGACGTCCCGGGCGCGCTGGCGGCGCTGCTCGTCGGTGACCAGGGTGAAGAGCGCCTCCTGCCCCTCCTCCTCGCTCTGGCGGACGGCGCGCAGGGAGTCCTGCAGGTTGCGGCGGAAGGCGGCGAAGATCCCGCGGGCGCGTTCAGTATCGTCCTTGCAGCGGGATTCGAGCTGGTCCCTGACGCGATCCGCCTGGCGCTCGGCGCGCTTGCCCATCTCGGCGGTGAGGCGCTCGCGCATGCGCGTCCCCTCCTGCATCCAGGCCCGCGCCAGGTGCTCGCGCACGCCGGCGCCAGCAGCCTGAAGGTCATCGCCGTCGAGCACCCGGTCCAGGAGGTCGTGCACCTTCTCCTCGGCCAGGTTCTGGCCGCGCAGGCGCAGGCCGGTGACGAAGACCTCCTCGTGCAGCCGCAGGCCCCCGCGCCCCACCAGCACCAGGCGCGCCACCGAGGCCACGCAGGTGGTCTCCCAGTCCGGCACCACCACGGCGGTCACGCGGCTGAGGGCATGCTCGCTGGAGAGCACCGACGAGCGCAGCACGCGGGCGGCCTTCTGCATGAGGGCATGCCCCAGGTGGATCGGCACCACGTCGCGCCCCAGGCGCTCCCGGTCCTGGCCGTCCAGCTCGGTGAAGGTGATGGGGCGCCACTGGCCGGGGGCGCGCACGGTGTCCAGGCCCGCGAGCGCGCACTGCCAGGCCGGTGCGAGCTGGGGGACGCAGTAGAAGGGAGCGTCGGTGCGCTCATCGCCGGTCTCGATGAGGAGGGGCTGGCGGGTCAGGCGCAGAGCCTCGTCCACCACCCGGCGGCAGGCCCCGGGGCTCAGGTGCAGCTCCTCGCGGCGCTCCTCATAAGTGCGGGCGAGCTCGGTGAGCTGGCGGTTCATGCTCACCGACCCGGCCATGACCTTGTTGACGGCGTCCTCATCGGCACTGCGGGCGGTGGTGCGCTTCGCTGAGGCGCCGAGGAAGCGCCTGGATACCTCGGCGTCCACCAGGGGGTTGACGGCGCCCAGGTCGGATCGGGTGGTCGCCACCTTCTCCACCAGGCGCCCGACGAACTCCAGGTCCCCGCGCAGGAGGGCTGAGCCGCCGGGGCCACCGGGGCCGCCGTCACCGCTGGAGGCGTTGCGGCCCCCTACAGGGATGAAGGAGAAGATCTCAGGCGGGTGCACCTGACCGTAGCGGTCGATGCGGCCGATGCGCTGCTCCAGGCGGGAGGGGTTGAAGGGGACGTCGAAGTTGACCAGGCGGTGGCAGTAGTCCTGCAGGTCGATGCCCTCACCAGCGGCATCGGTGGCCACGAGCACGCGGATCGGTTCCTTGGAGGGGTCCTCGGTGAAAGCGAATCGCAGGGCCTCGCGCTGCTCGCGCGGGGTGGAGCCCTGGATGACGCCGAGGCGGTCCTCGTTGTAGCCGCGCGAGCGCAGCACGGCCACGAGCCATTCGACCGTGTCCGCGTACTCGGTGAAGACCACCGCGCGCTCGTTGGTCCAGGTGCGCCCGTCGGGACGGCACACGGCTGTAAGGAAGTCAATGAGGGCCTCCAGGCGGGAGTTGGGGCGGTGCTGGAAGCCCTGCGCCCAGGTGATCAGGTCCTGGATCTGAGAGCCTGTGGCGGCGGCGAGCGGGTCGTCGGACTTGGCGGCGCGCAGGGCCTCGAACTCGGGCTGCTCGGCCAGTCCCTCCTCCTCGTCGCTCTGGCCGGATCCCATGATCTCGGCGTAGTAGGAGTCCTCCTCGGTCCATTCCCGATTGCTGGCCGAGGCCTCCAGGTAGCGGCTCATGGTGCGGGCGAAGGCCCATGGGGAGGACAGGAAGCGCTTCTTGAGCAGGAGGGCTGCGATGCCCAGGCGCCTGTGCCCGCGCTCTCGCGCGGAGTCCTTCAGCAGGGCGTCCAGGAGGGCGAAGCGCTCCTCCTCTTCCGGGCTGGGGGTGAAGGGCAGGGTGTTCAGGACGCGCTGTTGGAAGGCGCGAGCGCCCTCCACCTGGGTCTTGAGGCGGCGCACGGCCACCTCTGCCAGGGCGGAGTGGTCGATCTCGGCGCCGCGGGAGAAGCGGCGCGGATCGATCATCTCCAGCAGGGCGGTGAAGGACTCGGTGTAGCCGTTGTGGGGTGTGGCGGACAGGAAGAGGCGGTGCTCGCAGTGCTCCGCCAGCTGGCGCAGGGCGATGGTGCGTTGGGAGTCCACGGCGTAGCCGCGGCCCTGTGCGGTAGCGGTGGGGGCGGCTGGGGCGACGTGGTGGGCCTCATCGACGACGAGCACGTCGAAGGCGTAGCGGCGCGCCGAGGTCGAGCGGCGGGCGTCGGCCAGGACCTCGCGCAGGAGGCGCTGGGCGCTCACCCTGGGCAGCCAGTCCATGGAGACGATGATGCGGGGGTAGAGGCGGAAGGGATTGGCCGCCAAACCGTGGGCTCGGCGGGTATCGGCCAGGGCGGCGGCGTTGACGATGGTGAAGTCCAGGCCGAACTTGTCCCGCATCTCCTCCCGCCACTTCAAGGACAGGCTGGGTGGGCACACGATGATCACCGAGCGGGCCCTGTGGCGCAGGAGGAGCTCCTCGACTACGAGGCCGGCCTCGATGGTCTTGCCCAGGCCGACGTCGTCGGCGAGCAGCAGGTTGGTGCGAGGGGCGGCCAGGGCCCTGCGCAGGGGCTCGAGCTGGTAGGGCTCCAGGGCGACGCCGGCGCGGAAGGGGGACTGGAAGCGTTTGGGGTCGGCGCTGGTGATAGCGCCCCAGCGCACGGCATCTACGAGGGCACCGATCGTGCCCGGGTTGTCAAAGCCCTCAGGGGTGATCTCCTCGGGCAGGCCCTGGTCCGGCAGGACGGTGTGCCCAACCTCCAGCTCCCAGACGACGCGGAGCTCCTCGCCCATACGGTCCTCATCCAGGGACTGGAGGGTCACCTCGTGAAGACCGGTCGGGACGGCGGTGGCCTCATCCGCGGGGCTACGGGACAGCCTCTGCACGACGACGTCGGTGGCCGCCCAGGTGGAGCCGCGAACCTCGACCACCTGGCCAGGCTCCGGCAACGCGGGTGTCTGGAACGGCGACTCATCCGAGAGGGAGACGAGGGAGCGGGCAGGAGCCGTCGCAGTACTCATGGTGGGAGGCTCCTTCAGTCCGCAATCAATCCGTCATCGGCCGCGGTGGCTCGGCGCCGGGCGCTGGCGACAAGCCTAGTCCCGCTGCGTCCCTTCCCAGGACCAAGCGGCTCCCTGTGACCAGAAGGTTGCCAGCCGAGTAATGCTGGTGGGACTACGACGCTCCCGTACTCGTGCTTGCCCCTTATCAACCCATGTACGTATCAAGCCAGGATGAGCTGGGCCCCACTCTTCCTGAGCATGCTGAAGGTATCGGTGAAACTCACCCCCATGGCCTTGCAGGCATCAGGGATCTTGACCCGCTTGCGGGCACCGGGCGCAGAGATCTCATGGGTGACCACTGTGCAGTTATAGGCGCAGGCGTAAGCAACGATTAGGTAGTCGGCGTCGTTCCCCGTGAATGCTCTCAATGCAGCATCCGAGTAGTTCTGGCTCGCCGCCCATTGGGATATCCTCCCAAAATGCTCGACAGGCTTCTGTCCGATCGGGCAGAAGAAGCGCCGATGCTCTCTTGCCCACCCTTCAAGCTCGTCGTCCCCGTTGATGATCTCATTGAAGATCGGATCGATACTGCACACAGATCCGTTTTCATTCACGCGCTCGAGCCAGTTCCAGAACCCTGGAGCAAGATCGAATGCGTAGTAGCGATTCTTCGCCTCAATCAGGACGTTGGCATCAATGACGTACATCAGGCCACTCCCAATTTTTCGGCCAACCCTTGGAACGCCTTATTCCCCTTGACCCCCAGCAGTTCATAGGCCTCCCTGTAAGAGGTAGACCCTTCGAGGGTGCTGGACAGGATCGCCCTGGCGAACTGACGACCTAACCTCATTGGTGCGACATTATAGTAGTCCCCCCCTGTGGATTGGGAGGATTTATCCTTAAGGACAGCCATGATGCGCTCACGCTCATGCTTATATTTCTCCTGAAAGTCATCCCACTCCAGGAGACCCGCATCGTAGAGGCGGTTGAGCACCATCAATGTACTCACACTGTAGTAATGAGCCAGGCGCTCCAGCTCCTCCGGCGAAGTATCGCCCTGATAGAGCCTTTTGAGGGAGCATGCGGGCACCAGAACCTCGGCAGTCACCCTGTTGCACCACCTCTCCTCCCGCTTCTCGGCGTACATGACAGAGCTACTATCAGACAGAGCACTCTTCCCTAACAAGACGTGAGAGAGCTCATGGACCAGCGTGAATATCTGGGCCCCCAAGGTATCAGCTCCATTGACGAAGATGAGGGGAGCCATGGCATCCACCAGGGCGAGCCCTCTGAACTCTTGAGGATCAAGGGCGCGGTGAGTATTGCTGCCCACAACACCGTTGACCATGACAAGCACACCCAGATCCTCGATCCTGTCGATCAAGATGCGCCTGGATCTTTGCAGGTTCGAGTGCTCTAAAGAAGGTTCTTCGTCAAGTCGCAGCAGTCGTCGAATCCGAATCGCCACGTCATGAGGATCCTCATCCATAGCAGCCGAACCGACGATATCAAGAGCCGCAGCATCATTGTCCGCCAGGTAGGATCTATACCACTCCTGGCGATTCTGGCACAGGTAGATGGCATCCAAGAGGTTAGCAGAAGGACGTTCGATCCTGACATCCCCAAGGGTCCGCATGTCCGGGATGGGGACCCGCTCATCAGGGGGCTCCGCCAGGAAGAGGTGGCCGAACGGCGTGTAGGTCTTCCTCGCGAACTCTTCCAGCTGCTTGAGAGTCGGAAGAACCCTCCGCTCCACCCAGTCGTCGAACTGCGGAACACGGCCCACAGTCGTGGCATGGTCCCATCCCGCTCGGCTGACCGCCCATCGAAGCATGGTGGGCGACACCTCGACGCGAACCGTCACCCAACTCACCTCCCGCAGGGCGTTCAGTCATCAATGGCCGGGCGTCCCGACCCCAGCACAGGGTAACGCGGACTCACGCGAGGGCTGTAGTGGTGGCGGGTGGAGTGTGCGCCCAGCACAGGGTAACGCGGACTCACGACATCATTGACCCGTACACCGGGGAGTCTCGTCGAACGGCAGCAGATCGAGCAGGCCGCACGTCTACCACCGAAGACTTCAGCCCCGGCAACCGGATCAGCCCTCGGCTCAGTGGCAGCGCTCCGTATGCTTTGCTCCACCAATCGTATCGACGACGCACATCAGGGGCTGGGCCCCGTGCATCGCGTGCCCGCGGCCCTGATGACCAGGGTTGCGGCGAGCCCGGCCAGGCCGGAATTCCCACGCACCGTGCTTGGGGAACTCCTCCGGAAATCCGGAGCCCTCATGGTCTGCGCGGCCCCGCCCTCCCCGACCGTCAGGGCGTCCGAAACCATCAGGACTCCTGCACCCACCGCGGCCGCCATGCCTGCTACGGCCACCGAGGCCCTCGTCGCGGTAAGCGCCGTCGTCGGCACTGGGGCCGAAGCCCGGGCCACCCGGCCCGAACCCGAGCCCGAAGCCGTGCTCGCGCATGCGCATCATCGCCACGAACCGCTCCTCGCCCATGTGCCTGCGCGCTTCGGCGAACCGAGGACCCCATTCGGCGTCGGCATCGGTTCCGAGCGGGTCCTCGGTGCAGGCGATGATCTTATCCAGCAGACCGGCCATCGTGGCGGCCTCCTGCTCAGTGAGGGCGTCGATGTAGTCGGCGCGAGCCCCGCCTAGCGGCGTGCCGCGGCCAACCCGGATGGGGCGGACGACCACAGTGCGGCGATACTCGCCACCGAGCCTGCGTTTCTGGCAAGTGGAGGCACTGACGGGACCGTCCGTTGATTTCCGGTAAGTGCGAGACGTATCATAATAATCAACAAAAACGCTTCTAATGCCCGCCTCGGCGGGAGTTCAGAATCGACCTTTATTTTTCTGATGCATGTAGCCCAAGAATATACTCAGCGACAAAACGGTTCAAGATCTATACTGAGCAGGTTAATCTTCTCAAGCGGCACGGCACGCATGCGGAGGATCAGAATCGTGCAGGACCTAGTACTTCAGGAAATCGCGACTGCACCCCGCACCAGCGCATCATCTCGAAGACGGTGGTGACATCCACCCCCATCGCCATGCAAGCGTCGGGGATCTTGACCCGCTTACGTCCCATAGGCGCGGTAACGATTCTTGTCCTCGATGAGAACATTTGTATCGAACGCACATCAGGCAGCCTCCAGGCAGGCGACCAACTCCTGGAATATAGCGTATTCCCTCACCTGCAAGAACCTGTAGGACTCACGGTACGGAGTCCGCCCCTCGAAAATGGACAGGAAGACCGCCTGAGCGAACGGCCGACCGATCCGAAAGGGGGCCGTGTTACAGTAATTTCCGCCGTTTCCTGACCTACGCTTCACCATGAGGTTCATCAGCCTCTCGCGCTCGGCATCATACATGCGGTGGAACAGATCCCGGGAGATGAACTGGATCTCGCGCGGAGCCCCACAACCGGGGACCGAGCCGCTCCGGCCGCCGCGCCTCCCGCGAAGCCACGCCCCAGCCCGTCCCGAACCTCACAGTCGACCGGAGGCGATGCGTGCGCCCTCGGCCAGTGACTCCAGCTTGGACCAGGCGATGTGGGGGTGGACGCGCCCGCCCAGGCCGCAGTCGGTGGGGGCACAATGACCCGCTCGGGGCCGACGAGGCGGGCGAAGCGCTCGATGCGGTCGGCCACCAGCTCGGGGTGCTCCAGGACGTTGGTGGCGTGGAAGACGACGCCGGGGATGAGGTACTTCTCGCCGGGCAGCTCGACGTCCTTCCAGATCCTCCACTCGTGCTCGTGGCGGGCGTTGGCCGCCTCGAAGCTCAGACCGTTGGCGCGGACCGACAGCGCCAGGTCCACGATCGTGTCGAAGCCGAGGTCGGCGGAGTGCGGACCGTGCCAGGAGCCCCAGCACATGTGGTAGCGCACCCGGGCGGGGTCGATGCCTTCCAGGGCGTGGTTGAGGGCCTCGATGCGCACGGTGGAGAAGCGGCGGTAGTCCTGCAGATCGGGCTCGACCTCGAACTGGTCCCAGAACTCGGCCAGGTCGGGAGCATCGATCTGGACGGTGAGCCCGACATCGGTGATCGTCCGGTACTCCTCGCGCAGCGCCTCGACCCACGCCCAGACGGCGGCCTCGTCGTCCTCGTAGTGGTAGTTGCCGATGCGGGCCGCGGCGGCGGGGCTGATGGAGGCGAGGAAGCCCTCGGCGACGGGCTTGCCGGCCCGCTCCAGCGCCGCCTTGAGGGCCGCGATGTCACGGGCGACGATCTGCTGGCCCGTGTAGGCGAGCCCCCCGGTGACGGCTGGGATGACGGGCGCCGGGGCGCTGGCCAAGTGGATGCCGCTGGTCGGGTCCTGGTAGGCGTAGGCGACCCAGTCGCGCCGAGAGGTCATGGCGTCGAGCTCGAGCTTGCCCGCGGGCCTCGGGCGCCTGGCCTCCGCCGCCTGCTCGGAGCCGAGAACCTCCAGGCCGCTGAAGCGCTCGAAGGTGTAGAACCACCAGGCGCCGTAGTCGACCTTCTCCGTCATGGCGTGGCCGTACTCGCCGTCGTTGACAATGGTCAGGCCGATATCGGCCTGCCGGGCGACGACAGCGTCGGTCTCGGTCCGGACGACCTCGGCGAGCCCGGCGTCGGACAGGCGGCCCTCGGCGTGGTCCTTGTTGGCCTCTAGCAGGGCGTCGGTGCGCGGCAGGGAGCCGACGTGAGCGGTGCGAGCAGAGAGCCCCTCGACCCTCTCCCACACCACAGGGCGGGGAACGACCGAGGCGGGCACCTCGCCCGAAGCCGGACCTTCCACGGGGCGGGGCCGGGACGGTGCGGGCAATAGTGGTCAGCCGCTCCGCGTAGGACCCTCCGCGGGGCGGGGCCGGGACGGGCCCGCGCCCACCGCCGTCGCCCAGAACGCCCGGTCTGCTGCGGTCCTGCCCGCG
>ERZ772986.747-NODE-747-length-19781-cov-3.567626_pt1 | contig 19781 bp, 19 predicted proteins | sample MGYA00511898_ERZ772986 | MGnify/ENA primary metagenome ERZ772986 (study PRJEB29015, sample SAMEA2737934) | human oral metagenome | biome: human oral; feature: human-associated habitat; material: dental | place: China | collected 2148 ... | reverse complement strand
TCTCAATCAGAAAAACAATTCAACAGAAGTATAGAAAAAGGGATTAGCCAATAAGGTCAATCCCTTTTATATCATATCAATTATACTTTGCCAGTAATGCTTTTACTCTTTGTGCATCCGCCGAGTCTTCTTGTTGCCATTCTTCTTTTAATAACTGTAATTCACGTTTGTATGCTTGCTTCGCGTTGTTATTTTGATGCATACGTAAATAAAGTTGGGCAATGGATTCAAGATGATCGATATAGCGAGGTTTTGGCTGTAATGCAAAGGATTTTTCAAATAATGATATTGCCTTTTCATATTCACCATGGCTGGTAGATACACCCAGACTTTGCGCGTCGCTTGAAAACCATATATCGACTCGTGAATCAACAAGTGATAGAAATCATTAAAACAATCTTGAATAATTGCACTTCTTCTTTCCAGTACTTTTTTAGCTTCATCAAGTCTATCATCATCAATCAAATTGTCTAGAAGATATAAATATGCTCTTGTGATTGTTGGATGTTCTTGAATGAAGTTTTGATAATACTGAATTAATTCACTGTGATTTGCGACATTCCAATCCAGTCTTCCTCCATGCATTGCATGATGGAATGTATTATGAAGTGTTTTATCATCTGGGTTTAAAGCTAGCGCTTGTTTGGTATAAGCGGCTGCTTTCTCATCCAATTTCAATGCATATTCATGATATAAGTCACCAAGTAACGTTAATGCATGTAAATCATTTGGATTTACGGATAATTGTTGTAATAAGAAATCTTCTGATTTACTAAAATCCGCATGCGTAAAGTAACGTTCATGATTTAACATATTTTCAATCTGTTGATACGCACTCTCCTGGTTGTAATCAAAGAGTTCATCAATTTTGATACCAAATATCGCAGCGATTTTTGGCAAGAATAAAATATCTGGATAAGATTCTTCATTCTCCCATTTTGAGACTGCTTGTGCAGTGATGTTGAGTTTTGCGGCCAGTTGTTCTTGAGATAAGCATGTTTCTTTCCGCAATTGTTTAAGTGTTTTTCCTAGTGTCATGGTACACCTCCTAGAAACATCTTATAGATTAATAGTACAACTGTTCATTGATGATTCATTGATATTTTTCAACCAATCATTGAAAAAAGCAGGTTTCCCTGCTTTTATTGATTCTCTGCGAAGAATATTGGCGCATCATCCACAGTTTGCTCTGCACTCCAGATAGATAGATTGAGATTCTTGCCACCCATACGAATCATATGTTCTTCCTTGGTTGGGAAGATACGAGCAGATAATACGTATTCTCCTTCGTTGACGAAAATTTCTACTGTACTATGATCCACTAAGATATCCATTGAAGTTAAACCATTTTCTAAGATAATTTGGCGTTCTGTACCATATTCTACATTGAGCTGATTTGTTAAATCAGAACGGTCAATACGTAGACGCTTTGCGTACTTATCATAGGAAATCGCAAATCCTCTTGCGATAACGTAGTTACGTGAGAATAGGTTTAAATCAAGTGATTCTGCATCAGGATTTTCAATGCGAATAATCGCACTATTTGGCATTTGTCCATGTAGTTTATCGCTGATAATTTCACCATTCTTTGCACAGAAGAGTTCATCTTTCTTTATGGATTCAATGCCTCGAACTGGTGTCTGATATAGCTTACCTTTGCGGATTGTTAATTCGCGTGCAAAGGTTTGTAGTCCTGACCACCCTTCTTCATCTGTTGGTGGATATGTATAATCTGGAACACCAAACCATGCGGACATGATTGAACAATCGGAATAAACATTCTGTGAAGCACATTGTGGTGCATAGAAATCAAAGCCACGGTCAAGTTCTTGCATTGGTCCATCTGGTGTAAATGTAAGTGTTTCTAAGTCTAAATCACCAATCAGATATACACTGTTGAACTTATTGTGGAATTCATCTCCACTAGGTTCAATTCCCTGTGGACTAAAGATGAGCACATCATGTAATCCTATCTTTTGTACATCTGGACATTCAACCATGTATCCAAAGCCATTTTCATATCCTTTGACTTTCAGCTCACCAAGGAATTTCCAGTCTGTCAGAATTGAATCAGAACAATATACTAAAATAACACCCTGTTCTTGTTTATTTTGGGCACCTAAGAAGATATAGTACATATCATCAATACGCACGATTTTTGGATCGCGTTGATGTTCTGTATAGTTCTCATTTGGAGTAATCAAAGGACGCATTGCCTTTGTGTATTGTTCATCGCCTTCTAGAGTTGCAAGAAGCTGGTGAGGTCTACGGATACGATTTTCATCACGGTAGTTTCCTGTATAGACAAAATAGATTGTGTCACCTTCACTGATTGCTGTACCGCTATAACAACCGCAATTTTCGTATTTTCCTGTTGGCAAGAGTGCTACGCCACGATTTTCCCAATGAATTAAATCTGGACTTGTCACATGGTACCAATGCTTTAAGCCATGGACTGGACCAAATGGAAACCATTGATAAAATAGATGCCACTTCTTATTACAGTAAGTAAAACCGTTTGGATCATTCATTAAGCCAGTGACTGGTTCTACGTGATATGTTGCACGCCACATAGATGCGACATTTTTTTCATGTACACGCACCAATTCATCTGTATCTCTCTTCATTAACATCCGCTTTTTATCTAATTCATTGACTGTTGTCATGTTTTGCCTCCTATTACCACATGTTTATTATAAGTCATTTTCTCTTTATTTCACATGTCGAACCAAAAAGTCGATGCGATGTTTTTGCGTTTCACCAGCACGAATGATAGGCTTTGGTTCAATATGAGGGTAGTTAATGCCATTTGGTAGATACTCTGCTTCTAAACATACAGAACTTCTCTCTGGATAGTGATGGCCATACTTTCCACTTGCGCCATTTAACCAGTTCGCTGTATATAGATGGAAACCCGGATAGTCAGATGCCATTTCTAGTTCTAGCTTTCCATCGGAAAGAATTGCCATTGTGCGAAGCCCTTCTGCCAGAATTGGAAAGTGGTGATCATAACCTTTACCATATACAAGTTGTATATCATCTTGATTAATATCTTGGCCAATCTTCTTTGCCTGACGGAAGTCAAAAGCAGTATTCTCTACTGCTTGAAATTCTGGCTTTGTTAAACATGTTTCATCTAATAATGCATAGTAATCTGTAGGAATCATAAGAGTATGATTGAGTATGGAATCACTCTCACTTAGATTAAAGTATGCATGGTTTGTATATGCAAATAAAGTATCTTTGTCAGTTGTGGCTGTTGTTTCGATGTGTAATCCCTTCTCAGATAAACGATAAGTAATTGCATAGTCTAGATTACCAGGATATCCTTCTTCTCCATCTGGGGATACACGTGAAAATGTAATAGAATCCTCTGTAGAATCTACTGCGTACATCTTCTTATCAAAACCCTCTTTACCACCATGGTTACAGTTACCGTTATTATTGATAAACAGAGTATATTCTTTTCCATTTAAGGAGAACTTGCCTTTCCCAATACGGTTTGCAGTTCTTCCTACCGAGGCACCTAAGAAGGTTGTCTCTTTCTGGTATTGTTCAGCTGTTGAATAGCCTTGAACAATATCTTTACCACTTTCTTTATCAATCAAAGAAACAAGCGTGGCACCATAATCAGTTACCTGTACCTTGAACTTCTTATTTTCTAAAGTATAAAGATAGATATCTTCTCCACTTTGTTTCTTACCAAATAGTATCTTTTCCATGATGGTATACCCCCTTATGATGATATTTATTTTCGAAATCACTTACCATCAGTATAGCCTTTTCACTATGAAATTTCGACATGGTGACTCTATATTTTGTTTACTTGCGACTTTTCTTTAAAAAAGTTATTCTTATTCATATTAAGGAGCATAATACTATGTTTTTTAAAAAGACCCTTTCGCCAGAAGTGGAAGAAATTGATACGCGTTCTGGTAAAGATGCGATATGGATGATTATTGCCATATTGTTTACATTTCTATTAGGTGGATTTGTCTTCTGGAAATCAATGAACGCTGGCATTCAATATTTAACAACTTTAGTACCTTTATTACTAGTCATTGCCTTCTCTGGCACTTATTTCTATAACAAGGCTGCGGATATGCGTATGTTTGCGGCATTTACTGGACTTGCGGCAATTGGCATTGCATTACAAGTGATAATCGATGCGCAATATCAAGTTATTTCACAGTTCAGTATGGTCAAATACTTTGCAGGACTTGCAATCGCAATCGTATTAATCCTCATGTATCGTTTGATACGAAAAGCATTAAGTTTTAACTATACGACCTATTTCTTATTGTTCGTGTCTGCCTGTCTTTACATAGCCCTTCTTTTCTTTGGAAAAGATACCAACGGCTATGGCACAACTGCTTGGATCAAGATTGGCTCTGTGTCATTACAGTTAACGGATTTTGCTAAGATCACCGCAATCCTATTCTATAGTTCTTTGTTTTCTGCTAGAAAAACTTATTCAAATCGTTCGATTTTAATTCTTTCTAGTGTATTCTTTATCGTTAACTTTATTGGATCTGTTCTGATTCATGAGCTAGGCTCATTCTACATTCTCTATTTCTTACACCTTTCCATGTTATACATCTTTATGGAAAAAGGTAGAAAAAAGAGAATCTATCTTTTAGCAATTGCGATTGCAACAATCTCTGCGATTATAGTTCTTTTCTTACTGTATAAGATTCTTGCGCCTAGCGCTACTGCAGGTACATTAAATGGAGTAACTAAAATTCTTTGGCCAATTGTTCGTAAAGTATATTTACGCTTCTCTATCACCGCAAATATCAACTCCGACCCATATGGTGCAGGTTACCAATTATTCCAAGGAAAACGTGCTTTATGGATGTCTGGGCTATTTGGTAATACTGTTAACTTTACCGCAATCCCAGTTCCGGAAAGTGATATGGCATTTGTGACATTAGTGAACTCATTTGGTATGCCTTTAGGCTTTATTGTTGTATTCCTATTATTACAGATAGGCATCCGTGGCAGTGAGTTAAGTAGACGTTTAATTCAAATAAATAAGCAAGACGCAGTTGTTGCCTATGGTGCGACAGTACTCCTGTTTATGCAAGCGATGCTTGTCATCTTGGGCTCTTGTAATATCATTCCGTTAGCCGGTTTACCTATCCCGTTTTTATCACGTGGCGGAACCTATCAAGCAATCGTCTTCTTCTTTGCGGGTATACTACTGCAGATGTCAGAGCGTAATGATGAATTTGATGATGAAGATTTAGAACAAGGAGATGATGAAAACAATGACGAACAAGCGTTCACCAGAATCGATATCAATGAGTAGAATACGACTTGTAGAAGTCGGAGGTATCATTGTTAGTTTAGTGTTTACCTCATTTTTTGCCTATAAGTATTTAATTAATCCACATATAAATACAAACGCAAACACAACAAAATATCAGATTATTTACGATGCGATTAAATCCTACGCGATTGAAGGAACGATTGTTGACCGAGATGGAAATACAATCCTTGGAAATGCGGCTGCTGAAACAAGAGCGACTGCAGACTATCCACAGAATCTGAGTTATGCATGGTTACTTGGTTACTACTCCGTAAACGATCATCGTCAAAATAGTTTTGGTCTACGAGGAAATCTAAAAGACTATCTCCTCTTCCAGCTTGATAAAAACAATCAAGGGGCACTCGTAAAGCTCACTACAAATACAGACTTACAAAATTATGCCTACCAACTATTAGATGGTACGGAAGGAAGTATCACCGTACTTGATAACCAAACTGGAGAAATTCTATGTCTTAGTTCACAAAGCACAGTCGACTTTAATGTCAATGATCCAGATAGTATGCTTGCAAGCAATGTTACGGAGTCACAATATCGTCGTGGTACCTTTGAAAAAGATCCACCAGGCAGCACCTTTAAAGTCGTAACTGCGGCAGCAGCCTTAACCATGCAGGAAGACGAAAATCTTGATGATAGTTTCTTCCAGTTTAACGATACTGGCAGCTACATCCCTGCAGGTAGTAACTTTGTAATTACCAATTTCCAAAATCAAGTATTTGGTACAATCGATATGAACACTGCTCTAGCGAAATCCTGTAACTGTTACTTTGCGGATTTAGGAATCCGTGTTGGAGCAGATAAACTCAGTAAGATGATGAATGCCTTCATGGTAGGAAAAGATATTACCATCCCATATCTAGATACCATTCATTCCAGTTACAACATCGGCAATAATGATAACGCAGAACTTGCACAAACTGCATTTGGACAAGGAAATACAACCATTACTCCCCTTCATATTGCGATGATGGCACAGGCAATCGCAAATGATGGTGTAATGTTACAACCACAAATTGTTAAGTCTATTCAATCCGATGGAAGAACGCTCTATCGTTCCTCAAAGAATTCCTTAAGTACAACCACAACACATAATGTGAATGAAAAACTTAAGGAATATATGCATAGTGCAGCCTTAGAGTATGGTTTAACAGAAAGTGGTTATGGCATGGTATATGCCAAAACTGGTACTGCTGAATGTGCTAATAATCGTATTCACAGCTACATGATGGGATTTACAGATCGTTACTCTTTCTGTATTAGCGCAAACAACAATGATGGTAGTGCTGAATTATATGGTATTACACAAAGACTTGTAAGATATTTAAATAGCCTATATTAAAGGAAATCTTGCGATTTCCTTTTACTTTGTATAGGTTGTATGGATGATTTTTGCATAGCCAATTGCCTGTAAGAATGCATGCATGTTCGGATTATTTGTTGGTACTTCAAAATGAAGTGGTTGTACTTCCTCTTTTTGAATCTCGCAAATGAGCTGATGAGCCACACCACTTCTACGTTTGTCTTTGACAACGCATAGGTCTGTGATAGTCGTTACACTACCATCCATTCTACAGATTGCCATTGCGATAAATCGACCATGATCACTGAGTACATAGATATCTTTTTCTTCAAGTGATTCTTCTAGATAATCCTGTGCACGATCATAATCACTTGAAGAAGAAATACCGGCATACTGGTCTAGTTCTTGTAAATATGTATCACAGAGTGATAGAGCACTCATATAGTTATCCTCATCAATACGTACAAAGCGAAGTGGTATCTGTACCTGTTTGATTGGTTCTTTCTCTTCAACAACATCTTCTTCATCCCAATCATCATCCACTTCTTCACTTTTCGCTGTCATATCATAGACAATGCCGTGTTTTTCACACCATTCAATTGCGATTTCACGTCTGTATGCGTCACGATAGTGATACCATTCTGTTTCCATACCAAACCGTTCTAGTGTTGCACGGAAAAAGCGAAAAGCGCCTCGGCCATGGATTGCGTTTTCAAACCAACTACGCTTATTGTCATCTTCAATTGTTCTTACGAAATCAGACATAATCCGATATTCGTTTATTTGATATTTTGTAGGAAGTGGAATATAGAAATCGTAATCATCATCCTCGTTTAATTCATACACAATCTCTTCATTCTGCGTGTTGTAATAATACGTTTCATCATCATTAATCATCTCCATTGCATCGATGACATCCATTAAATTAACTTTCATATTTACTCTCTTTCAGTTTTTGATTCAGTTTTTTATAGATACGTTCTACCATCCATGGCTCACAAACAACGTCTAACACCTGATCAATCGGAAACCAATTTACCGCACTGTTTTCATCTTGTTTGATATGTAAACTCTCTGTATCATCAGCTTCTAAAAGATAGCTTACATTTAAATGAAGATGACTTGGAACATACTTACCTTTTTTCTCATGTCCACTTACTACAATCGTCTCTAGCGAGAAGATATCTTCTGTAATAGGTTTCACTGTATGAATCCCACTCTCTTCTTGTACTTCTCTTAGTGCAACAGAAAGAAGATCCTCTTCTCCATCTGCGTGACCACCAAGCCATGCGTAGGATTGAAAGATATTATGAAATGCCATGAGTACATGCGTATGTGCTTTATTTAACACCCACGCAGATGCAGTAAAGTGTGCTAGTAAATTGGTGCGATAAAAAATATCTTTCGTTGTTTCTAATAAATCTAGCATTACTTTACGGTCAGCTTCTTCTTGTTCGTTAAATGATTGATATGTCTGTAACTGGTCGATTAAATTCTGTCGGCTCATTTCTTTATCCTTCTACTCTAGATGTAAACTATTGATATCGATATTGTAGATAACGTCTTTTCTTTCTACCACAACACGCATGCGCTCGCATAACTCTTTATCTCCCTGGATACGCTGCAATAATTCTCGCGTTGGATTGATTGCACAAGGATGCCCTGTATTCTTAAACATTGTAAAGTCACCATTTGTATCACCATAGGAATAACATGCTTGTAGGTCTAAATCATACTTCTTCTGTAATGTTAGAATTGCCTTTTCTTTAGAAACACTGTCCCACATTGGTACAACCTCTCCTGTGTAAATTCCATTTTCACCCTTCAGATATTGCGTACCACGGAAGTCATCAAACTTATACTTCTCAGCCATCTCTTTGACAAGTGGCTCTGGAGAACCAGAAATCGCAATTAAGAGATGCCCTTGTTTTCGATGGCGTTCAATCTCTTTTCTTGTGAATTGATATACACGTTCACCTTTCTGTTCGATAACCTTCTGTGCAATATGTTCAATATGTACAGCAGAGATTCCCTTTGTGGTCTCTTTGAAAATTTCTACCATCTTTTGTAAGTAATTATCATAGTCACCCATACGACGATCCCAAGCCATATAAGCAGGCTTTACTTCATCTGTCCAACGTGAACCAGAAACAATCTCATGTGTAACCATCTTTTTGAACACTTCTGTAATCAGACCTTCACGATAGATTGTTCCATCAATATCGAAAAACGCCGCAACTTTTTTCATAACATTCACCTCCGAATGATTTAACTGTTTTTATTATAAATCATATTAAACAAAAGTTTAAAAATTAGTAAAATTCATTATTGTAAATCCATTATGCATTTGATATCATACCTAACTAAAGGGAGGAATTTCACATGAAATTGATTTACAAAGTTGAAGACAAACCACAGTTTCATCAATTAGTTATTTTTGCATTCCAACAGTTGCTAGCAATTATGGCCGCAACAATCGCAGTACCTCTCATCATCAAAAACGGTATGAATACCGCTGCTGCTCTTTTTGGTGCCGGTGTTGGTACCCTTGTTTATGTTGCATTCACTCGTAAGAAGAGCCCGGTATTTTTGGGTTCTTCTTTTGCGTTTATTGGTTCGATGTCCGCTGCGTTTGCTGGAGCTACAACGGTAGCAGCTGGATATGTTGGACTCATTATTGGTGCAGCGTTTGCAGGACTTGTATATGTAGTGATTGCACTATTTATTGAGCGTATCGGTGTTGATTGGGTAAATCGTATCATGCCGCCAGTTGTTATCGGTCCTACAGTCGCAATTATCGGTCTATCACTAGCAGCCAATGCAGTTGGTGATTTACAAACAAGTAGTTTAACAGGCGCAAGAACACAATTTGCTGTACTTGTTGGTATCATTGCCCTAATTGGTGTAATGCTTGCAAGTACCTATGGTAAGTCCCACGCCAAGATGATTCCATTCATCATCGGTATCTTAGCTGGTTATATCGTAGCCGCCATCCTAACATTTATCGGAGTTCAGACAGGTTATGAACCAATGCAGATATTAAACTATCAACCTATCGTTGATTTATTTGCGAACGGTGTATCATTCTCTACCTTCTTCAAGATTCCAGACTTCACATTTGTAACAGCACTAGAAGGTATTAAGGATATTGACCTTGGCTATATTGGAACAATTGCAGTAGCGTACATTCCAGTATCCTTCGTAGTATTCGCAGAACATATCGCCGACCACAAGAACATCTCAAGTATTATTGAAAGAGATTTATTAAAAGATCCAGGTCTTGATAGAACATTACTTGGTGATGGTGTTGGTTCTATGGTTGGCGCATTCTTTGGTGGATGTCCTAATACAACATACGGTGAATCCGTAGCTTGTGTAGCTATCACTAAGAACGCTTCTGTATTAACAATTATTGGCGCTGCACTTGAATGTATCTTAATCTCATTCTTCACCCCATTTGTCACATTCATCTCCACTATCCCAGCATGTGTTATGGGTGGTGTATGTATGGCCCTCTATGGATTTATCGCTGTCAGTGGATTAAAAATGGTACAGAAGATTGATTTAGACCACAACAAAAACCTATTTGTTATCTCAAGTATCTTAATTTCTGGTATCGGTGGATTATCACTAAGCTTCGATAAGATTACAATCACATCTGTAGCTTGTGCATTGATCCTCGGTATTATCGTAAATAAACTTTTATCAAAAGAACCAGAAAACACTGAAGAAAACCAGTAAAGTTAATTGCAGTTTTGAAAAAAAATTGTTACACTATGCATGTTGAAGGACAACGACGGAGATAGAACATATAGAGTATCTTACAGCGAGTTTCTGATGGTGAAAGTGAAACAGAGAGGATATATGTTGACAAGGACTCCCGAGTCATTCCGCGATCGCGTTAACAATCAAAAATGAGGCAGTATAGATACTGTAAATTAGGGTGGTACCACGAACAAAGCTCTCGTCCCTTGACGTAGAGCTTTTTATATGAAAAGGAGGTCATCATATGGCAGAAGAAAAGAACAATATTACTGAGCAACTCCAAAAGGAACTCGCTCAAAGACAAAAAGCATTAGAAGAAGCACAAGCTGCACTTGAAAGTACAAAGCAAGCAATCAAGGAAAATGCGAAGAAACTTGTCAAAGCTGTTGAAGAAGTTCGTCTAACAGACCAACAAGAAGCACGTATTGCAAAGATGAACGCCTTACGCGAACAAGGTATTGACCCATTTGGTAAAGCATTCCATCGCACAAGCAATTCCCAACTCATCAAGGACGAATATAGCGAGAAGAATGCAGAAGAATTAGAAAGCTTACACGCAGAAGTTTCCATCGCAGGTCGTATTATGCAAAAGAGAAGAATGGGTAAGTTAGGCTTCATTCACCTCTTAGACCGTGAAGGTAAGATTCAGGTTGTAATTAACAAGCGTATCATTGGTGATGAAATCTATGAATTATTTAAGGCAAGCGACTTAGGTGATATCGTTGGTATTCGTGGTACAGTTATCAAGACGCAGACTGGTGAACTATCTGTAGAAGCACATGAGTATACACACCTTTCCAAGGCACTACGCCCTCTTCCAGATAAGTTCCATGGTTTACAGGATAAGGAAGAACGTTACCGTAGAAGATATGTTGATCTCATCATGAATGATGAATCCCGTAAGATTGCAATCTTACGTCCACGCATTGTAAGTGCAATCCGTCGTTACATGGACTCTCAAGGTTACCTTGAAGTAGAGACACCTATCTTACAGCCAATTCTTGGTGGAGCAAATGCTAGACCATTTATCACACACCACAACGCATTAGATAAGGACTTCTATTTACGTATCGCTACTGAGCTACCACTGAAGAGATTGATTGTTGGTGGACTTGAAAAAGTATATGAAATTGGACGTATCTTCCGTAATGAAGGTATGGACCTCAAGCACAACCCAGAATTTACAACAATGGAAGCATATTGTGCATACACAGACCTTGAAGGCATGATGGAATTAAACGAAGGTTTATTTGAGCATGTTGCATTAGAGGTTTGTGGTACAACAGACTTCAAGTTCATGGGTCAGGATATTTCATTAAAGGCTCCATTCAAGAGATGGAATATGGTAGACGCTGTTAAGGAAGTGACTGGCGTTGACTTCTGGCAACCAATGAGTGTTGAAGAAGCATACAAGCTTGCACAGGAACATCACATCACAGTAGAACCACACCAGATGACAGTTGGACATATCATCTCCCTATTCTTCGAAGAATTCTGTGAAGACAAGATTGTTCAGCCAACGTTCGTATATGGTCACCCAATCGAAATTTCACCACTCGCAAAGAAGAACCCAGAAGATCCACGTTTCACAGATCGTTTTGAGTTATTAGTAAATGGTATTGAGATGGATAATGCCTTCACAGAGCTTAACGACCCTATCGACCAAAGAGAACGTTTCGAAGCTCAGCTCAAGGCAAAAGAACTTGGTGATGATGAAGCTAACGAGATGGATACAGATTACGTAGAGGCACTTGAATACGGTCTACCTCCAACTGGTGGTATCGGCTTCGGTATCGACCGCTTCGTAATGTTATTAACAGGAACAGATTCCATCCGTGATGTACTCTTATTCCCAACAATGAAAGACAGAAACAACTAAACACAAAAAGCCAGACAACCCTGGCTTTTTAATATGTTTATTTACATTTTTTGATTGCGTCATTTTTTGATAATAGATATACGCAATATTGATTCATACTTACACCCTCTTCTTTAGAGTGTTGTGCCAAAGATCGATGAAGGCTCTTTGGAAGACGTAACTTAAACTGTCCAGAATATTCAGAAGTTGTTGGATCTGGAATAGAGATATTACTTTCCAAAGCAGCAACAAGCCATTCCCTTTTGGCATCTTCAGCGTTCTTAACAATCTCATCCAACGTTTTGCCAACAGTAATACAACCACTTAGTTCAGGATAACTTGCGACATATCCCCCTTCGTCTACGTCAGGAATAATCTCTAAACGATATGGACACTGTAGGTAATATTCAACTGTATTCATTAAGATCCTCCTATACTCTTACTAAAATTCATTTTAGTTTACTTCTAAATTTACTTTAGTTGGTGTTATATATGGTGTCAATATGTGCAATCATTAAATTTCTAAAATAAAGAAAGACAGGTTTTCTCAGTACGTAAATATACCCTTACAATAAACCTGTCTTCTTTCAATTACATTATCTTATGAAACTACTGTGCTAATTTATCTTAATATTTGTAATGAATTACTTTTTTATACTTATCAAATAGTTTTTTATTAAACTCATCTCCATGATCCATATTTGCACTTGCAAAAACTGGAATCATTTCATCTGTTTCTTCAGAAACAAGTTTTGCAGCCTCAGAAAAAATACTATTTAGAATCGTTGCCCCAATTACAGTAGAAGTAGGAGCTACTTTCTGAGGAGCATTTTCTAAAGAAATACATGCATCACCAATTTCTCCATGATTATCGATAACAATATCGCATAAGTCATACATTTTCTTTCCTGAAGGATGCCGTGAAGTAACTTTTTCAGAATACGACATATTTGTTATTCCAATAACATATACGCCTTTTAATTTAGCAGTATTTGCCATCTCAATTGTTACAGGATTTCTTCCTGATACAGAGTGAACTATTAATATATCTCCCTCTTCAAAACCTACTGACTCAGCTACGGTTTCTCCGTATCCGACCAATCTTTCCATCCTACTTGTTAATGTAATTGGAGATCTATCTACACTTACTTCAGGTGCAAATATTGGATTAATATTAATTAAACCACCTGCTCTATAAAAGGCTTCTTGACTTAAAATTCCTGCATGACTTGCACCAAAAATATATATTGACTTGTTATCTAAAGTTGCCTTACAAATTTTTGATGCCGCTTCCAATATGTTTTTACCCTCATGAGTTTCAACTTCTTTGATAAGTTTTACAATTTTATCTATATATTCGATTCCCATTTTTGACTACCACCTTATTAAGGAATCAATCTCGCAATAATACCTTCAATAATTCCAAATAATGAGAAGTCTTGACCACCATATACTAACATCCATGGCTGAATCGTCTTATTAAAGAAATACGCACCAAAGCCAACTAAGAGAACCATAATTACACCATTTAATGCTGATGCAATAATTGTTCCTCTAATTCCACCTTTTGCATTCGCAATAATTGCTGCACATCCATTTTCAAAGAAACATGTGAAGATCAATGGAATAATTACTGTTGGGAACATTCCTCTTGTTAATAAAATCGTAGCTGTTGAAGTAATTACTGCAACGATGAAACCAATTAATAATGAGTTAGGCCCATATCCAAATAATACTGGACAGTCTAATGCTGGAATGGCACCTGGAACTAACTTTTCAGCAATTCCCTTGAATGCTGGCACAATCTCAGCAATTAACATACGTACACCTTGCAACATAACTGTTACACCAACACCAAAATATACAGAGTGTGTAAATAGGTAAGTAAAGAAACTCCCGGTGTATCCAAATACTTCAGCCGGAACTAATCCTTGTGCAGATACAATACCATAAAGGATGAGATATACTAATGCAATCGAAATTGAGCCAGTAATAGATACTTCTCTTAGGAAACCTAAAGACTCAGGTAGTTTTAGATCTTCGCAACTCTTTGATTTATCACCAACTAAGCCTGCCACAAATCCAGCAATAACAGATAGTGTTGTTGTTGGGTGAGCAATCGTAAAATCATCTTTACCAGTTACTGCTTTAACTAATGGTCTCATTAAGTTTGGTGCAATTACCATATATAAACCTGTAAATACAGCAGCAAAGCCAATCAACTTACCACCAGTTAAACCTGCATCTACACCAGCCGCAATAAATACAAATGGGAACCAATATAACATATGACCTGTTAAGAATACAGATTTCCATTTTGTAAAGCGAGCAACTAAAATATTAAATGCAAAGCCAATCAACATTACTACACCAATTTGTGTACCATACTCTGCACCAATATCAATTGAAGCTGGAGCAGCCGCATTACCAGGCATTAAAGTGTTAAATGTTGCGATAATACCATCAATTGATTTCCCAGTAATTAAACCTGTACCAGTATTTAATACAAAGAAACCGATTGCTGTCATCAGAGTTCCTCTAACAATTTCTGATGGCTTTTTCTTCTGTAGAATCAAACCCACCATCGCGACGAGAGCAAGGAAAATAGCACCTTGTCCAAAAATTTCTTTAATTATAAAATTCAAAACTGACATATTTTCTATCTCCTTTCATTTGAATTTTATTGCAGAGAGTTCAAGTAATTTAAAGTCTTCTCTTCGACTTCTTTACTATTCATAAAGTCTTCAATTACGATTACAGGTACATCTGCACGATCTTTAATTCTTTCAGCTAATTCTTTTGATATAAAGATTGTGTCACATTGATTACTTAAACAAGTGCCGACATCACCACAGAAAGTATCTGCTTCCAACCCATGCTTCTTCAAAATATCATCAATTGCCATCCTCAACATCAAAGAAGAACCACATCCAAATCCACATACGCATTGAATCTTTGGCTTTTTCATTTTTCTTCCTCCTTTCCACTAATCATTTATTACGTGATATAACTCATCAACTGTTTTACATTTAGCAGCATTTTCCACAAAATTTTCTTGCATAAGTTTCTTTGCTGCTTTAGATAACAAATCTAAGTGTGTTGCTTTATCCATACATGCTAAACACATCAAAACTTTTACTGGATCATTTGGACTGCCAAATTTGACAGGTTTTTTTAAAGTAACTATCGCAAGTGAAGGTTTATGTACTGTCTCTGTGTTTGGCGCAGCATGTGCTAATGCAAATCCTTGTGACAATACAATATATGGTCCTAGTTCTTTCACACTATTAATCATGCTATTTACATAACCGTCTTCAATTTGTTTACTATTCATTAATAAATTGCCTACGCTTTTAATAGCATCTTCCCAGTTATCAACATCAATATTTACTTCTATATTTTTCTTTTGAATTAGTTCTTCCATATTTTCCTCTCTAATTATGCAATCCTAAAATTATATCTATATTTATATTCTTATCAGAAAGTAATACTCTATTCTTTTCATCTTGGAATATGGATACCAAATCTAATAAAGTCATTTTTTCTCTATTTTTTACACCAAGAACTATAATATTTCTTACTAGCTTACCCTTTCCATCCCCCAAAATAATCGGCTGTTTTAATACGAGCAGTGAACAACAGTCTTCATATATTCCACTATCAGTACCAGCATGAACAAATGCAGTTTCTGGCAATAAGACCATATATGTTCCTAAAGTTCGTACTGCATCAATCATTGTTAATACATATCGCTGTTCTATCTTTCCGCCGTTCAGTAATGGTGATGAGGCAATTTGTATCGCTTCTTCCCAAGAATCACATTTATCGAGTATCTGAATATTATCTCTGCTAATCAAATCATTTATACTTACAACCTTTGACTTATTGTCATCTTGTTTCAGATAACTATTCATAAAGCTTTCGCACATTTTCTCATATGATAATTGGAATATGCGTGCATGAATATAATCTGCATCTTCTAGATTTAAGAGAGGATTAACAATCAAGGTTGGAAACTTATAATCTGTACCTTCATGAGTTGTAATAATTAAATCTACTTTTTCTTTATCCAGATACTTCTTGGTTTCTGCCATCGAAAATGGTCCCACAATTTCGCATTCTGTTATTAACTGACGTATTCTAGAATCCAGAATTGCACTTGTAGTAGTTCCAAATGAACATTCAATCAAGACTTTAATTTTCATGTCAAATTGCAAACTTGTCTCAAATGTACTTGCAAGATACATAGCAACATATGCAATTTCATTTTCATCAAATATAACATCGTACTGTTCTTCTTGTGATAAAAGTTGTTGTTTAGTATAGAGATATATTAATGCAATTCGTATTTTAATTTGCTCGAGTAATTCATTTTGAATCGGAATATTATTTCTTATCCGATATAATGCGACAGTAAGATGAGAAGTTAATCCATTTAAGAACTGTTCTGTGTTTTGTCTTCTAAATGGATGTAATAACTGCAGCTTTTTCATTAGAAATTTTGCAAGTTGTTCAGCATCACTGTTGTTATCATGTTTTTTATTTAAATGCTTAACCTTCGTTTCTAATAATATTGATATAAAATAATTTTTTTCATAATCTGATATCGGGAATGTCTTTAATGATTTATAAAACAAATTACATTCACTACCTTTGATAGAAATACCCTTTTTAATATCTAAGTCATATTCCGTAATTGTCTTCCCCATTGATATTCGATATAAACAATAGCTCAATAGAAGTTCTAGCCTTCTTTGTTCATAAAAATGCACTTTAGAATTAAGTTCAATATCATTGATAATTTGTCTGGTAATTTTTAAAGATGATCCATTTAGGAAAGTTTTCTCAGCAATTGCCACTATAAAACTACTTAGTTCTGATTCATTAATTAATTGCTTTGTGTATTCACGAATATTAAATTCAGTTCCTTGAATACTTAAACCTTTTCCTTTTATTTTACATACTGTTATTTTTCGATTTGCTAGAGCAGCTTCAGCAGCATCCATATACTTTATTAATGTCTGCTTACTTATTTCTAAATATGAGGCTAACTTGTTATATGTTGTACATTCAAAACTCAATAAAAGAATACAAATTGCTTTTACTATTTCTTCTTGGGATAGAGACTTTGCAGATTCAAGTCTCCCTAAAATCTTATGTCTTGAATCAATATCCGCAATAACTAGATAACCTTTATGTGGTTCTGATTTTAATTCCGCACCATAAGTATTTAAAAATAATTTTATTTGCGCTATATCATTACGGATTGTACGATTACTAACAGAAAATGCATCTTCAAGATCTTCAGCAATACACCAATCATCTTTCAATAACAATAAGGTTATAATTTCAATTTGTCTTTCTATTAAAGTAATCATTAAATACCTCTATCTAAAGGATATTAATATAAATTATCTATCTCAATACTAATCTATTTCCTAAATGCGGCAATTTATAAATTAGCAGAATAATATCACTCTTCAATTTTCAATTTAGCATACAATCATCATAATCATCAAATGTTATAGTTAAAAAAACATGATTCTTAGTAGAATCATGCATGTTTTTACTACTACCACTGATATGCGTAATACTCAACACTATAATACTCAGATGTATTATATGCATACATGGAAAATGCAGCATTTGATTGACCACGAACATCTGAAATAAAGTCTGTTTCAACTTTAACTAAATTTCCACTCGCATCACGACATATTGCTACTACAATAACAGTATCATACGTATCCGAATTAGGATTATACACCTCTCCTACTATCTTATCTGAACGTACTGATGTATTAATGACTTGAAGCGGTTCAAAAGAGTCAAGCAATTTAATATTAACTCGATTTCTATCTTTAACATCCATCATCGTAAATTCAACTGAGGCTGGTACATCATCCACACTAAATGCCTGCGACCCATAGATAAACTCCTGTTCAGGATAAATAATGGATAGAGTTTGATCATAAATCCCCAATAAACTTCCATCACTACTACGTGCCTGTAATTTAAAGGATGGGTATCTTACAGCAACATTTTTATTTGGATTATATATTTTTACATAATAATATAAATATTTCCCATTAGAGAGATACCATCCATAATCTCGATTTTCCAATGGCTGAAAATCATTCTGCGTTGATTCTGTTGTCTGTTTATTTTCTGAAGTGTGTTTTGTATCTTGCGAAGAACTGAATGCATCACTTGGAATATTTTTCGTCTCCCAATCTCCTCTTACCAAATTTACAGTTACAGTTTGACCTTGGATTGTATAAGAAAAACTTATTTTTCCATCTTTATAAGTAAACTCTTTATCTTCAGCGTTAGATGCCATCAAACCATTACCGGTATATGTATTCTTTGATGTCCATTTGTATTCATCTTTACTGTCTTTTGGAGCATCATATGTACCAACCCAGTATGTCCATGGAATCTCATCATTCTTTAAAATCATGAATACACCAATCTGTCCATCCTTACGGATTTCTGCAGCCATATATCCTTCATCTTTTTTTGTTTCTTGAATCCATTTTCCACTCAAATCTAATAATTGTTTTGTTTCAGTAGTTTTTGTTGATGTATCATTTGTTGGTTGCTTACCACTGCAAGCTGTCATTGAAATGACAATAAAAATACTAGCGATAAATTGTATAAGTTTTTTCATAAACCCTCCCTGCCCTTGTTGTATTGTTTCTCAGAAATCACGTATATTTTGTGAATTCTCATGCATGCAAGTACAGATTATTCTATAGGAAGGTTAAATTAAATACCCAAAAAAACGACATGAATTTTAATCCATGTCATTTTTCTAATTCTTTTTTTCTATCTTTAATGGCTTTTTGTAGTAAATCTATATCAAATTTTTGTATTTGATGGTCATATCCCTCTTTATTCATATAGATTTCTTCATCACCAATGATATTTAAATAACCACATTTTCTACATTGCCATACTGGCAAATGATCGTTGAATCCCTGTTGTTCATTTAAATGATCAATACATTCATCACAATACCACTCTATTCCGGGATATCGTTTATCCATGTCATCTCCGACATAATATGGTGTATACTCTTTCGGATTCCTTAAATAGTTCAATTTGTCTAATAATGTTTCTGATTCCCCAGGTGTTTTATATAACGGAACAAATGAACTATCGTACGCACGTGTAATATGTCCGCATTCATTTCTGAGCAAACTACCAAATAATAACCAAAGATAAGCATTGATTAAACTATTAGGTTCCTGTAATTGTAATTGATAAAATGAATTATAAATAATCTGATCAAATACTTCATCATCAAATGAAAAAAGTTCATTTTCTCTTATATACTCATCTTTTTCATAATACTTCAAAGCAGTTTTCAATATAAATTCTTCCAGTTTTTTGCGAAAGATTTTCTGTTGTTTTTGATCAAAATTTTTTATCTTCTCTCCAATATGTTGAAATGTTTTAATCATAACTTGATTCCCATTTAACATAATTTTAGAGATTTTCTTTTGAATTAATTCTGCACTTTTTCT
>ERZ772986.745-NODE-745-length-19814-cov-6.579837_pt1 | contig 19814 bp, 27 predicted proteins | sample MGYA00511898_ERZ772986 | MGnify/ENA primary metagenome ERZ772986 (study PRJEB29015, sample SAMEA2737934) | human oral metagenome | biome: human oral; feature: human-associated habitat; material: dental | place: China | collected 2148 ... | reverse complement strand
TCGTTCCCGTCGTGTCCGATCCCGGAGATCGCCCGCCTCGGCCGGACGCTAAACCGGTGGCGAGACGCGTTCCTGGGCTACTTCACCACCGGCGGCGCCAACAACGGCGGAACCGAAGCCATCAACGGGTTAATCGAACTCCACCGCCGCATCGCCCGAGGTTTCCGTAACCCCGACAACTACCGCCTCAGAATGCTCCTCACCGGCAACGGTCTACGACCATGACCCCACGCTCAGGTACGAAGAGCCGCCAATCCCCTGCCCACCTGCGCGCAGGAACCGCGACAACGAATCGACGCGAATGGTCCGCGCGACGAGACATTCCCGGATCGCCGTTGCGTGACCTCCGCGGAGCACGTGGCCGTGCGCAAGCACTCCGTGACGCAGCGAAGGCCAAAGCAACGGATCTGGCCACGGTGATCGACGACGGCATGGGCACCGTCGACCTGCTGCAAGAACAGCTGTGGTGAGCGTGTGGGTGTCAGGTGGTGGTGAGGGCTCGCTGAACAGAGGATTTGCTGACCTGGAGGATGCGGGCGATCTGCGCCAACGAATGCCCATCGGCACGGAGTTTCTGGGCGGCCTCACAGCGCTCGGGGGTCATCACGGTCGGGCGGCCGCCGATGCGGCCCTGGGCCCGAGCGTGTTCCAGGCCCCGCATGGTGTTCTCGCGGATCGTGTCCACGCGCAGCTGCGCGAGGACGGCCATGATCCCGATGATCGCCTGCCCCATCGGCGTGGAGGCATCCACATCCAAGGCAGGTTCGGTGAGGCTGCGCAACCGGATCCCGCGGGCGGCGAGATCACGGATCACCTCGAGCGCGATCCGCTCCGGCCCAGCGATCCGGTCCAGGGCCCGCACCAGCAACGTGTCACCCGCTCGGAGGTAGTCCAGACACGCTGCCCCATTGCGGCCGCTGTGTGGTGCGGGAGGAGTGGCCGTGATCGACGAACACCCGTACCGCTCCAGCGGCCTCGAGCCCGCTTGCTGCGCCTGCGGGTTCTGGTCACGCGTGGACACCCTCGCGTAGCCGATGATGCTCACAGTCCGATGCCTCGGCTGCGTCCAGGGCCATGGTGGTGGTAGTACTCGTGGCGGATGCTACGCCGTGGATCATTGACACCCACCTGTCGCTGCTGCTGTGGAGTCACCCGTTGAACGGCTTCCCGGTAGAGCTTATGCAGCCTCTTCTTCCACTCGAACCCCTTCAGCGGTTCATCTGGCCATGCTTGACGGGCAACGGCAAAGAAACCCCACAAAGCCACCGCTTCCAGATTCGGCAGGATCTGCTCGGATGGGGCATGCTCGAGAGCCTCAAGAGCAGCCTCCATGTGGTGGAACCAGCGTTGCGCTTCTTCCTGGGTGAGCTTGGCCGCACCGCTGCATGCCTGGTCCACAAGAACCTCAAGGCTTGGGTGTTCACTCATGACCTGGTCTCCTGGCTGGCTGGGGGTGGGGTCATCTCTCGATCCCTCCGTGGCCGCGGTCGGGACGCGACGGTGCGGAACGATGCTGGGCTCTGGGGGTCGTCGTCCTCGATGGCTGTCGGGTGAGGGCGGCTGCCCGCACGGCTGCCCAGTGATGTCGCTGCAACACATCGACGTGGTGGCGCTGCTGGTCGGGTTCTGTGGGCCACGCCTTAGCAGCGATCGCTTTCGCGTCGCGGGAGGTCAGCTGCGCGGAGACTCGCAGAAGGTCCTGATCAACGGGCACCTCCTTGAGGGCTTTGAGGGTGGTGGTCGCGGCCTGGAACCATTCCTGGGCCTGTGCTGGGGGCATCGATGTCACGTCGCGGACCTGATCTACCACTGCTCGGGTGTGGACGGCCAGTTCGGGGCCACCTTGGGAGACATCAGCGTCGAGGAAGACGCGGCCGTCACGGTCTTGGATCACGAGCCGATCCACCAGACCAGAGGCGACGAGGGCCTCAACTGTGCCGGGGACCACGGCCGCGCGGTCGTCGTGGCCCTGGGCGGTGACCGCCCGTCCGGCACCGGACTCCTGGGCCTGGCCGACGTAGCGGGCCAACGTGCCGAGCCGGGACACCTCCAATGGAACGGCGACCACACGCAGTTCTGTGCCGTAGCCTGCTTCGCGGTAGGCGGCGAGTTCTTCGAGGAGGAAGTCCTTCTGGCGCAGGGTGCTCTCCACGACCGCGGAGATCCGTTGTTCGCGTAACCACCGGCTGCCCATCATCACCCATTCCCCGATGGCTTGGGCAGTGACATCGGGCATCGCTAACGGGTTGGTGGCCATGGTGTGTTCATAGGCTGGGTGAAACTGTCGTAGATCGTCACCGTTGACGATCACCGATCCCTTGTGGGTTCGCCCGCTGGCATCGACCGCTGCGGTCTTCCCAGCACCTGGCTGTCCACCCACACACACGAACCATGGCCGCTCCCCCACCTCGGGGTGTTCCGGGTTACGGATCCTCCACAAGTAGGGGATGACCCGAGTCTCAAAGCGCTTCCGCAGCTCCTCGGGCGAGAGAAGACTCATGCCGCAACGGCAGGAGCCTCAGCCGGTAGGGAACGGAACAGCTCCCTCAGTTCAGCCCGCTTCACCGCGATCGCGGCCTCGTCATACGGATCAACCTCCCGGAGGTCCTCAGCCACTTTGAAGGCCTTCTCCAGCCAGTACTGCTCCGTCTCAGGGTCATCGGCCGCATCGGCCCAAGAGATGTAGCGGCCACTGATCCGAGTCGCCATCTCCTTCATGATGTCGAAGGACATCAGATAGTCACTCATATCGCGCTCTCCTTCACAAGGGGCATCTCCCCCACAGTCTACTTCCCTCCACCCTGCTGGAGCTCCAGCACCGCCTCAGCTCGGTCCGCACGCGAACGCTGCACCTGGACCTGGTCGCGCAGCTGCTCGATCTCGGTGCGCAGCTGCGCGACCAGGGCGGTGAGCTGGTCGTCCTGGGCTTCCGCTCGGTCCGCGCGGGACCGCTGCCCCTGTACCTGGGCCTGGAGGTCCTCAACCTCCCTGTGGAGTTGCTCGACCTGGGCCTCGACGCCTTCGAGGGCGGTCTCCAACTCACGGGTCTCGGTCTGGGCGGCCGTAACCTGGGTTTCCCAGCCCTGGCGGGCTGCCTCGTGCTCACCACGTGCCGCGGTAACGGCCTCGCGCCATACCCCAGCGAGTCGGAGCTGGACAGCTTCGGGTACGGGCGGCATATCCTCAGGGCCCTGCTGTTCGTTCCAGGCCCTGGCCGCGGCCGCGGCGACGGTCATGCTCACCCCGGCGACCTCTCTGATCGCGCGGGCAGTGACCCGCCTACCCTGGGCCGCGACTTCCTCGGCCGCCTGCCATGCACGCTGCTCCGGCGAAGTGGGGGTGTTCGTCATGATCCAACGCCTTATAGTAACGTTAGTAACGATGTTTCCTGTTTCTGATGTTACTATATTTCAGCTGGCGCCGTAACAACTGAGGAACGACGAGGTCGGTCCAGAAAGGACTTCTCGGGGGTTTCGGGTTGTTGAGGGTGTGGAACGGGTTTCTGGGTCGCCTTCAGGGCCTCGGCAAAGTCGTGGTATCTGGGGTGTAACTAGGGGTGGTGGGGGCGTGGGGCCTGCCGTTAGTGGAACACGCGACGAGCTGGCGGCGCGCGCTGGGCGGGGCGAGCTCACCGTGAAGCCCGGCACCACGCTCCGGGGCGCCAAGGCCACAACCCGCAGCTCCGCGTCGCACCCGGCATCGCGAAAGGCCTTGAACTCCCGCAACAGTAGCACAGCGGGTTAGAGCACAATTTTGTGTTCTTTAGAAGTGCAGCGTGTCGACATCTTCAGCAAATCGCAGAACGAAGCCGCTTAGCCAAAGCATGACCAGCCCGGCCAGATTGACGAAAGCATAAACCCGCATCAATCGGGCCATTTTTCTTATCCACAATTTCTTTGGTGCACGTCTTTTGAAATACCCAATAAACGGGAGAGAAAACAGTCCCAGGATGATCAGGGTAATCAATGCATGGAGGCTTATTCATAGGGGCGTTTTGATTTCCCCAAACTATCGTTTTGCCCCGAGCGGGGCGTAAAAGCGGCTTGCCTGATCTGAGACAATCAAAGTGTCTCACCACAAACACTCTCAGATGAAAGACAAGCCGCTGCCATGAATGTTACCACGAGCCTTGACCGTGACCAGATCCTCAACCTGTGCGAACTGATCCACACATCCCGTTCCGGAAACCTATCCGGCGGCAGGGTCCCGTGTCCTGGGGTTGTTCCACTGTATCCAGATCCATTTTGTTGACGCTGCGGCACAATCTCACCCAGGAGTTGCTGGTTGACATCCACACGGTTTCCCAAGCCACCATCTCACGAGTGGTGGCGGTCTACACTCCTTTGATCGCCGAGGCCCTCCAAGCCTGGGTGCCCGGTTTGGAAGATCCTTGACCCAGATCCGCCAGTACATCATCGACGGCACCCTTGGTGTCCTGCTGGTCGTGGCATGAGCACCCCGAGCTGTACTCAGGCAAACACCACACGACGGGGGTGAACCTGCAAGTGTGGCCTGCACCCTGGCCGGACAGCTCGCCTGGATCTCCCCACCCCTGCCGGGTAATGTGCATGATGCGAAGGCCATCAAAGAATCCGGCTTCCTCGCAGCCCTCGACAGTCAAAGTCATAGTGGAGACAAAGGCTACATCGGATTGGGAATGATCACCCCCGCCCGGAAACCCGCCCATGGTGAACTCACCAACACCGACAGGAGAAACAACACGACCATCAACCGTGTCCGCTACCTCATCGAACGTGTCATCGCGAATGTCAAAACTTGGCGTGTCCTGCACACCGATTACCGCCGCCCCTACAACACCTTCGAAACCACAATACAAGCCGTCACCGGACTCATCTTCGCCTACACCCCATGAATAAGCCTCATAGTGCATCTCATTGCCTTTCTTAGGGGTTCATTTGGTTTCATTCTGCTGTTTTGCGTCCGGGCTGACGGCTCGTGGGTGGTTCGGTTGTTGCTGGCCACGTTACTGGTGCGGCCAATCCGCCACGGCCCTTCAGTTCGGGCCACGTAGTCCTCCCGCCGGCGCCGGCGGGACACCAGCACCAGTTCCCGGCTTGCAGGGGCCGCAGCCCCAAGCGGTTCTGGGCGGTTTGGAGGGTTTGCTGGACCTCAATCCAGCCCAAACCCCACCACGCGACCTCGATAAATCCGAGTACCGCAACTGGCAGAAGCAGACTCAGTATGGCCATCGCGAAACCTTTCGCGGAAGCCGGCCGGGGAGCCGGTCGGGTGGGGTGGGGAGGGTACCGCCGGCACGGTGACGGGCGTGTTGGATGGCTGTGGTGACGGCGGTCAGGACCCATGCGGAGCGGGTGGTCCAGTATCCGGCGGTGGAGTCGGCGGCGATGGCAGCATCCACGGCGGCCCGGGCCTGGGCGCCGATGGTGAAGCTGCGTGGCTGCCCGGAGGGCTGGGTTACGGGATGGTCTGCTCGCTGCTGAGGTTAGGTGCGCGTGCCGGAGACAGGCCCCGGCGATCCAGTCGCCTAACGTGTCAGCGGTGCCGCCGGCGTGCCAGTCAGCGAGGAAAGCGGCCTTGGCGAGGCGGTAGGTCTCGGGGGTGAGGCAAACCGAGACAGTGTCCATGCCTGCACTCGCAGCTTGGTCTCTACGGTTCTTCTCTTCGGTGGGTGGTGCCGGTGGTTCTGGCGCGGTTGCAGCCGGTGGCGCTGTCTGCGCTGGTTGTGATGGTGTTTGGCTGAGGATTGCGGAGCGTCTGCGGTCTGCGAGGGTTGGACGTTTCATCGGCATTGTACCTCCTTGAGGACTGGGGTGAGGGCTTTGTGGTAATCGTCGGTGACGGGGTGCCCTGGTGCGTAACAGCTGACGGGTTTGCCGTCGAGGTAGGAGTCGCGGACGATGACGGCTTCCCGCACAGCGGGGGTGACTCGTCCGGGGTAGTGGGTGTGGAGGACGTCGCGGTCGAGACAGCGTTGCGGATTCGCTCTGGTGGGGATGATCCAGTTGATACGTTGTCCGGGTCGCAGCCGGGGGTTGATGCGGCCGGTGATGATGGCGTCGAGTCTCTCCAGCTGGTCGTAAGCTTCGCCTTCGCATGCGACGGGGACGATGATGACATCGGCTGCTGCGAGGGCCGCGACGGGCATGTCGGCCATGACTCCGAGGCGGGTAGTGAGGTTTCCCTGCTCGTCCATGTCGACGGCCAGGACTCGGCGTCCACGAGCAGCCAGCTGGGCGGTGATCTCGGCGGCAGTGGTGGTTTTCGTCGAGCCACCTTTTCCGGCTCTTCACAGAAGTGAGTGGATCAGGGGTCTGAACCCGCCCGTGTCGAGGAGGCACCGGGCGATGTAGTTGACGATGCTGCGGAAGCCTTTGGCTGTGCCGTGGAGGTGTTCGAGTAGCCCATTCACGGCCTCGGTGGGGCCGTTCGACGTGCTTGGATGGTCGAAGAACGCCAGGATGTCGTCACGGCGTCGTTTCATCGTCTGCCCCAGCGACCGTAACTCCTCGAGGCCGGCCGGGGCGCCGCTTTGGATGCTGGTGATGAGCCGGGTCATGATCTTCTTCCCTTCGGCTGGCTGGTCGGCTTGGTAGGCCTCGATCACGCTCTGATAGAGGCTCCAGGTGACCTCGAACGCGACATGCCGCTCGTCGGCGAACACCTTCGCGAGCCGGTGCTGCTGCTTGGTGGTCAGCAGCACCGGCCCGGGGCCGGGCGACGCGTCGGATGCCGTAGAGCGGGTCACCGGAACGCCCCCGATGCCCCAGCGTCTCTTGTTGGACGCGTTGCCGGCAGCGGTCGAGCTTGTCCCCATATCAGGGCCACCACGTGAAAGGGATCCATCACGGTGGTGACGGTGTCGATCGCTTCGACCACGGCGGTCTTGTAGCCGGTGAACCCGTCCATCGCGACGATCTCGACTCGGTCCCGGAACGCCTTGGTCTGGGCTTCGAGCCAAGACACCGATCGTCTGCTTCGAGCGGCCCTCGACCACGGCCAGAAGGCGTGATGGGCCGGTTCTGGTCCTTGTCGGGGTCAGGTCGATGATGACGGTGACGTAAATTGTCGCCGTTTCGGGTGTGCCGCCAGACGTGCTCATCGACCCCGACCGTGGTGACACCATCAAGCCGGTCTGCGCTGTCGACCAGCAGCTCGGCGCCGGCGGCCAGGATCGCATCCGAGGCGGTGTTCCATGCCACACCGAGGTTGGCCGCGACCCGGGCGATCGACATCCGGTCGACCACGATCGACTTGACCGCCAACATGATCGCGTCACGCGACAGCTTCCCCTTCGACGGCGCCGCCGCCGTGATGCTGTGACGCCAGATCCGTCGACACGGCCAGCACCGGTAGCGAGGAACCACCACCTCCAGGATCGTCGGCTTCCATCCAAGCGGCACATGCGCCAACCGGCGCAACACCGTATCGTGTCGGACCCCCGGCCTGGCGCAGCCCGGACACGGAGGCGGCGGTGTCGTGGGGCGGCAGCGCAGCACGGTGTGGTCGGGTTCGACGTGCTGGGCGGTCACGGACAGCCCGAGACGGTCCAGACGGCAGAACGTATCGAGGCAGGGTGGGGTAGCGTTTCGCACAAGGACCCTTGGGTTTTCAGATGGGGCGTAGACACCTTCATCCTGCCAACCCGAGGGCCCGCCTCACGTCACCAGGCCCGTCCGAACTCCAGCCCCATCACCCACCGCCTTCTGTGAAGAGCCCCTTGCTGGCCGCAGTTGGTGCAGTGGACCCGCCATCCTCCGGTGGTGTTGCGGGCATCGATGAGTTTGACGGCCCCGCGCGGGGGTTTAATGCCGTATTCCATGTTGTTTCTCCTAGTGTAGCTAGCTCGGTCGGTGTGGTTAGTTGTGGTTGGGCGGCCAGCAGCTGCCGGCCGCTACGGATTCAGAGGCCTCTGGCCACGGCTGCCGCGGCGGCGAGCCAAGCGCGTTGGGTGGCTGGCCGAAGAGCCGAGTAGAGCAGCCGACCGCCAACCATTGCCGGGTCGTGGGGAATGGCGACGACTTCGCGGGCGAGGCCGCGGTAGCCGTCGATGATGCGTCGAAGGTCAGCCGATTTCGCGCCGGGATCGGCGCGGCTGACGATCACGACCGCTTGGCCGGCGAGGGCGGCCGATGCCGGGTTACGCCGTTCGAGGGCCTCCAGCAGCAGAGCTCCTGCTTCGGCGTGGTCGTCGCGGGTGGTGGTGGCAACGACGACTTGAGTGGTGTGGTCAATCATGCGTTGCCAGACCGCATCCGACTCGTCATTGCCGGAGTCGACGAGGACCAGCCGGTAGTACTTGGATGCGACGGCATGAAGAGCATCGACATCGTCGGTAGTAAGGCGCTGCGAGGCAGCGAGCTCGAGGGGCTGTGACCGGAGCACGTCGTAGCGATCGCTGGTTTGGTGATGCACGAACCTGGCGAGGTCGGCGGCTTGGGCTCCGGTGCCGAGCAGCCGGTCTGTTTCCGGGAGGAGGTCCAGTACGGTGGCGGTGTGGGAGCCTTGCTCGGTGCGCCAACCCAACGTGCCGCGGGTCTGGTTGTTGTCCCACGCGAGTACCCCGGCACCGCCGTAGCGGGCCAGCACGGCGGCCAGCAGGATCGTGGTGGGGGTCTTGCCCGCACCGCCCTTCCCATTGACGATTGCGATGGTTCGTGGTCCGGGCCAGTGCTGACTGACCACGAGCACATCCGCACGCTCAGAGCGTTCTGCACTGCCTGGCCGGACCCTGAGTCCGAGGCGAGTCAACCGGCCTCGCCAGCCCTGCCGGGCCGGCTCCTCCGCAGCCTGCTGATCAAGAAACGACCGCCGAGGCATCGCTGGAATTTCCGAAGCACCAACTCCACTAGCCGCACTAGCTGGAACAGCTGGGTTATCTGCGCTGACAGAACTAACCGAGCTGATAGAACTGGCAGCACTAGCCGGGACAACTGCACTAGCTACACCAGTTGAGCTAGGCCCACTAGCGCCGCTAGCCGTCGGTGGTGCTGGCACAGGTATGGGCGGCTGCACAGATGCCGTTTCGCTGGGGTTGATAGCTTGGTTCCAAGTCGCTTGGCCGGCAGGCGTGAATGTGATCTCCCCCTGTCTGGTCGCGACGATTTGGGTGTAGACCCAGGGCTCGAAGGAGCCCTGGATGGTCATGTTGGCAATCAGCGCCGTCGCAGCGTCAGCGTCGGGGAGATACGGGGCCGCATCCCGCAAGAGATCCCCGAGGGCAACCACCGTCGCCGCGGTGGGGCGATCACCGGTGGGATCGTCAATCCAACGGATGTCGAGCATCCCATCCTCGTGGAGTATCGCGAGAGCCTGGAACATCATGAGTCCTTACGTGTCGGCGGCATTCACAGCCACCCTGAGAGCATCGGCGGTGAATGCGAGGCAGCGTTGGGCGGTAGCCACAGGTTCAAATCCTGCCCCCGCTGCCAGGTCTGAAACCCCGGCCAGAGAGAACTGGCCGGGAATTTCTGCGTTCTGGGATGGCAAGATACCTCGAGGGGCCAGTTGAATCATCTCCGCTGCCGCGAGGTCTTTGGTCTTGAACCGGCGCCTGAGCATGGCCGACTGAGCGGTGATGCCGATGGACTCGTAAGTGGAGTACGTGTGGATGATGCCAGCGGCTCGATCCCGCTCAAGCTGTCGCGCCATAACCCAACCATAGTCACCGAATGACACTTAGTGCAATGTGCCGACACCTTAAGCAGGCCTTGACCAGATCCCCACTTTCCAGTGATACTTGCCACGTGGACGGATCATCTAATGGCAGCTTCGATCACGAACGACCCTTTTGGTCACCCGATGAGGTCTCGGCGCTCCTGCCACCAGGGCAGTCATCAGCCCGCGTCGTTGCGCGCTGGTGCAAACGCGGGCAGGTGCCGGGCGCAAAGAAGTTGCCAAGCGGTCGGTGGGTGATCCCTGCGGCGTGGGTACGTGAACTGTTGAGCAACGGCGGGACACCGCCTGCCGCCAATGAGGAACACAGCAAGTCGATTGCTTCCGACATGGATCCGGACCTCCCTGACGCATTACCTTTGGAGGAGTAGCCTCATGTCGATCTGGGCTGCGAACCGAGTTTTCCAGTTGGATGCACCGAATCAGACGCACAAGTTGTCGCTGGCAAATTTCGCGGATGACGAGGATGAGGCGCGGCCTCACGTCAAGACCTTGGCAAAGATGGCGTCGGTGTCGGCACGTTCAGCGTTTCGGGCGTTGGCGGCGCCGATACAGGTCCTCGATGACGACGGGGTGGCCGTGGTGGCGCCGCTGCTGCGGGAACGCCTCGCGGCCGGCTGGACCGCGTCTGATTTGCGGGCGCATTTGGCGGCGAATCCGATACCGGACCGAGTCCGGCATCTCGCAGGCCTGGTGGCGCATCGCCTAGGGAAGCTTCCGCCGGAAGGGGCAGCACCGAAGCCGCCGCCGTCCAGACAGCGACGGTCGGATCCACCCTCAATGCCGCCGTTGCGACCGGAAGAGCGCTCTCCGGTGGCGGTGCGGGCGGAGGCGATCCGGACGGTATCTGCTGATGCGGGCCGTTCCCGGGCCTGGTGGCTGATGCGCGAATTGGATGCCGACAAGAAGTCGGCAGAGGGTACGTCGGGGTCCTGATTGTTGGGATTCCCGTCTATATGTAAATTGTTTCACCTATTCATTGGAGGTTGAGATGCAACTTGATACGAAGGTATTGCACGACATCTTGGACGGCATGGGGCAGTTGTTGGATTACGCCGGAAAGATCGCGGTTGCAATTGGCGCTATCATTCTGTATTTCGGGTTCTCGAATCACGAGGGCCCTGGGATGCGCAACGGAATCTTGGCAATCATTGGCGGCATCGGGGTGATTGCGATTGGCGCATACCTGAAGACGATCGTGTGAGGTTTTGATTTGATGCCGGTGCTGCTAGAGTCTTGGACGATAACAATCCTCAAACCCATCTTGATGGATATCCAAGGTGGGATTGGGGAGCTGTTCGGCTTGTCCTTGTTGTCGGCGACATGGACACCGGACGCGTTTTCCAATGATATCTGGAAGATCGTTGATACCGTATCAACAGCCCTGATTCAGTCGAGTGCTCTAATCATTTTGTTGATTTTGACGATGTTGGATTTGCAGAAGTCTTTGTTGACGATTGAGGGCGACGGGGAGGCTCGTTTGCGGTTGACCATCATGGCCGGCGTCAAGTTCGGTTTGGTATGGGCGCTCTTCAAACAGACTCCGGCTATTTTGAAGGGCGTCTATGACTTCTGCAATGATTTGGCAATCAAAACTAATTTATTGTTTGAAAGCAAAACTTCCGAGGACGCGGACTTAAACCCGTTTTTTCAGGCGGTAAATGATCTGGACTGGCTGGGGCAAACTCTTCTTGTTGTTTTGATGCTACTTGCCTGGCTCATCTACAAGGGCGCCTGCCTAGGTGGGTTGGCATTGATTGTGATGCGATTCGTCAAACTATACATGTATGGCGCATTCGCTCCAGTACCGATGGCCTTCCTGATCTCTGACCATACCCGCTCGTACGGAATCAAGTTTCTACACAATTACGCATCCGCCGCTTTGCAGGCGTTTGTGATCATCATGGCCCTCGGAATTTACCGACTGCTGTCGTTGAAGTGGACAGAACAAGCAGTTCCGTCTCTGGATAGCGGTGGTGTTGCCGCAGCGTTCCAGCTTGGCTCGATGTACATGTTCATGGGATTAGTATTGGGCATGTTGCTGATGGGGTCGGGGAAGATCGCATCGGAGATGCTGGGAGGCTGACATGAAGAAACTGTTGTGTAGCGGCGTTGCTGTGCTGGCGATCGGTCTGGCCGGTTGTGGCACCTCGGTCAGTCAGGTGCGTCAGGAGGCTCTGGAGCGCTTGGGCGGCATGGTCTACGCCGATCAGGCCAAGTTCCGCCGTGAGCTAGAGGTCGCAGACTCGAAGGAGAAGGTCGAGGCACTGATCGAGGCCGCTGAACGAGACAACCAGAAGACCGCGGACAAGTACTGGTCCTGCGCTGCTCATGCGGCGGAGGCGCTGGAGGGATCGACGGTGTGGACCTCGTCGGCTACGTCCCCGGACGGCCAGGAGTCGATAAGTGTGCAGTTGCAGTTGAATGCCGATGGCACGGCTTCCCTAGTGGAGTTGCACCGTTCTGTGAACACCCTCAGAGCAACGCTGACGCCGTCTGCTGGAGATGCGTGGGTGACTGACCGTATCGGCACGGTGACGGGGTGGAGCAGCAATGCCAAAGAGTTGGTTTCGAACCGGCAGTGGATCGGTGATTTCATGCCATCGGTGTCGGGCCCGAAGGCGTGTAGCCTGCCGTTCACTTTGTCGGTAACCACTACAAATGGCGCGACGGAGCAGCAGAAAGCAACGGTGGAGATCGGAAAGAATCCCGGACTGTTTTTGGCAGACGGCAAGGGATTCGTCTCCGAGAAAGAATGAAGTGATTTGATATGGCACTAGAGATTCGGGTATATGACGAGGTCACTGATGTTGACCCGAAAGTCATGTGGGGAATGACGTTTCGTCAACTCATTGCCGTTGCCGCGAGCGTAGTACTGATCGCTGGGGCGACCACGTGGCTGGTCGTAACAGGACGAGCTGAACAAGTGGCCAACGTGAGTGCACTAATTGGTCTTCCGCTCGCCGCTTGGGCATGGTTCAAACCGATGGGGCTTCGCCTGGAGGTGTGGCTTCCCCATGCATTGAAGGTACTCGCTGCTCCCCGACGCTTGTTGTATGTGAACGAACCCGTCTGGGGGGAAGATCAGGAAAAACTATTCGCGAACGCTATCGCTGGGAGAAAAAATGTTTCTTGGAAAGAAGCAAAACGGCGTCCCGAAGCCGGACAGTAACGATCCCTCCATAGAGAGCGCGGATTCCACTGAGCATAAGAATGCTCGTGGCCGCGGAAGGAAGTCACGGCGGAAGCGGCGACGCGGCGCAGTGAGGCGTGCCCAAGACTTCTTGTGGTACGAGTCGCTGCTGGAAAGTGGTGTCTGCGTCCTGGGGGGCGGGTTATATTCAGTGTCTTTGCGTTTGTCGGATATCAGCTACCAGCTGGCGACACCGGAGACGAAACGCCGCCTGCTGGAGGCGTATGCACGGTTTTTCAATCAGTACGGCGCTGGGGAGCAGTTGACGATCACGATCGCATCACGACGGGTGTCTCGTGATGAATTGGTGGGTCGGGTCATGTTCACCGAACCACGATTCGAAGACGACTTGGTGCTGTATCGTCGCGACCACAATCGAATGATTGTGGACATGATCGGCGGACGCGATTATGCGTTGGTGAACGAGAAGTATCTGACGTTGACCGTGTCCGCACCGGATCTGGAAACAGCGAAAGCGACGTTGGAGCGTCTGGCGGCCTCTGTATGTAGTGACATGCTCACGATGCTGCAATGCCGCGCAGAGGTCCTAGACGGGCCGAAGCGTATCGAGTTCCTGCGAGAGTGGACCAGGGGATGCTACAAGAAGGGATTCGACTACGCTGCGATGGCCGCCTCGGGTGCGTCCACCCATGATGAGGTTGCCCCGCAAGCAGTGGAGCTGAGCGACCTCTCCAAACTGGTGTTGACGGGTGACGGTGAGGAGCTGCACTACCAGGTGTTGATGGTCCGCGACTATGCGACCTGGTTGAGTGATGATTTGCTCGCGAAACTGTCGGCGGTGCAGACGGACCTGTTGATCTCTCTTGCTGTCCACCCGATCGACCGGTCGGAATCGCATGACCTGGTGATGAAGCGCAAGGCTGCTCTGGACATGGAACGCCAGTCCGCCAGGCGCCGGTTGATCAAGGCTCAGATGGATCCTGAGGTTGATTTGCCAATGCGGCTGACGAAGGCCACTGAGGAGGTGAAGGACCTCCTCGATGCCATGGACCGGGAAGATCAGCGTTTGTTCACCACCACGCTGGTGGTGGCGGTCCGCGCATCCTCGAAGGAGGAACTGGCTGAGCGAGTCGACCAGGTCCGTAAGGTCGTCTCGGGAAGGTCGTGTGAACTGACAGGCCTGAAGTACTGGCAGGAAGCCGGATTCAACACCGTACTGCCGCTGGGTCCATCCCGGCTGCCGTTCCACAGGACGTTGACCACCGCCGCCACTGCGGCGTTGATGCCGTTCTCCTCCGAGGAAATTCTCAATGAGCAGGGGTTGTTCTACGGGTTGAACGCAACAACCCGGAATCCGATCATTCTTGATCGGTTGACCAAACGGAACGGCAATGCGTTCATTTTGGGTACGTCGGGTTCAGGAAAGTCGCATCTCGCGAAGGGGGAGATTTCGCAGGTGTTGATTGGACGCCCCCACGATGAGGTCATCATCATTGATCCGGAGCGTGAGTACCGGCCTCTCGGGGAAGCGTTCGGCGCCACGATCGTGGAGGTACACGCCGGCTCGCAGCAAACGATCAATCCGTTCGACCTCACGTTGTCGAATCTCGAGGGGGATCCGGTCAAGCTGAAGTCCGCTGCCGTCTTGGGCATGTTGCAGGTGCTGCTGGGCGGCAGCGAAGGTTTGACCGGTCCCGAACGATCGGTGCTGGACCGGTGCATCAGCAACCTGTATGGCCGCTGGACCCAAAATCCCGGAACTCCGGCACCAACGTTCGTGGATCTGCTGACAGAGTTGCAGGTCCAGCCGGATGAAGCCGCTGTTGGCATTGCCGGCACCTTGGAGCTGTATGCCACCGGCAGTTTCTCCGGGTTCGCGAGACAGACGAACGTGGATGTGAATCACAGGTTCGTGGTCTACGACACTTCCCAGCTGGGACACTCCCTGCAGAATTTCGGTCTGATGGTCGTCCTGGACGCGGTGTGGCAGCGCGTGGTGCGTAACTACGGCCGGGGCGTGCGAACCTGGCTCTACATCGACGAGTTTGCTTCGATGTTCAGCAACCGGCACGCGATGGAACAGCTAATGGCGTTCTACACGCGCTTCCGGAAGTACGGTGGTGTGCCGACCGGCGTGCTGCAAAACATCACCGCCCTTCTCCAAGTCGAGGAAGGCAGGAGGATGCTGAACAACGCGGAAGTCCTGGTGTTAATGGGCCAGTCTGAGAATGACGCCGAAGCCCTTGAGGAGCTACTCGGGCTGAGCGATCAGCAGGTTCGCACCATTGCCGCAGCCCAGCCCGGGTGCGGGCTGATCCGGGTAGGACCAACGATCCTTGCGTTCGATGCCCGCAAACCCCAAGATGGCCCTCTCGCCGCCTTGTTCGATACCACCTTCACCGAAGAAACAAGAGCCGGCCATGGTTAACGAACGACCCCGCCGACTCGGGGAGATCCGCGTCACTCGGCAGATCTCCTACCGAATTGACCCGGGAACTCCCCCGAATCAGATCAAACCTCGTTTTGGCGGCGTCATCACCGAAATCAGGGGAAACCGGGTCACCGAAACCACCACACCCCAGCAACGACGAGCAGAGGCTGCACAACAGATCGGAGAAGACGCCCGCACAACTGCGAAGATTGCGGGAAAGCATGCTGGTCGGGCAGGAAAGTCTGCGTCCAAGGGAGCGGTGAGACTTGGGCTGAGTCAGCTCCGGCAAACCGACGGAATGGGACAGGAGGACACTGACGCACAGACCGCAGGCCTTGTCCGCCAAGGTGCAGCTCACGCGAGACATGCTAGTAAATCGATGACCAAGGGTAGCGTGCATGCAGCAGTAGTGGTCGCTAAGCGATTCCGACCGCACGCAATGGATTACACAGCAACCAAGAAAAAACCCAGCTTGCTGTCTCAATTGACTCGCGGCGCGGCCCGACACGGAGCCAGGGCGGTAGTATCGGCTGGCCGATCCGGGGTCAGGACGATGGGGGCAATGGGCTCTTCGATCCGGGACGGTGGCAGTCTCGATGTTGATCGCGCCTCGGTGAAGGTCACGCAGGCGGTATGGCGGAAGGCCGTAAGTTATCCGGGACGGATGGCAATGGCGATGTGGCGGGGCGGCGTGATCGTCACAAAAGCTCTCGTAGCAGCTTACGGGGCAGCCGGTGCCCTTTTGCCGGTGCTATTCGGATGTCTCGCCATCATTTCAGCATTGTGTGCGATCCTGCCATCGTTCATTACCGGCGCAGGACACTACAATTCAACTCAGAAACTAGCGGAAGGGCCTGCCGGAATTTGCGGTGGCACGACCCGTATTAACCCGCCAGAAGAAGCCATCGCATGGATGGCCGAGGCCGAGAAGAGTTCCGGGATCCCGGCGGCTTGGTTCACTGCCATCGCTGATCGGGAATCCGATTTCCGTCCCGGAATATTTTCTGATGACCGAAACGGCGGAACCTGGGGCCTGTTCCAGCTCAACTGGGAGGAGTGGAACAAGGTCTATGATGGGGAGAAGGTTTCTTTTGAGAATTGGAAATCCTCCCCTCCCCCGGGGATCACGGATCCCATGATTCATTCCCGTTATGCGGGAATATATTTCAAGAACCGTTTGGAGACGGTTCAGAAGCTAAAGTTTGATCATCCCGATAAGGAGTTCGCGAAGCTATCCGATCTGGATGCTTTGGTGATCGCACACAACGCCGGGGAAGGCACCCTGAAGGCGTACCCGAACATCACGGGGGGCGTGATGGATTATCTCCACGAAATCCAGGAAAACTATCAGCCGAAGCCATGCCCAACCGGCCCCGCAGGCAGCAGTTTGGCGGGCGTCGACGACTACGCCCCTTGGTATGATACACAACCCAAAACAATCAATTTACACGGCAAAGAAGTACCAACTGAACCGTATGACCCATTGGGATTCGCATGGCAGAACTGCACCTCCTACGCAGCATTTGCGGTCCGGAAATACACCCCCCACGCCGACTTCCGTAACGACTGGAAGGGAACATCATTCGGCGATGCCAAACATTGGCATGTTGCCGCCGAAAGCCTGTCCATACATGTCGATGAAGTTCCCACTGTAGGATCGGTTGCTGAGCGCACGAGTGGCGACTATGGACATGTCGCTTTTGTGGTAGCCGTGAACAGTGACGGTAGTTTCGTGATCAATGAATACAATCACGTTAATACCCTCGGGTTTTCTTCCCGTACCGCACGTTTCGGCGAGCAATCCGATCAATTCAGCAAATTCATTCACTTCGAGAATCCGCCACCATCATGATGAAAACCTTAACGAATCTAGCAGTTGTTGTTGTGTTCACTGGTTTCCTGGCCGGTTGTGGTGACCCGTCCCCGGATGCGGCCTCCTCGATGCCGACAGCATCTCGGGGGGTGGCGGACAGCCCGATCCCAGAAGCCGCCAACAACCCCAACCGGTTGGCGGCGGCAGAGTTCGTGATCGCTGCGGCAACCCCGGATGCCAGACTGGATCCGGCTCCCCAACACGCCATGACCCGCGCCACCGCGCGCGTAACCCCAGAACTCGCCCAGCAAATCACCACCGCGGACACCACAGCAGATGTTCCCGGATGGTGGCGGAGGCTACTCACCACAGATGGCTACGTCTCAATCGAGATCAGCAACGTCACTGGTGATGAGCCTCAAGCCGCGCCGCCTCCGGGAAGCCCAGAACCAACCATCATTCCGGGCCAAGAAGTGCAGCTGGAGGTGATGTTCACCCGCACCTCTCACGCCGTCGGCCGTGCCCCTCGCCAAGGGGTGAAAACCCACATCTGGGTTGTAACAGTACGCGACGGCCTGGTGGTTGCCTTCGAACCGGATCAGAGTGATTAAGGCCCCAATGGGGGTTGTAAGGAGGTTTACGGTGGTACAGAACCGCGTCCGCCGAGCAGCGGCATGGATTATTGGCCTTCTGGTTACGGGCCTGGTGTTTTGGGCCGCTGATGTGTTCAGTTGCAGTGCCCGTGCCGCTGGTGGAGTAGCGAATCTGTTCGCGGCCGTCAACGCAGGCTTCTCGGCGGTGCGGGCGCTGCAAAGTTTGTCGTGGGACCAGACAGACCTCCTAGCAGGCGTGCTTGTGGTGTTGTTTGCTGCTGCGGGGTGGTGTGCCTATCGGTTGGGTCAGCCGCAACGGGTGGGGGTGGAGCATGGCTCAGCCCGGTGGGGGCGGATCAGGGATCTGCGGCCGTTAATGGATCCCGATACTGAGCGCAATATCTGGTTGACAAGGGAGCATCGGATCCGCATCACAAGAGCGGCACGTCCGGAGTTTCAGCGGAACCTCAATATCTTGTGCATCGGTTCGTCTGGGTCTGGTAAGTCTAGGTTTTTTGTGATGCCGAACCTGAAGCGGGGACTTTCGTCAGTTTTGGTGACGGATCCCAAAGGCGAGTTACTGCGGCAGTGCCGCCCCGGCCTGGAGAATGTCGGATTCCGGGTGCGGGTGCTGAATTTGGTGAACTTCGCCGAATCAGACGGCTTCAATCCCATGGCGTATTTACGTCCTGGGCATGAACCCGAGGATGTGGCTTTGTTAGTTCGGACGATTATTGCGAATACGTCCACGCCAGGGCAGAAACCGTCGGGTGGAGATCCGTTCTGGGAACGAGCCGAGGCCGCGCTGCTGAACGCTTTGATTGCGTTCGTTGCCGCAACCATGCCTTTTGAGCAGCGGCATCTAGGTGAGGTGATGGACCTGCTGTCGCAGATGCAGGCCAGCAAGGACGATGCCCTGTCTCCGGTTGATGAGCTGTTCCTCTATGCGGCTGAGTTTGGCCAAGGATCGGAGTTGCTGGCCTACGCGGTGTCCCAGTATCGAGTGTATCAGCAGGCGGCGGCGAAGACGGCCGCGTCGATTCTGGTCACTACCGGATCCCGGCTCGCCCCTTTGCATATTCCCGTGATCCGGCGGATCCTTTCCACTGATTCCCTTGCCCTAGATCGAGTCGGGCAGGAGAAGACCGCGATCTTTGCGGTGATCTCGGATTCGGACAAGCAGTTCGCGTGGTTGTCGGCGTTGATGTTCTCGATGTTCTTCCAGCACAGCGTGTGGTTAGCGGATCAGCGGCCCGATGGGATGTTGCCGGTGCCGGTGACCTGCTGGATGGATGAGTTCGCCAACATCGGTCGGCTGCCGGACTTCGAGATCTCGATGGCCACCGTCCGTTCCCGGGGCATCTCGGCGGTGTTGATGATCCAGGCCTTGGGCCAAGGGAAAGCCCTCTATGGCGATGCTTGGACCACAATCATGGGCAACTGCGACACCGTGCTGTTCTTGGGCTCACAGGATGCTGAGACCCGAAAATGGATGTCGGAGGCACTGGGGAAGGAAACGATCCGCACGGTGGATTCCTCAGTTTCTCATGGACACCGTGGTGGTGGCTCGAGGAATGTGAAAACCATCGCCCGTGACCTGCTGTCCGTCGATGAAGTGGGACGGCTGCCTGGTGGGGAGGCAATCGTATTGGTGCGGGGGCTGCCTCCGTTCCGGGGCCGGAAGCTGCGGCCGCGTCACTGATGGGCAACGGATATGACGCAAGATGGGTCTATCCGAAATTCAGTGTGGGGTCCGGCGTTTTCATCAGTGAGTGGTTCTTTCAGATTGTCCGGTGGAGGTGATCGGATGCGTGTTCAGCGCGGGCCTCCACCTGATCATCCAGCATGCCCGGACCCCGCCTATGGGATCAAGCGACCTCGTCACGAGATACAAGCACTTCAATGCCGCCTGCTCCTTCAAGAAGTGCCCACGAGCCCGGACAGCCCGCCGGTAGCGGGCATTGATCAACTCAATCGTACTCGTGGTGCAGATCACCCGGCAGCTCACGGACTGTATTCGAGGAACAGCAATGTTCTCCGCCCAAAAGCTGCGTTAGACCTGAGTTGTCGCAGTTTAGTGGCCCAGGATTTTCTCGATTATTGCTGTGGTGTTGGGGGTTGGGCGGTGATGGTTTGACCGGCGATTTGGATGGTGACTTGGCGTAGGGT
>ERZ772986.743-NODE-743-length-19827-cov-27.701598_pt1 | contig 19827 bp, 19 predicted proteins | sample MGYA00511898_ERZ772986 | MGnify/ENA primary metagenome ERZ772986 (study PRJEB29015, sample SAMEA2737934) | human oral metagenome | biome: human oral; feature: human-associated habitat; material: dental | place: China | collected 2148 ... | reverse complement strand
CGGCGATAGCGGAGTTGGTGGTGCCGAGGTCGATGCCGACTGCACGTGCCATAGTTGTTGTCCTTTCATTCGCTAGGCCGTCTCCACTGCCGGAGCGGCTTGCGTTGGTCTGTGTGGTCTTGGCGGTGCCGGGAAGCTCCCGACACATCCTTGAGTCTGATGTACTCAACTTTAGGAGCAGGGTTTATATTCCGCAACCCGAAGCTCTCAAACTTGAGTCTGATGTACTCAACTTTCTTTTCAGACTATTATTCCATCCTGATCTGGCTAGGTGAACAGTCGTACCACAATGCCAAAACCTGCGTAGTGTCAAACAGTCGTAAGTAGAACGAAAGCCGGTCGTAAGATTTTGCAAAATTCGAAAGTGGCGTACTACACCCCTCCTCTGGCAAACTAGTAACGCTCTCAACGACCGAGAGCCCCGTCAATCAATGGAGACTTGATGCGCATCACGAACCGACTGGCTGGCAGCCTCCTCGCCGGCCTACTAACACTAGGAATGGCAGGTCCCGCCTTGGCCGACACGCCAGCAGCCGACGCCGCCCAGTCCGGCACCCCCGGCTCCCAGGCCACCTACGACGCACGCTACGCGATCCCCGCAGCCGTGCCCGCCTCCAGCGAGGCGAAGGTCGCGCAGTGGCAGGACATGAAGTACGCCATGTTCATCCACTGGGGCGTCTACTCCTCCTACGCAGGCTGGTACAAGGGCCAGAAGCAGGAAGTGGGCTACCCCGAGCAGATCAAGGCGTGGGGCCACCAGCAGACCTGGGATTCCCGCATCCCGCTGCAGGGCATCCCCCGCGAGGAATACCTGGCCACCGCCCAGACCTTCGAGGCCCCCAACTTCGACGCGACCGCGTGGTGCCAGCAGGCCAAGGACAGCGGCATGAAGATGCTGCTCATCACCTCCAAACACCACGACGGCTTCGCCATGTGGGACACGGCCACGACCGACTACAACTTCACGAAGCAGTCCCCCTCCCACCGCGACCCGCTCCTCGAGCTCTCTCAGGCCTGCCACCAGGTCGGCATCAAGTTCGGCCTCTACTTCTCCAACATTGACTGGGAGAAGCAGCCCGAGAACCCGTGGCGTAACGACAACACGCTGAACGAAGATGGCTACATGGACTACGTCCATGAGCAGCTCAAGGAACTCCTCGGCGGCAAGTACGGGGAGATCGCCGAGCTGTGGTACGACATGGGCAAGCCCAACCCCGCCCAGTCCGACCTGATGCGCCAGTGGGCGCACGAGCTCCAGCCGAACATCATGATCAACTCGCGCGTGGGTAACGACCGCGCGGACTTCGAGGTCGGCTGGGACAACGAGATGCAGTCCGAGCAAACCCAGGGCCCCTGGGAGTCGGCCGTCTCGATCTTCCACAAGTCGTGGGGCTACGCGAACTGGGATGACGCCGCTCCCACCTACAAGGACACCGGCTACCCGGACTACACCGAGGACGACTGGGACCACATCCAGCAGGTCGACAACACGACGGCCCTGCGTAAGGCCCCCGGCGGTGCCCACAAGAAGACCACCGAGATCGTGGGCAACATGTTTTCGACCGTGGCCTTGGGCGGCCAGTTCCTCTTCAACGTCGGCCCGAAGTTCGACGGCTCCTACGACCCGTGGGATGCCTCCGTCCTCAAGGGCATCGGCGACTGGAACCGCGCACACCCCGGCGTCCTCAACAATTCGCGCCCGACTCACTTCCCCATCGAAGAGTGGGGTAAGACCATGGTCGATGACTCCCACATCTACCTGGGCATCGAGAAGTGGCCGGCCGACGGCACGGTGAGGCTGCGCGGCGCCGGCGCCAACGACATCGCCTCGGTGAAGCTCGACGGCTCCGACGTTGCTCTGACCTACAAGGTCGAGGGCAATGACCTCGTCATCACCCTGCCCGCACAGCCCGACGAGATCCTCCCCGTCGTCACGGTCACCACGAACGGCACGCCCAACTACGTGCCCACCGGCCTGACCACCATCGGCGAGCAGGCGACCACGATCCCCGCCTCCGGCCTCGAAAAGTTCAAGGCCCCCACCCCCAAGACCGGTGAAACCAGCTTCACGGCCTCCATCACCCCGGGTGACAAGGTTGCCTCGGGCGTGCGCGTTTCCTTCGACACCGAGGGCTTCACAGACGACTACGCGAAGTACAAGGTAACCGTGGGCGACCAGGAGGTGAAGGGCCTGACCGTTGCCGACCTCAAGGCGGGCGTCGGTCCCTTCACCCTCGGCCAGCACGCCACGGCGCGCGTCACCCTGTCCTACGACAACCCGGCGTACGTGCTGAAAGGCTTCGGCAAGGGCACGACCGTCAAGTCGGTCACCGTCAAGGCCGAGAAGTTCTCGACCCCCGCAGTGACCGTCGAACCGTCGACCATCGAGGCAGGCAAGAACATCACCGTGACGGGCACGGGCTTCGCGCCCGAGTCCACCGTGACGCTCACGCTGCACTCCGACCCCGTCGAGGTCGGCACGGCCACCACGGATAACACTGGCTCCTTCAACGCCGAAGTGACGGTTCCCGCCGCCACCGAGGCCGGGGACCACACGGTCGTCGCCGAGTCCACCTCGCCGGCCGTCTCCGCGACCGCGCCGCTGACGGTGACCGCGCCCGCCGCTCCCTCTGCGGAGCCGAGCGCCGCTCCGAGCGCACAGCCCTCGGCAGCCCCCACACCCGAGCAGGGCGGCAAGGGCGGCCTGGCCCGCACCGGTACCAACGCGCTGCTCGCTGTGGCAGCCGCGCTGATCGCCGCGGGAGCGGGCACGGCGTTCATCCGCCGCTCGCGCCTGTCCAAGGCCTAAGCATCGCGTGGGCTTAACCACCACAGATGGGGGCGGGGCGTACCTGACGGTACGCCCCGCCCCCACTTACACTGGAGAAATGCGCTGCGACCACTTTGACGCCGGGACCTGCCGGTCCTGCTCCCTCCTCCCCCAGCCCTACGAGCGTCAGCTCTCCGGCAAGGTGGAGGCCGTCGCGGCCACCCTGGACCCCGTCCCGGGAACCGGCGAGATCACCTGGCTGGCACCGGCCTCGTCCCCCGTGAAGGGATTTCGCACCAGCGCGAAGCTCGTCGTCGGAGGAACCCGCCGCCGCCCCACCCTCGGCATCCTCGGACCCGGCCGCCGCGGCGTCGACCTGCCCGGCTGCCCCATCCAGCACCCGGCGATCAACCGCGCGACGCCCGGCCTCAAGCGCTTCATCCGCTCCCTGAACCTCACCCCCTACGATGTTCCCACCAAGCGCGGGGAACTCAAGAACATCCTCATCACCGTGGGCGAGGGACAGCGGCTCATGATTCGCTTCGTCCTGCGCACGCGCGATCGCGTCTCCGACATCCGCTCGGCACTGCCGCTGCTGCGCGACCTCGTGCCGGCCGCCCACGTCGTCACCGCGAACATCCACCCCACGCACGAGGCCATCGTCGAGGGCCCCGACGAGATCATCCTGACGCGCGCCCGCACGCTGCCGCTCAGCGTTGAGGGCCTCGAACTGGGGCCTCGTTCCTTCGCACAGACGAACGCGCACGTCGCCTCCGCCCTGTACGAGCAGGCCGCGCTGTGGGCCTCGCGCCCCTTCGCCGACGGGCGCCTTCCCGAGAGCCTGTGGGACATGTACTGCGGCGTCGGCGGCTTCGCCCTCGCTGCCGCGCGCGCCGGATTCCCGCGCGTCACCGGCGTCGAGGTGTCGTCCGGGGCGATCTCCTCGGCGATCAGCGCCGCGCGCCACGCGGGCCTGTCGCGGTCGGCTGTGTCCTTCATCGCCGACGACGCCACCGCGTGGGCGCGCGCCCAGTCGCCGGAAGACGTGCCCGACGTGATCGTCGTGAACCCGCCGCGTCGAGGCATCGGAGCAGACCTGGCCGCCTACCTGAACGAGTGCGACGCGCCCCGCGTCATCTACTCCTCGTGCAACCCCGCATCGCTCGCGAAGGACCTGGCGGCCATGCCCTCCCTGTGCCCCATCGAAGGCCGCCTCTTCGACATGTTCCCGCACACAACCCACGCCGAGGTCGCCCTCCTCCTCGAGCGCGCGGAAGTAGCTCCGATCGCACGGCCCACCCCGGCCTCGGACCGTTACAATTGGACCTAACGTTAGGAGAAACATGACCGTCGAACTCATCACCGCCGCCACGCCTGAGATCCACGAGGCCATGGGACGCTTGCTCCCCCAGCTGTCCCGCTCCGCCGCCCCCATGAGCGAGGCCGACGTGCAGCGCTTCCTCGCCCAGTCCGGCGTGCACCTCTTCGTGTTCCGCTCCGAGACGGCCGACGCCGAAGGCAACCACCCAATCCTCGGCATGCTGTCGCTGGCCACCTTCGAGATCCCCACCGGCGTGCGCGCATGGGTCGAGGACGTCGTCGTCGACGAGGGCGCCCGCGGTCAGGGCGCCGGCCAGTCCCTCGTCGTCGCCGCGATCGAGCACGCCCAGACGATCGGTGCCCGCACCGTCGACCTCACCTCGCGCCCCTCGCGCGAGGCCGCGAACCGCCTCTACCAGCGCGCCGGCTTCCAGCTGCGCGAGACCAACGTGTACCGCGTGACGCTCGAGAAGAAGTGAGCTCACGACGCTTGCACCGCTCACTCCCTTAGCGTTGTTTGCCGCGATTGCGTTGCTTGTTGCTACTTGCGTCCCAAGCATTCATTATGTTGCCATCCGCCCCCGCATGATGCGCGGGCGGGCGGTTTGCGTGGGGCGATGAACGCATAACCGACGGATCCGGGATGCGGTTCCCGCTGGCCGATTGCGCATGGCCACCGGGCCCACGTGTAGCGGCAACGCATGACAGCGGCATCGATGGGCGGGGCGTGGGCGCAAGAAAGGCCCTATGCAAGCCACATCTGGTCCTCAGCGAGACAAAACTCTCCCTGCCGCCCGGCTCGGCGGGATCAACCGGTACAAAACTCTCCCAGCACACCTCCTCCTGCCGGGATTCCGCGAAAAAGTTCGCCCAGCACCAGACTTCTCGGGCTGACCCGCGAAAAAGTTCACCCAGCACAACCCCTCCACCAGTGTTTTCGCGAAAAAGTTCGCCCAGCAGGCCATAAAACACCATTTTTGGGGCATTTATCGTGCGCTGGGCGAACTTCTTCGCGTTCACGCCCGCTCCGGTCCGAGCAGGGAGAACTTTATCCCGCATGCGGGGCCACTTCCGGCACAAAACTGTCCCCACTCGTGGCCTCGGCGGGCGATACCGGAAGAAAACTATCCCGGCACACACCCCCGACGGGCCCAACCGGTACAAAACTCTCCCACCACGCCCCAAAACGCTGCTTTCGGCCCATTTTGCGCCAGCAGGGAGAACTTTGTACCGCTTCCGCCACCAACAACCCGAGCAGGGCGAAAGAAGTCACGCACCAACACCCCACCTCCCCCACCAACGCGTCCCTCTCCAAATTTCGCATGCAATTCAATTGCATGAACTTTCAACAAAGCTCAGAAACGTTGCAATTCCAACGACATGAATTCAACGTTTGAAATAACCAAAAGGGAATTGCATGCGAAATTACTGTGCCGACGGGGCAGGCCGCGGGGCCTTGCCGCGGTGCCGACGAGCAGTGACAGGGGCAAGCCAGGCAAAACTCGCACATAATTTCCTACGGTCACTTTTGGAGACCGCCCACAAACGTTGCAATTGCAACGACGCCAATTCATGATTTGAAGTAGCCCAACGGGAATTACGTGCGAAATTGCTAAGCCGCAGGAGCCGACCGCACTGGCCTCTCACAGCAACAGACACTGCCGGGGCGGAGGGCGCCGGAGTGCCCGAAGGACCTGGCCACGGGGCCGGTGGGCGGTGGCAGGGCCTGGCCGGGCTTCGAGATCGATCACTCCGAGCCGCAGGCTCGCGTGTGGCGATCTCGCGGGCGGGCCGCCGCCCACCGGCACACACAGCGGCCAGACCCAACCAGTCAGAACTCCTCGTAGTACTCCGGGTTCTGGTCGGCCTGGCGGCCGTCGGGGCGCCCGAGTGCGCTGATCGCCGCCATTTGTTCGGACGACAGGGAGAACGAGAAGATGTCGAGGTTCTCGCGCTGGCGCTCAGGGTTACCGGACTTGGGCAGGGGCAGGGCGCCGAGCTGGTAGTGCCAGCGCAGGATGAGACGCGACGGGGACACGCCCACCTCGGATGCCAGTGCAACGATCGCGGGGTCTTCGACGATGCGCCACTTGCGACCCAGGGGACTCCACGACTCGGTGAGCACGCCGACCTGCGCGTGATACTCCAGGGCGGAGGCCTGGGGGAAGTAGGGGTGCAGCTCGATCTGGTTGACGCTCGGGTACTCGCCGGTCTCGGCGTGCACGCGCTCAAGGTGTTCGGGCAGGAAGTTGCAGACGCCGACGGATCGGATGAGGCCGCGATCGCGCGCGTCCAGCAGGGCTTGGAAGGCCTCGACGTACAGGCCACGCTTGGGGTTGGGCCAGTGGATCAGATACAAATCCCAGTAGTCCAGGCCAGCGCGCATAAGGGATTCTTCGAGGGTGTAGACGGCCTCGTCGTAGCGCTGGTGGCGCCCGGGGAGTTTGGAGACCAGGCGCAGCTCCTCGCGAGGCACGCCGCAGCGGCGGACGGCGGCACCCAGGGCGCCTTCGTTCTCGTAGTTGAAGGCGCTATCCAGCATGCGATACCCGGCCTCGATGCCCGAGACCATTGAGGAGACGCCCGAGGCGCCGCGTAGGTTGTAGGTCCCCAGCGCGATCGCGGGAACGTCCAGGCCGTCGTTCAGGGTGTATGCGGGAATCTCACTCATACCTCAAGCGTAGGCCACCCCACGCGCGGCGTTCTACCATTGAGGTATGGCACAGCTTGAACTGGACGAGGTCCACGCGAACGCGGTGGACTATCAGCATTTCCTCCTTGATTCTCCCACCCCCTATCACGCGGCCGAGGTCGTGGCTCAGCGCCTCGTGGACGCCGGCTTTACGCGCGTCGACGAGAAGGGTGCGTGGGATGCGTCCCCGGGTGGTCACGTGATAGTGCGCGGTGGCGCGGTGGCCGCGTGGTTCGTGCCCGAGACGGTCGCCGAGGACGCGGGCTTCCGCATCGTTGGCGCGCACACGGATTCGCCGGCGCTGTCGGTGAAGCCGTCGGTACAGTCGACGACGCCGGATGGCTGGGGCCAGATCGACGTCGAGGTGTACGGCGGCATGATGTGGAACTCGTGGCTGGATCGCGAGCTGACCCTGGCGGGCCGCCTGATTCTGAACAATGGCGAGGTCGTCCTGGCGTGTACGGGTCCGATTGCGCGCATCCCGCAGCTGGCGATCCACCTGGATCGTGAGGTGAATCCGGTTGGTTTGAAGCTGGATCCGCAGAAGCACCTGCACCCGGTGTGGACGGTCGATAACCCGTACGGCAACGTGCTGGAGTATGTGGCTCGCACGGCGGGCCTGGATGACGCCTCGCAGGTCGCGGCCTTCGACCTGATCCTGACCCCCAGCCAGGGGCCGGGTTTCTTCGGCGACAAGGGCCAGTTCATCGCGGCGTCGCGCCAGGACAACCTGTCGAGCGTGCACCCGGGCCTGGTGGCCCTGGAGCGCCTCGCCGCGGAGGGTGTGCCCGCGGACGGCGATATCACGGTGTTCATGTGCTTCGACCACGAGGAGGTGGGCTCGGAGTCGCGCACGGGCGCGGCCGGCCCGATCCTGGAGACGGTGCTGCGCCGCACGGCGACGGCGCTGGGCCGCGACGAGGACGGCTTCGAGCGGATGCTGGCGGCTTCGTCGTGTGTGAGCGCGGACGCGGCGCATTCGGTGCATCCGAACTACGCGGGCCATCACGATCCGGATAATCGTCCGATGATGGGTCGCGGCCCGATCATCAAGATCAATTCGAAGCAGCGTTACGCGACGGACGGCGAGGGCATTGCCTTGTGGAATCGGGCGTGCGCGGCGGCGGGTGTGCCTTCACAGAGCTTCGTGGGGAACAACGCGATGCCGTGCGGCACGACGATTGGTCCGATCACGGCAACGCGCCTGGGGATCTTGACGGTGGATGTGGGCGTGGGCCTGCTGTCGATGCATTCGGCGCGCGAGATGAGCCACATCGATGACCTGATGACGCTGTCGAAGGCGCTGGAGGCGTACTGGCGCGGCGCGTGAGCGTCTGAGCGCATGAAGATACCCCGGCCTCGTCAATTGATCGACGAGGCCGGGGTTCTTTTCGTCTATCGGGCGCCCTCAGAGGGAGGCGACTGCGGTGACGGTGACGGGCACGTTGCCGCGCGTGGCCTTGGAGTAGGGGCACAGCTGGTGGGCGCGGTCGGCGAGGGCCTGGGCGCGGTCGAGCTCGACGCCGGGGATGAACACCTTGATGTCGGCGGTCAGGGCGAAGGAGTCGCCTTCTGGACCCAGGCCGATCGTGGTGCGCACGACGGAATCGGTGGTGTCGATGCCCATTTCCTTGGCGGCCAGCCCCATGGCGCCTTGGAAGCAGGCGCCGTAGCCCATGGCGAAGAGGGCTTCGGGGTTGGCGCCGTCGCCGGTGCCGCCCAGTTCCTTGGGGGCGCGCATGATGTGGGTAATGCCGAGCGCGGGGACGGAGGAGGTACCGGCGCGGCCGCCCGTGGAGTCGGCGGTAACGGAGTATGCAATCTTGCTAGGTGTATCCATGCCCCCATTCCACCACTAGGACTTCAGTCCCGCAAGCGGTTTAACACAAAGACAAGCGATTCCGCGCACTCAAGGACGAGGCCGGGGCCCGCCCGCAGGTCACGGCCTCAGGCGGTGAGGAAGTCCGCGTCGGGGCGGGCGCTCAGCGCCTTGGCGACGGCGCGGCGGAAGCGGTCGTTCATGGGCGGGAGCTGGTCGCCGCGGAAGAACGCGGTCTCGCTGTTTTCGCCGTCGGCGGGGTTGGGGTCGCCACTCACCCACTGCGCCGCGAAGGCGACGTCCAGGTAGGTGGTGACATCTCCGTTGTCATAGGTGAAGGGGCCGACGACCTCGACGGAGAGGAGGCGGCGCACCTCGATGCGCACGTCGGCTTCCTCGAGCGCCTCGCGGGCGGCCGCGACGGCGGGCTCCTCGCCCGGGTCGACGATGCCGGTCACGGGGGTCCAGGCGCCGTTATCGGAGCGGCGTACGCACAGGATGTCGACGGCCTCGGGCGCGATGGGACGTTCCCAGTCGATGGGCGCGCATCCCGGGGCGGGGCGCAGGATGACGACGGTCGTGCCGGGCATCCACAGGGGCGCGTGGCCGACGTGTCGGCGCAGCTCGAGGACGAAGTCGGGGGTAGCCATGGCCCTAGTCTACGGCGCTCACAGGAAGGACGTAATGATCGGCAGGAGCAGGATCTTGACGATGATCGCGAAGGCGAAGAGGGTCGCGTAGGCGGCCTCGATGCGCTCGTCGGTGACACGGGCGTCGGCGGCCTGCAGGACGGCCGGCTGGCCGAGGAAGCCCGCGACGCCACCAGCGGCACGAGGCGCCGACAGGCCGATGAACTTTGCGCCGATCGCCTGGACGCCGCAGCACACGACCACCATGACGGCGGCGAGGAGTGCGGCGCGCCAGCCGTCAGGGCTGCCGAGCAGGCTCGCGAACTCCGGACCTGCGTTCAGGCCGAGCGCCGCAAGGAAGAGCATGAGGCCGATCTGGCGGATCGTCAGGTTCGCGGCGGCGGGCAGGGTCCACACGAGCGGGCCGGTGCGGCGCAGCGCGCCGAGCAGCATGCCGACCATCAGCGGGCCTGCGGCGGCGCCCAGCTGGAAGCCCTGCCCGCCCGGCAGCGGGAAGGACACGATGCCCAGGAGAAGGCCCAACACGAGGCCGATGCCGAAGGCCATGCCGTCGACCTCGGCGACGCGGCGCTCGGAGTCACCGAGCCACTCCGCGATATCGTCGAGCTCCTCCGTGGGGACGACAACCGCGACGTGGTCGCCGAGCTGGAGGTCGAGGTCGTCGCGGGCCAGGAGGTCCAGGTCGCCTCGGCGCACGCGGGTGATAACGGCACCGAAGCGCTTGGTGACGTTGAGTTCGGAGACGCTGCGGCCGGCGACATCGGGGTTGGACACGACGATGCGCTCGAACGCCAGGTCGGAGCGATCATCCTCGAGGTTGTGGTCGAGGATCTCACCGACGAGGGGTGCCGTGTCCTTAATCGACGCGGGATCGCCGACCATGACGACGTGGTCTCCGGGCAGCAGGTCCTCGCCCGGGGCGATGACGCGCGTCCGGCCGTCGCGTCGCAGGTAAGACAGGCGCACGCGCTGCTCACGCCACGCCGCAATATCACGGGTGTTGATCTGCTTGGTCACGTGCACGCTGACGGCCTCGAGGGACGCACCCGCCAAGGAGGGCGTGTCCTTGAGACCCAGCCACTTCCTCGTCACCGTGATGGTCACGATGAGGATGCCACCAATGACGCCGACCGGATAACCGAAGGCGTAGCCGACCGCCGCGTTCGCGTCCCCGGTGAGGCGGGTGGCCGTATCGAGGGCGGGCGCAGCGGTGAGGGCGCCCGTGAACAGGCCCGAGGTCAGGCCGGACGACAGGCCGAGGAGACGTCCGCCCGCGAGCGCAATAGCCGCGCCGACGATACACACGATCGTCGTCAGCGCGAGGAGGTTCGTCTGCTTGCGCAGATCCTGGAAGAAGGTCGCGCCCGCAGAAATGCCGACGCAATACACGAAGAAGGCCAGGCCCATCGGCTGGACGATCGACATGTGCGTGCTCACGACCTCGGGGTGCAGGGCCGAGACGATGAGGCCCACGAAGAGTGCGCCGGCCGCACCGAAGCGCAGCGGGCCGATCCGAATGGCCCCGATCGCAGCACCCAACGCAACAACGACAAACAGTGCGAGCAGGGGTGAAGACGTGAATAGAGAGGCCATAGCTTTCAGAGTACCTGTCGCTCCCCCGGCGGTCCCCGCCGACTGTCACATTACCTGCGTTATGAACCTCACGGATTGGTTACACTGGTGCCAGAAACTGAAAGGACGGTCATGTCTCAACCAGCACCCGGATGGTATCCAGACCCCGCAGGCTCTCCCCGCCTGCGCTGGTGGAATGGTGGCATGTGGACCGAGCAGTACCAGCCGATGCCCACGCAGCACCAGGCAATGCCTCAGCAGGGCATGCCTCAGCAGAACTTCCCGCAGCAGGGCTTCCCCCAGCAGGGCGGAACCCTGCAGGGCGCGCAGCAGGCGAACGCCCAGAAGGGCCCTCACCTGCCGTCCAACAAGCAGGCGCCGACCGTCTCCTCGAATCCTTACGGCTCCGAACCCAGGTTCGACCAGCCACAGAAGGACGCGCGGGATAAGAAGGCCGGACAGACCAAGGACTCTCAGACCTCCTCGCACTGGAAGATCGCGACAGTCGCAGCGTGGGTGGCCGTCGTCGTTTTCGCAGTGACGACGATCATCGCGGGCGCCTCCTACAGCCACGCACGTGCGGAGCTCGCACCTGCGGTCAGCGAACGTGACGACGCTCAGGGCCAGCTCGACCAGGCACAACACGAGCTTGATCAGGCCCAGAAGGAACTTGAGGAGTTGGAGAAGTGAGTTACGTTCCCACCCCCGCGCAGGCACCCACGCCACAGGCTTCAGGGTCCCACAGCGGCATGAAGGTTCTGACGATCATCGGTGCCTGCCTCGCCGTCCTCTTTCTGATCCTCTCGGTTGGCCTGGGACTCGGTGCGCGTTCCACCCATCAGGCCGCCCGGCAGGCGCAGAGCGACGCCCAGGCCCTGCGTGATCAGGCCAAGGAAACGGAAACCGAGACGGCGACGACCCGCACCAAGATCAATGACGCGACCAATAAGAAGGAAGCTCAGGCGTGGTGTGACAGTCTGACGAGCGCGAATGCAGATTTCACCTCGCTTGATGTGAAGGCGCGAGAATACTCGAGCCTGACGGCGACACGCCACGAAGCCATCGGCAAGATTTGCCCGAAAAAAAAGGACTTTATCGAGGCGTACGCAAAAGACGCATCGCAGGACATGGTCAAGCAAGACACCCCCACCTGCACGGCGGGGGCATCCTCGGCGACAATCACCGGATCCGTATCCATTATCGGAACGAACCTGGCGGGCCTCTCGGCGTACGACGTCGGCGTCGAGGTCTACCTCGTCCCCGGCTCTACCATCAAGGGCTATCAGCCCTCAGACAAGCAGACGGTCACCGTCCCCGCGGGCGGATCAGCCTCGCTGTCATCGACTGTACCGTTGCCTTCCTTCGACTCGGGATCCTGCATCGTCCGCGCTGTCAGCATCTGGCCCAGCGGCGTCTGAGTAGATAGTTGCCCACCATCCCTACGGCTACTAGACTTCCTGACCGTACCCTCGGTTTTGCCACGGCACGGGAGAGAGAATCACGATGAGCGAACCCGCGGAAGGCTGGTACGCCGACCCGACCGATGCTGCGTAGCTGCGCTGGTGGGACGGTCACGCATGGACGCAGTACGTCGAACCCTACGAGGCGACCCCCGCGCAGTCTGAGACCGCCGAGGCGATCCCCGCCTACGACGAGGCCCAGTACCACGCTCAGCAGGAGCAGGTAGCGGCGAACGTACCGACTCAGGAAGCTGCCGAGGTCCCGCCGATCCCCTCCCCCGAGGAGCCCTCCTACTGGTGCGCACAGATCACACCTGAGAACGTCGCGAAGTTCGACGAGCTACGTGACCTCTACCTTGGCGTGAGTGAGACGGCTCAGAGTGCTGTTGATCAACAGTGTCAGAATAAGGTCACCATCAATAACCTCGTTGCTACCAACGATCCCAACGGGGCTTTCGACACCACCAGCGAGGTCGCAACCGTTGACGTCGGCCGCAGCGGCACGGGCAAGACCCAATTTACAGTCCCCTACGACCCCACCTGGGGCGAGTACTACAAGGTTGACGTGAAGTCGTTCTTCCCGAACGAGTGAGACCGCATTCCTGATCGCGCCACCCCGTCGCCCTGCGTGGGCGGCGGGGTTTGTGTACCCGCAGCCAAGGGTCGTCAGCCCGACCCCGGACGCAACTCAGCCGTGAACGACCCGCATGCGCGCACCGACGAAGCCTGCCCCGGCCTCGTCGGTGAGCTCAGTAGTGCTCGTGGGAATCGTAGCCGCGCAGCCTATCGAGCTCGCGACGCTCCTTCTTGGTCGGGCGCCCGCTACCCCTCTCACGCATCGCGACGGGAATGTGCACGCGCGGGCGCTCCGGCGTGCGGTCATCGTAAGCGGTGCGCGCCTGCGGGTAGGAAACGCGCTTGCTCAGCAGCAGGACGACCCCGAGGATGCGGTCGAAGCCCTCGATGCGCAGGCGGACCTCGTCGCCGACACGCACCTTGTAGGCCGCTTTGACGGGCTCCCCGTTCACGCGCACGTGCCCGGCACGCACGGCGGCCGTCGCCTGGGAGCGGGATTTCAGCTGGCGGGTCGCCCACAGCCAGGTATCGACGCGCACGGAGGACGATGCGAGCGCGCCGGCGGGGATCACGACGTCGTCGGGGGTCTGGCTCACTGCGTCCCCTAGTTGATGCGACGCAGACGCTTCTGGTGGCGGGGCGTCAGAACGATCGCGACGAGTGCGCACAGGATCGGCATGCCGATGAGCATGCCCAGGAGCGCACCCCACGGCACGACCGGCCGCAGCGTCGTCAGCGTCAAGAAGACATGCGAGTTGGCGAACGTGATGACGGCGAGGACACCGACAACGAGGCCGGACAGAACGGCCGTCGGGATCGCATTGAGAGCGAGGATCACGCCCTGCCAGGTCGTCACATGACGGCGCATCGCGGGAGCAGCGCCGATCGCGTCGAGGGTATCGAGGTCGGGGCGCATATCCGCAGCCGACAGCGCCACAACGAGGGCGACCGTGGCAGCCGCGGCAACAACCGCGATGAGCGCCGCGGCGTAGGGCAGGACAAGTGAACGCATCGTCGGCACGATCACCTGCGCCGAGGCGCCGGGCACCTGGCGCGCGATCGTCGCCTGGAATGACGGAGCATCGACGGGGCTCACCGGATGATCGACGGTCAGGAGCTCGCCCAGAGGCCGCGCCTGGAGGCCGAGGTAGGACGCCGCAGTCGGCGACAGCACGATAACGTTGACGCGAGTCAGGGGTGAGGCAACGAAGGTCTGGACCGTCGTCACCTTGGCATCGGGCAGGTTGGCGTCCGACGCTCCCGCCGCCTTCGCCTCCGCGATGGCGCTCATGTCGAGGCTCCGCAGCGTCACCTGGCCCGCACCATCGATGTACTCCGGATCGGGAATGAGGACACCGCCAGCGTTCAAGGTGGCAATCGCGCGCACCATGTCGTCTTCGTTGCTGAAGTACCCAGCCTGACGCAGATACGTGCCGTCATCAACCATGTACGCCACGTCCAGTTCCGCCATGGTGCCCATGTTCGTCGACATCGTGAACGTCGAATTGTTGTACGGATGCACCGCCTCGACCATCGTGGTCGGGCCACCCGGGCCGCTATTCCACGCCAGGCCATTCAGCGGCGCCTGCGAGGTGACGCCGCGCTGGCCGTCGACCGCTTCGACAGCCGACTTCATGAGGTCGCGCGAGCGCTTGACTGAATCCGTGCGGTCAACGGTCGACACGAAGACCTGGCCCCGCTGCCCCACGTGCGGGCGCGAGTTCCAGCCGGCCTCGTTCGAGGAAGACAGGGTGATGAGCAGGCCGCACGCCACGAACACCGTCGTCAGGATCGAGGCCATGGCCGGGAAGGTGCGGTGGCCGTTGCGCACTGCGTCGCGCAGGGCGAGGCGCATACTCATCGACGCGCGGCGGTTGGGAGCGCGCCACCGGGTGAAGATGTAGGGGATCGATCCGATCAGGCCCGCCTCGAGCAAACCAATACCGACGACGAGTGCCAGAATCGAGCCTTGCCAGGCGGCAATGCCGAGCAGCGGCAGGCCAGCGAGGAGGGCGAGCGGGTAGATCATGCGGCGTCGCACCAGGCGCGATGGCTCCCACACGCGCCCGCCGATGACGGCGGAGGTGTCGATATGGGAGGTCGTATGTGCCGGAGACACGGACGCCATGAGCGAGAGGAGAACCGGCAGCAGCACGGACAGCGCGAGGGGCCACCACGGGACGATCCTGATACCCAGGCCCGACCACATGCCGATTCCCACCATCGCGGCCGCGGAGAAAGCCGCGGAAAACACTGCCGAGTAGAGGCCAATGATCACGCCGTGGGCGATCGTGAGCCGACGGCCGTCGGTGCGGTCGCCGCCATTGGCGACAATCATGGCAGCCGTGCGCATGACCGAGCGCTGAGCGACGGTGTACAGCGGCGAGATGAGCAGGATCATCTCCGTGAGGATCAGCAGAATACCGGTGACGAGCAGCAGGTACTGCCACGGGTTGGCGCTCCGAGCGCTTTGGGGAACCTCGTACTGGGCGATCTGCGAGGGCAGGGCCGAGGCGTCGGGCGGGTTTGCCAGCACCTGACGGGAAAGGACCGAGAAACCGGATGCGTTCAGTTCGCGGATCTTCTCCCACGACACCGGCGTCGGTCCCGTCACGAACCAGGCAGTCTGCGTGCGCCCCGCAACGGCGAGGCGGTCAATCGGAAGGGTCCCATCGCCGATAATCGCGCGCTCAGAACCCCCAATGATGGAGTCGATCACGACGCTCGCCTTCAGGGACTGAGTCGCTCGTTCCTTCGCGATCGTCAGGGACAGGTTCACCGAGTCGCCGACGCTCACTGACAGGGCCCGGGCCACGTCCTCGGAGATGACGGCATGACCAGCGGCCAACGGCCCGCTCTTACTACCCGCATTGACGCGCGGCGCCTCCAGCGAGGCCGTTTGCGTGCCGTTGTCGACCGTAAAACCCGTGCCATCCGCCGTTTCCAGACGCAGCTGGTAGAGCGTATCGACGGCGACCAGCTGATCGCCCTCGGGCAGCCAGCTCTGGAGGGTGTCCATCGAAACCGAGACCTCGTCGCTCGAGGCCGTCTTCGACAGGCGGTCCGCGGTGAAGTCCTGCTCGATGGCCGTCGACGACCGGTGCAACGTCACCGCCTGCACGTCGCGGCGATGCCCGAGCCACGACGAGGCCTGGTAGCGCTGAGAGGTCGTGACGTCCCAGAAGGTGATCGCCGCAATCGCAATGATGATCGGTAGCGAGATCAGGAAGACCGCCGTGGACGTACGGCCCAGGCTTTGGCGCGCATCACGAGAGGCGATGCGGAGTACCACTCCCCATCGCCTCATCCGTGTGCTGAGTCGGTTCATCAGATCCTTGGTGCGGTGTCTGCCAGCAGATCCTTCAACGAATCCCCCCTCGATCGGTCGACAATGCGACCGTCGCGCAGGAAGACCGTCCGATCTGCCCATGCGGCCATTCTGGCCTCATGAGTCACGAGGATACCGGCTGCACCGGCATCAATGTGATCACGCAACACCAACATGATCTGTTCGCCAGTGTGAGAATCGAGCGCACCCGTCGGCTCGTCCGCAAGAATGACCGAGCGGTTACCCACGAGTCCGCGGGCGATCGCGATGCGCTGGCGCTGACCGCCGGACAGGAGCTCCGGGAAGCGATCAGCCAGGTCCGCGACGCCTACCTCCTCAAGCGCGGCCATCGCAGCCTCGCGCACCTTGGAGGGACTCACGCCGTCGAGCTGCAGCGGCATCTCAACGTTTTCGAGGGCCGACAGCGAGGGGATCAGATTGTAATCCTGGAAGACGTATCCAATCGACCGGCGACGAACCTCTGCGCGATGAACACTGTCCAAAGCCGCCAGGTCAACCCCGTTGATATAGACGTGGCCTCGGGTCGGACGTTCCAGGCCGCCGGCGATCGACAGCAGCGTCGACTTACCGGAGCCAGAGGGACCCATAACAGCGAGAAGCTCGCCGGGTGCGACCTCAAGGTCGATCCCGTCGAGCGCTCTCACTCGGACGCCGTCAGCGCCGAACTCATGTCCGACGCCAGCCATCCGGATCGGTAGTGGCACAGGCTGGCTCATCGCACCCCGGCACGCTCCGAAATGCCAGCATCGGCCTGGGCCCAGTTCATCAAGCGGCCCTTCGCAGCGGCGAAGGCGGCACGACGCGCGGCCTCGGAGACCGCACCGGACTCAATGTGGTCGAGCCAGTTGAGCTCGGCCTCAAGGTCGAAGATGTGACGCTCAAGGATGAGCTTCCACGCGAGCTCGCCCTCATCGGCCGAAGCCTTCAGGCGGGTCACATCGCGCAGCGAGCCCAGGGTCGAGCGACGCTGAGTCTGGATCATGGCCTCAACGTCGACCGTGGGGTCGGCGGCGGCCACAGCGAGCTTCATCACAAGCTCATCACGTTCGGGATGTTCGCGAGGAACAGGGGTGGACCACCAGGCGGCGAGGACTTCACGACCGACATCAGTCAGCTCAAAGACCTCGGAATCACGGCCCGCATTGGTCTCAGCGTGAGAGACGACCTGGCCGTCTCGCTCGAGGCGCTGCATCGTCTGGTAGACCTGGCCGATGTTCAGCGGCCATGCCCCGCACGTCTGCTCCTCGAACATCTGCTTCAGGCGGTAGACACCGGCGGGCTGCTGCGCAACAAGTGCCAGCAGGGCATTGCGAACCGACATAACTCTCCGTTCGTTGTCTGGACGTGTAGACGATCGTGGTTGAACAGTATCTATCGTACGCCAAAATCGTTGTTAGAGCGGGGAATTGGCGGTGGGTTACCTAACAACAACCCTACCGCCTGGTTAGACGGGGGTTCCCGAAATGACGGGGAATATCGAGGAAACCAACCGCGACACCAATAAAAGTGCCAACCACATTGCAGACGCCTTTTTCAAGTTTTTCAATGATATTCCAACAAAGCACCCGTCGAACAGCCAGAGCCCTCCAAAGTCGAGGCGAACGTCTTCCAAAACCAGGAAAAACCGCCCTGGAGAGCGCTCTGACCATTGGGACAGAAATTATTTGCCACCCGACAGTCTCAAATTTTGAGATCTATCGCTCACGCGGGGATCTACTCGACGAGAACGTCCTCAATATCTTCCCAGAGCACCTCCGGCACCGCCGTCGGCACAATCCCCTCTCGCGACGGTTCACCCAATGCGCTGAGCTCGAGGAAGGTCTCCCTCAGCTGCGCGACATCGATCGCCCACACCGACAACATGTCATGCTCATCCGCATACAGTCCCCCCTCATCGCACCACGATACGACAGCGGAGCGCGGGCCGACGAAGAAGGTGTAACGCGGCGACATCCGGCCGGAGCGACGACCCAGGCAGTCAGCACCTTCGTCGCCTGCGCGAACCCCTCGAGGACCGCGGCGAGGTGCGGAACGGGCGTATCGCCGACGACGAGGCCCTGGCCGCGCAGCAGCTCAACGAAAGGATGCGCGGGGTCAGTCAGGACTCCGTCAGCATACGAGCGCAGCGCGTCGCACTCCAGCTCGCTCATATCGAAGACGACGCCATCCTCCGTCTCGCATGCATTGATCATGATTTCTCTTGTGTACTCGAACGGGCACCGACGCGGCACCGAAACGAGGACCACGCTATGGCACACCGACCGCCAGCGCGAGCGCCGACCGCGACCGCGCCGCGCGCGGGAGGCTACACTGGTGGCGACTAGGAGGATTCACCGATGAACACCCCGCCACCCGCAGGCCCCGCCCCGGCTTCGTCCCCGATTCCGACCCTCACCCTCCCGACGGGCATGCCCATCCCCGTGCTCGGTTTCGGCACCTACAAGGTCGCACCCGCGGACACGTACGACGCGGTCAGCCGCGCCCTCGAAGTCGGGTACCGCCACATCGACACCGCCCAGATGTACGGCAACGAGGCCGAGGTCGGGGCGGCGCTCGAGGCCTCGGGCATCGCGCGCGAGGACCTGTTCGTCACCACGAAGATCGACAACTCGAACCACGAGCCCGAGCGGGCCGCCGCCTCGATCGAGCGCTCCCTTGAGGACCTGCGCACCGACTACGTCGATCTCCTCCTCGTGCACTGGCCGCTGCCCACCCTGTACGGGGGCGACGTCGCACTGCCCTGGCCCGCCCTCGAAGACGCTTTTACTGCCGACCGCGCGCGGGCGATCGGCCTGTCCAACTACGAGCGCGCACACATCGAGGTCGTCCGCGAGGTCGCCACGTTTCCCCCGCACGTCCTCCAGGTCGAAGCCCACCCCTTCCTGCCCAACGCCGCGCTACGCGATTACGCGCAGGGGCTCGGCATGGTGTTCGAGGCCTGGTCCCCCCTCGCACGCGGACGCGCCGTCACCGAGGCGACGCTCATCGAGATCGGGTCCCAGCTCGGCGTGAGCCCCGCCCAGGTCGCCCTGCGCTGGGCCCTCGACCGCGGCCACGTCGTCTTCCCCAAGACACTGAGCCCGGCGCGCATGGCCACCAACTTCGACCTCTTCTCCTTCTCGCTGAGCCCCGAACAGAGTGCCCGCATCGACGCGCTCGACGAGGGCGAGGCGGGACGCACGGGATCGCATCCCGCCACGATGGACCGGCTCTGAGGACGGGTACAATACAGGTATGGCTTCCAAGCTCACGCGCGCCGACCGCGCCATCGTCCGGCTGGCCGACGGCACCGTCAAACAGCAAAACCTCCTCACGGGCACCGAGGTGTGGACCGTTCCGGGCCGCGGCAACCGTCCCCTGACCGCCCCGCACGCGGACCGCAACCCCATCGACCACGAAGCCGACGGGCACCACTGCGCGTTCTGCGCGGGACGCTACCTCGAAACACCGCCCGAGAAGTCGCGCCTCGTGCGCCACGAGGACGGGTCCTGGGAGCAGCTGGACGCCCTGGGCGCCGATCAGCTGACGGACACGGTTGCCGAGTTTCGACGTATCCCGAACCTGTTCGAGATCGTCTCCTACAACTACTGGCACCTCAACCACGGCCACGTGCCCTCCG
>ERZ772986.726-NODE-726-length-19991-cov-3.776134_pt1 | contig 19991 bp, 20 predicted proteins | sample MGYA00511898_ERZ772986 | MGnify/ENA primary metagenome ERZ772986 (study PRJEB29015, sample SAMEA2737934) | human oral metagenome | biome: human oral; feature: human-associated habitat; material: dental | place: China | collected 2148 ... | reverse complement strand
GAATCGCTTTGCCTTCAACCAAGACTGGCTGGAAAGCCTGAATTGACAATCGGTGCAAGCTTGGCGCGCGGTTAAGCAGCACGTACTTACCTTCAATTGCTGAATCAAGCGCGTCCCAAACCACTGCCTCGCCAGCCTCAATCAGGCGTGAAGCTGAGCGAATATTGTGCGCAAATTCGTTCTTAATCAACCAGCTGATTACAAATGGCTTAAATAGTTCTAGCGCCATTTGCTTTGGCAGACCACACTGATGAATCTTCAATTTTGGACCAACCACGATAACTGAACGACCAGAATAGTCAACGCGCTTACCAAGAAGGTTCTGGCGGAAGCGACCCTGCTTACCCTTCAGCATGTCACTCAAGCTCTTCAAACTACGGCGACCACCAGTTGAGCTAACGGCGCGACCACGTGATGCTGAATTGTCAATCAAAGCATCAACCGCCTCTTGCAGCATACGCTTTTCATTGCGCTGAATAACTTCTGGTGCATTAAGTTCAATCAACTTCTTCAAGCGGTTGTTGCGGTTAATAATTCGGCGGTACAAATCGTTCAAGTCAGATGTCGCAAATCGGCCACCAGACAGCGCCACCATCGGGCGAAGATCTGGAGGAATCACTGGTAGAACAGTCATACATAGACTGGATGACTTAATGCCGGCAGCTTCCATACTCTCCAACATCTTCAATCGCTTCAGTAGCTTCTTCTGTCGCTGGCCCTTTGCTCCTTCAGCTTCTTCAGTCAATTCCGCAATTAGCTTTGGCAAATCAATATTATCCAGAAGTGACTTCACTGCGCTAGCACCCATGCCAACCTTAATCAGCTCGTCGTATTCTTCCGGCAAATTGCGATATTCAGTCTCTGAAATCAACGCACCCTTATTTAAGCCTTCCAATTGCGACTTCTTGCCAATGTAATTTTCTTCCAGCTCCTCAACTTCGCGGCTCTGCTCTTTGGCTAGCTGCTTGATATCAGCGCCATCTTCCTCCGCCATTTTCTCATAGCGAATTTTAATGGCTTTACGCGCCAGGTCAGTTTCCGCCTCCAGATCCGCCAGGTATTGATCGCGAGTTTCTTCGTCGACGTTCAGAATAACGTACGTGGCAAAGTAAACGATTTTCTCAATGTTGCGGACAGTCATGCCTAGCAGTTGGCTCATGGCGCTTGGCGTGCCGCGCATAAACCAGATGTGGGCGACTGGTGCGGCCAGCTGAATGTGGCCCATGCGCTCGCGGCGGACAATTGATTTGGTGACTAGTTCGCCGTTTTTATCGACGGCAGCTTCGCGCGAACGCACGCCCTTGAGTTTAGAATCGTGCGGATTGATATCCTTAACCGGGCCAAAGATTCGCTCACAGAACAATCCGTCACGCTCTGGCTTTTGGGTGCGATAGTTAATTGTCTCTGGCTTCAAAACTTCGCCGTAGCTCCATTTCAGAATGTCTTCTGGGCTAGCTACCGCCAAACGAACCGCGTCAAAATCGCTGATGCCCGTTGCGTTAAATGCAGAATTTGCCATCTTACGCGTCCTCCTTTATTTCTTCTACTTCATCAATATCTTGCACGCTCATACCACCATCAATTTCACCGATATCGTCTGACTCGTCCAAGTAAACTTCTTCTTTTTCTTCATCGGCAGTAGCTACTGTCTTATCTTCTGGACCACTTGAAGCGATGACATGCTCAGCGTCAACTGTTGACTCGTCATCAACCAAGTCAACTCGAAGACCCAGACCTTGAAGCTCCTTAACCAACACGTTGAAGGATTCTGGAAGTTTTGGACCGACGATTGGTTCGTCTTTGATGATTGATTCGTACGCCTTGGCACGACCATAAACGTCGTCGGACTTAATTGTCAACATTTCCTGCAAGGTCGCAGCGGCACCGTAAGCTTCCAATGCCCAAACCTCCATCTCACCGAAGCGCTGACCACCGTTCTGAGCCTTACCACCGAGTGGCTGCTGAGTGACCATAGTGTATGGACCGGTTGAACGAGCATGAATCTTGTCAGAAACCATGTGGTGCAGTTTGATCATGTGCATCACACCGACTGTGGTGCGCTCTTCAAAAGCCTCACCAGTGCGACCATCGAATAGTTGTGATTTGCCGTCACGTGCCAGACCTGCTTTTTCTAGTTCATCAGAAATTTTCTCACTTGGCACACCATTAAACGACGGGGTTGCTACGCGGTAGCCTAATGCTCGCGCCGCCATACCAAGGTGAGTTTCAAACAGCTGACCAAGGTTCATGCGGCTAGGCACACCGAGTGGGTTCAAAATCACATCAACTGGCGTACCGTCTTCCAGGAACGGCATATCCTCAACTGGTAGAACTTTCGCCACGACACCCTTGTTTCCAAAGCGTCCAGCCATCTTATCACCAACACCAATTTTTCGTAGTTGTGCGACGAAGATCTGGATTTGCATCAAGACGCCAGCCTTCAGCTCATGACCATTCTCACGGCTGAAAATCTTCACACCAACGACTTTGCCGCCGCCAGCATTGTTCATGCGCTGTGAGGTATCACGGACGTCCTTGGCCTTCTCACCGAAGATTGCACGAAGTAGACGCTCCTCAGAGCTCAACTCCTGTTCACCCTTTGGTGTAATCTTGCCAACTAAGACATCGCCCGCCTTAACCTCAGAACCAATTTGAACAATTCCATCCTCGTCCAAGTGACGCAAGCTTTCCTCAGAAACATTTGGAATATCACGCGTCACAATCTCTGGCCCAAGCTTGGTCTCGCGAACTTCAACGGTGTAGTCCTTAATATTGATACTGGTCAATCGATCATCTTCAACCAAACGACGGCTCATGATAATAGCGTCTTCCATGTTGTAGCCGCCCCATGGCATAAAGGCTACCAACAAGTTACGCCCTAACGCGATTTCACCTTCAGCAATTGACGCCCCTTCAATAAGAATATCACCCTTGGATACCTTATCTCCACGCTCAACACGAACTTTTTGGTTGTAGCAGCGATCGTCATTATTCTTAACAAAATGTTTCAAGGTGTAAATCTTTACGCCATCAGCGTATTTAACATGAATTTCGTCAGCATCAGCACAAACAACTTCACCATCAGCCTCAGCTTGAATTAAATGACCGCTATTTTCAGCCACTGCTCTTTCAATCCCCGTACCAACCGTAGCTGGCTCTGGAGTAAGAAGTGGCACTGCTTGGCGTTGCATGTTTGAACCGGTCAAGGCACGGTCAACGCGGGTTTTCTCAATAAACGGCACCAGCGCCGCAGTTGAACCTAAGATTTGGCGATGCGCCGCGTCCATGAAAGTAACCTGATCGGCGTCAACTTGTGATGGCTGCATATTGTTACGGGCATTAACGCGCTCATCACGGAAACTACCATCTTCATTCAAAACCTCACCAGCGTCAGCGATAACCTCGCCCAACTCCTGCGAGGCATCCAGATAAACAAGTTCGTCAGTCACCCGACCATCTTTTACGCGAAGATACGGGGTTTCAATGAAGCCATACTCATTAACCCGGGCATAGGTCGCCAAGTTCAGAACCAAACCGACGTTTGCGCCTTCTGGCGTTTCCACTGAACAGATACGACCATAATGTGTCGGGTGGGCGTCGCGAACTTCAAATCCAGCACGCTCACGACTCAAACCGCCAGGGCCGGTCGAACTTAGGCGTCGCTTGTGGCTCAGCTCTGACAATGGGTTAACCTCGTCGAGTAGCTGAGAAAGTTGGCTCGAGGTAAAGAATTCACGCACTGCCGCCACCACTGGACGAGCATTAATTAATTGACTTGGAGTAACGCTCTCCAGATCGGCCACACTCATGCGGTCCATGGCGTTACGCTGCATTCTGAGCATACCGACACGGAACTGACGGGCAATCAGCTCACCAACCAAACGAACGCGGCGATTATTCAACGCGTCAATATCATCAGCTGGCTCCTGGGTGTTGTTTAGGCGAATCACTTCACGCAGAATTGCCACCAAGTCGCTCATCTGCAACGTGCGATTTTCGGTCGTATTAGCAACATCTAGACCCAAACGCTGATTGATTTTGTAGCGACCAACACGGGAGTAATCAAATCGCTTGAAATCAAAGAACATCCGCTCAATCATCTGACGAGCATTGTCAACCGTCGCTAAATCGCCTGGACGCAAACGACGATAAACCTCAATTAACGCCTCATTCGCACCACGCGCCGTGTCCTTATCCAGAGTTTCCTCAATATACTTCACGTCGCCTGTGTCGATATCAGCAAACAATTCTTTAATCTCGCTAGTCTTTGGATAGCCCAAAGCACGTAGCAATGTCGTTGCTGGAATCTTGCGGCGGCGATCAATCTTCACGTAAATCGCACCGTTAGAAGCCGTCTCAAACTCCATCCATGCACCACGGCCTGGAATAATCTTTGCGCCGTAATAGTTACGTCCAGCCACAGTTTCAGCCGTAAAGAACACGCCCGCCGAGCGAATCAACTGGCTAACAACCACGCGCTCCGTGCCGTTAATAACAAACGTGCCACGGTCGGTCATCCACGGATAATCTCCGAGGTAAATTTCCTGTTCCTCAACCACGCCGGAGGTTTTATTGGTCAATTCCACCGTGGCGTGCAGCGGCGCCTCAAATGTCAAGTTGTTTTCTTTAGCAAATTGGTCGGTGCTTTTTGGCTCGCCAAAATAATATTTGCCAAATCTTAGCGACAATTTTTGACCGGTGTAATCGTCAATTGGATTAATTTCTGAAAATATTTCGCTCAAACCTTCCTCGACGAACCAGCGCCAAGAATCTTTTTGGTGAGCGATTAGGTTTGGCAGCGGCAGGGCGTTGTCACCAGAGGTGAAATAGACGCGCTCGCTGCTTGTGGATGGTTTTTTTGCCACAGGCGTAAACACTCCTCGCTTTATTTAGTGGTTGATAGACGGCCGTGAAGATCCCTAATTCATAGCCTAAAATCACGATTTGCCCGCTCGCAATTTTCACCCGCCATGAATACACTACTTCTCTAAATAATCATTATGACGAAAAATGTCAATAAAATCAAGGGGTTTACATAACTATTCTAAGCAGCATTCGGCAATTCTTCCTCAATAGATCCCATACGAACAGGAACTGGATTGCCGAGCGGACCTCTTAGATTACCCAGCAAGGAGAGGGCGGCACCCCCCAATCCCGCAAGCACGCGAGCAGTCTGAGGAACATCAAACTCTACATCATGACGAAAATACAAACCAGCTAATCTACCCACAACGCCAAACGAGCCCACCTCTCCACCATGCTTTTCATACGTACGAGGATTAACACGCCTTACAGCATCAGCAAATCTTTTATCGGCACGAGGAGAGGCGTAAGCGCAAAGCTTAGTGACTCTGCTTCTCGTGGATTGACCAAAGTCCTTTCGTGCCTGATCTACCATACTCTGGAGATAGTCTGGCCAAGCCTCTTCAGCATCATCACTCGCACCAAAAATCTCCATATACATAGGCCTACCCGCTTGACTATCGCCATATTGCGGAGCAAATCCACCCCTTTTAATAGTCACTCTCGCAGCAGTCAGTAAAGCGCCGCTACCAAGCCTTTTTACTGCATAAATTCCAGAATCCTGCCTACTCGCCTCACGTCGTAAATTGTCTGGGCTATTTATATCACAAACGGCATGTGTTAAGTCGGGATTTGTCTGCCCTTTACCTATAAGATTCCCCGCTCTCAGCCACATATCACAAATAGACTCCGCGCATTTGTCATCAATTTCATCCGGCATCAGTCTGCCTATTAGTAGCTTTTCAGACATCAATTCCTCCATTCGCCTCAATCTCATCAATCAGTATATCATGAACTTCTTCGACATTTCCATCTGCTAGGACAACTGGGATATCGTAATCCTTGGCAATTTCCAAATAGCCATCATCAACCTTTTCCTGAAAATCCTGCCCGCGCGACTCAAAAGTGTCGGGATTTTTCAGCTCGCCGCGCATGGCGATTCGCTTTGCCCGCTTGTCATGGCTCAGGCTCAGAACGATCATAACGTCTGGGTGTAAATATTTCTCATCGGTAAATAATTTTGTTAGCCGCAGGATTTCCGACTCGTCATACCCCTCGGCTTGACCCTGATAAACCAGCGTTGAAATATAATTGCGCGCGCTCAGGACAATCTCTCCGCGCTGCAAGGCTGGCTGGATTTTCTCGCGCCACAGCTCCCGCCGCGCCGCCGAAAATAACGCCACGTTAATAGCCGCCGACCGCGCCAAATCGCCGTTTTTAATGACGTTCCGTAGTTCGTTAGCTATCGGCGTTGATTTTTCCGGGTCATCGCTGCCCGGCTCCTCAACCACACAAACCGTCTGTCCGCGCGCCCGAAAATACTCCGCCAGCTTCGCTACTTGCGTTGACTTGCCCGTACCGTCGTTGCCTTCGATGATGATATACTTTCCCGCACAGTTCACAGCTTACCTCCCAATTAAAATATGCGGCTTTTTCAAAAATATCAGCCATCTTTTAGGCTTATTATCAATTTTTATCAAATGGGCATGCTGATGAATCACCGACTTTGTCTTATTTCCAGGTGACCGAGCATAGATAGAATAGCCATCAACTTCAAACCGCGCGACCTGATCCATATAGTCAATTTTCTCTTCATCAGTTAATTCGCCCAGTGAAGCCACGTGTCGCCTAGGGATTACCATCAAATGCTGCTTTACACCACAACCGTCCCATAGGTCATAGCCAAACCGATTTTTTATAATCAAACAATGCTTTGTCTTTTCAATAACTTGGCTCGTTGGATATTGTACTAATCGACAAAAAACACAACCATTAGTCCTATGCTTTTTTCGATAATCGCTATAGCTTTTTTCTTTTGCCCGCCAACGAGTCGTTGATCCAGACCGCATCACCGCACACCCTCACTAAGTCCTGAAATTTCTGCTGGTCTGTTCCGCTTATCTTTAAATGCTCGCGGTAGCATCATTTCAGGTCGCCAAGTTTTTATCAATTCGTCCAAATCGTCAGTGTGCTGATATTTGCCACTGACACCATCACGCCCACCTGCATAGCCACCGTCAACCGGACCAGTGTGATGAAAAATCAGCTGCCCAACACGTTCGCCGACTGGCAGCACCACGCTCTCATGCTTGTTCAAATTGTAAATCTCAAGCGTAATCCGATTGATATACCCAGGATCAACCCAACCCGCGTCAAAACACACCGCTACACCATTTCTACCCCACGAACTGCGGCTTTTTACCTCAGCTGCGCCGCCATGCGCTCGAATTCCCACAAACTCGTGCGTATGTGCTAAAATTCTCTCACCAGGCTTCAAAACGATTATCGGATGATCTGGCGGAATATTCTGAAACTCCCGAAAGCCATGCCGTTTACACCACTCAGCATGTGGCACTGCCGTAAGTGGACCTTTGAAATATCGATCAACTTCCGCTTCGTCAAACGGATTATACACCCGCGATATCTCGTCATATTCCTGTTTATAAAAATTAAAGCCTAGCGTGAAATCCAAGCTGGCCTCTGATACGTTTTTTAAGTTGAACGGCGTACAGACAATTGTCCCGTCCTCAATTGCCGCTAATATTTCTTTATTTGAATACACGCTCACTAAAAACCTCCCATTGCGTGATTTTTCTACCAAATCTCATTATGGCAAGTTTCCGCATTTCCAGCAAGCTTTTCGTAAATTTTACATCATGCTAGACTAAAATTATGGAGAAAGCTATTATTGTTGCCTACGATAAAAATCGCGCTATTGGACGAAATGGCGATTTGCCATGGGGTCGAAGCTTACCAGCGGATTTGGCGCATTTCAAGAAGTTGACTAAAGGTGGCAATGTCATTATGGGTCGAAAAACTTTTGAATCAATCGGCTGCCGTCCGCTGCCAGAGCGCGAGAATATTGTCATTTCCTCACGGCCGACTGGCGTTAAAAAAGTATTGACGGTCATGGACTTGCCGAGCGCCTTGGCTTTATCACGCTACCCGACTTTCATCATCGGCGGTGCACGAGTATATAGAGATGCGCTGAAGACGCCAGAGATTGACACCATTTACGCCACCGAGGTTGATGCTGCATTTTCAGACACTGACGTCTTTTTCCCGGATATTGACATGACCATCTGGGAAGAGACCGACCGTGTCCATCGCCCGGCAGACGAGGCCAATGTCTATGCTTTTGACTTTGTGATCTACCAGCGAAAACCCGTGGCATGACAGTGTCTTACACCGCAATCGGCGCTTTGATCGGTGGATGGTGTTCATACCTCTCTAGGCGAATATCATCAATAGTAAAGTCGTCAATATTCTTGACGTTTGGGTTGAGCCATAACTTTGGCAGCGACAGCGGATGGCGTGATAACTGCTCGTCGACCTGCGCGTGGTGATTATTATAAATATGCGCGCTATTCAGGGTGTGGATGAATTCGCCCGGCTGCTTATCCGTCACTTGAGCGATCATCGACAGCAGCAGGGAGTAGCTGGCGATATTAAACGGTGCGCCAAGGAACATGTCAGCTGAGCGCTGGGTCAGTGCTAAATCCAGCTTATCTTTCTCGCCGTCCTCGGCTGGCCGAACATTGAACTGGAACATAGTGTGGCATGGCGGCAGTCCACCCGACCACACAATGTCATCGATTTCCGCCACGTTCCAGGCGCTGACAATGTTGCGCCGCGACGTTGGATTATTCTGTATCATGTCGATGGCGTTTTGGATTTGGTCAATCGTTCCACCTTTACCGTCAGGCCATTTGCGCCACTGCACACCGTAGACTGGGCCCAAATCACCCCACTCCTCAGCAAACGCGTGATCAGTCGCAATTTTTTTAATAAACGATTTCATGCCAGCGCGCCACTCCTTGCCATTGATCTCCGGGATAGTCTGGCCGGTTTTCTCCAAATAATTCTTGTACGGCCACTCGTCCCAGATATGCACGCCGTTTTGCGCCAGATATTCAATGTTGCCCGTGCCCTTGAGAAACCACAGCAGCTCATGCGCCACACTATTAAAATACAATTTCTTAGTAGTCATGGCCGGAAAGCCGTCCGCCAAATCATACCGCGTCTGCACGCCAAACACTTCCGTAGTACCCGTGCCAGTGCGGTCGCTTTTCTCCACGCCGCTGTCGCGAACCTGCTGTAACGCGTCTAGATATTGTCTCATAACTCCTCCTCGTCTTTTCTTAATTATGACAATATCTCAGCATAACCACAAGCGAAGATGGCGGTAGTTTTAACAACGTTAAGTTATATTTAGGAATATTTCATAACTTATAGTGCTAGGAATAGTGTTTGTGCTTCAATTTGCACTACAGGAGTTATATACTGAGTAGTATGTACGTGCGAACTGCGGCAAGAGAATACATATCCCCAAAAAGTCCAGAAGGACGGGATAATGTCGTCATGAATGATCTGCAGCTGCCAGTGTACGAGCTTGACGATAGCAGTATGCTAATTCACGATGTTGTTTGGGGAGACTGTAAAATTGGCGATAGACAGCCGTATGACTCTCTCCTGCTGGAGCTGGCTCGCTCACCGCTGTTCCGCCGGCTTCAGGCAGTCGAGCAGTTAACATTGCCGCCACACTTTGCAACTTTACCAAATACGACGTATTTTTCCCGGTGGCAGCATATCTGGGGGAGTTTGGCATTTGTTCGCAAGATGACAGAGGGTGATGATCGATTCGATGACCGACAAAGAACTGTTCTAGAGCTGAGGACATTATTTTCTGATGTCGGACAGACCGCTTTTTCACATCTGGGTGACTGGGTGTTTCAAGGTATTCAAGGCGGAGAGGACCTGCATGATCAGGATTTGCGGGAGTTACTGGAAACATTTGGCATTGATACTCTACTGGAAGAATATGGATTAACACTTGAAGAGACGGTATTCCCAGAGATCAGCGACTGGGTAGAGTGCCCATCACCTGATTTATGTGTTGACCGAGTTGATTACGGTTTACGTGAAATTTTACGCTGGTCCGGCAAGGCTGTTAATATCTATTTACATGAATATAGCTTGCAAGATCCCCAGTCACTTTTTAGGATTAATGATCAGCATATGCTCGAGGTGACGAATGAAGATTTTGCGCGGCGATTTGCAGCTGGGTATAGTATCTTACCGACCGAGAACTGGGGTCAACCTGTTCATCGTCTCCAACTAGAATTGCTACAAACAGCGGTAAAGCGAGCTTTATTGGAGAGCTACTTTAGCGACGGTGTTAACCTAAGATATCCGGTGCATCCACGCGATCGGATATATGGCATTGATTCGGATTTCCGGTTTGCTTTGTCTATGGTTGGCGACGGTGGGGCATTGTCTCGGACAATGCAGACTATCGCCTCTGATCAGCGCCAAACATACATCGCAGCCAGACAGCTTGATTTAAGCTGTTTACTGTCCAATGTTAGTTCATCGTTCCCCGACTTCCCCGATCCACTGCAATCATATTGCGACCCCTCAGAAGAGTTTGGCCTCGTTTCACCGCACGTGGAAGTTACCAGGGACGATAAAGCGAGACAAGAAGTCTCTCGGGAAATGGGCCGTATTTCACTCGGACTACCGCCACTAAAGCCGCGGTCAATTAATCCTGCTATTTCAATAGATGGACAGGCTGTGCGGCTAAGTAAGATTGATCCAAGCTTTAAGGACTACCTGACAGGACAAGCTGAAATCATGCGACGCGGCTATCGGGCAGAGCTGATGGTTAATAAAAAATTTGGCGGAAAGATACTTGAACTATATCAGCGCGTTAACGACAGTTGGCTAGGTGCTATTCAGCAGCCGCGCAATCCAGATAACTTGCGGGAAATCGTCAGGCAGGCTGGGTTATATGGTGCCGGCAATCGGTTTGACGGTATTTATGAATTGTAAGTTTTATTTATACAGCTGCGCGTGGCTGTCGACAGCGGTAAAGATAACCATAACCGCGTCGCTTGACAAATAGCGAAAATGTAGCCGCAGATCACCGCCAGCACTAATGAAATAATGTCCACTGTATTCACCGTTCAAGGCATGACGGCGCAGTTTGGCGGCGTGCGGGTTTTTCATGAACAGTATGAGTGAGGCTTCAGCCTTTTTAAGCTGCTTTTGAGAAAGTTTGGCAAATTGTTTATCAAAGTTCCGGTGTGTTTTGATCACCATTTACAGACTCCGCAAATGAGACGCTAAGTCATCCGGGTTATCAAATGTCTGAATATTCTTGCCCTCTGCAATATCCTGCTCCACTTCCTCGATAATCTCCTTCAGGTACGGTGTTGGCTCCAGCGGCGCGCTGAGTGTCACCCGCCCGTTTTCCATCGCCTCGCGGGCGGCTGCTATCACGAAAGCGCTGGTACTTAGCCCTAGTTTTTTAGCAAACTGAGTAATGACGGTTTGGTTGCTTCGTCGGTGCGTATCGTTAATTGTGTGCTACTCATAACGTAATTATAGTGCAAATACTATACAATTTCAATACATTTGTAATACAAAAGCTGTCAAATTTATGACAATTTGCTCAAAACCTTATCTACCAGCCCGTATTGTACTGCCTCCTGAGGGCTCATCCAGTAATCACGCTCCATGTCAGCCTTGACTTTAGAGAGTTTCTGGCCGGTGTTTTTGGCCATGATTTTCGCCAGCATTTCCTTCACTTCCAGCGTTTCCTTCAGGTCAATTTCCATGTCGGTCACTTTGCCGCGCGTGCCGCTTGACGGCTGATGGATCATCACCTTGGCGTGCGGCAGGCAAAACCGCTTACCTTTGGCGCCAGAGCTGAGTAGAAACGCGCCCATGCTGGCTTGCAGACCAATGCCATAGGTGGCCACGTCCGGCTTGATAAAATTCATGGTGTCGTAAATCGCCATGCCATCATACACACTGCCGCCCGGGCTATTGATATAGAGCGAGATGTCCGCCTGCGGGTCAACGTATGCCAGATGCAGTAACTGCGCCACCACGCTGTTAGCAGTATGCTCGTTAACCTCCTCGCCGAGGAAAATAATCCGCTCATTGAGCAGCCGCGAATAAATATCAAATGCCCGCTCGCCGTCGGCTGACTTTTCGATAACGGTGGGGATAAGGTATGATTTTGGCGAGCTCATCTTATTTATTCGTGTTTAATTCTACCAGCTTAGCGACTGTTTTATCGGTAATCATTCGATTGGCAATGTCACGGTGAACGTTTGGATTGTCAAATTGCTCCAACATCTTCTTGTCGTTGCCGTACTGTTGCTTAAAGGCATCAATTTGCGCCTGAATTTCATCACGGGAAGCATCAACCTTCAATTCTTTTGACAATTCTGCCAACACCAAACCAGCCTTAACTCGTTTCTCGGCCGCTGGGCGAGCTTCTTTCTTCGTCCACTCGTCTTTATCCTTAAAGCCCTGAGTCTTCAAGTAGCTATCCAAACTTAGCCCGCTATACATCAAATTCTGTGTCAAATCACGCTCAATCGACCGCAACTGATCTTCGATCAGCAACTCCGGTAGCGCCACCTTACTCTTTTCTGCTAATTCACTGACCAACGCGTCCTTAAATTTTTCTCCAGCTTCACGCTCTTTTTGTGCCGTCAACTCACGCTTGATATCTTCTTTTACCTCTTTCATCTCTGAAAAAGGACCGCACTTCGCAGCAAATTCATCATTCAATTCCGGCAATTTCAGCTCATTAACTTTATGGAGTTTTACGGTAAAAATTACCTTTTGGCCAGCTAAATTCTCTGCGTGATAATCCTTAGGGAATATCAATTCAAGATCAAACTCCTCACCAGCTTTATGGCCAATTACACCCTCTTCAAATCCCGGAATAAACTGACCATCACCGAGCTTTAAGCTATATTCCTTCGCCGAGCCACCTTCAAACGCCACGCCGTCTTTTTTACCAGTAAAGTCAATCACTGCTTCATCGCCAGCCTTAGCAGCACGCTTGACTTCTGATTTTTCCGCAGAGTTCTTCCGAATTCGCTCAATTACTTCATCGATTTCTTTTGCTTCGACTTTAACAGCTTCTTTTTTCGCCTTTAATTTCTTATAATCGCCCAGCTTAACTGGCGGAATAATTTCAACTTCAGCCGTAAATTCCAATTCCGCTCCTGGCACAAATTTCTTGACTTCAACACTTGGTCGTTCCAACGCCTGCAATTTTTCCTGCAAAAACGCCTCGGCCACTGCCTTTGATAAAGCATTTTCTAAAATTTGCTCCTGCAGTGCGTTCGGGTTGACATGCTTAGCGGCCACGCTTGCCGGAACTTTACCTTTACGGAATCCTGGAACCTTAATATCGCGAGCCAACTTTGTTAAAGCAACCTGCTCAGCATCAGCTAATTCACTCGTGCCCAGAGAAATTGTCAATTGAACTTTAGTATCTGATAATTTTTTTACAGTCGTCTTCATAAAGACTAATTATAACAGATATCAGGCTAGAGCTCAAACGCCGCATCGTCGTCGCCATCGTAGCGGCGATCTTTGACAATTGTCACAATTCGCTCAGCACCAACCTTTTGCTCGTCAGATTCTACCAAGTTCCGAACCGTGTACGCGCCGCTAGCAATTTCGTCCTCACCTACAAACACTGCGAACGGGATTCGCTTTTTCAATGCCGCTTTTATTTGCTTGTCGATTTTTCGTCCAGTAATATCCAATTCCGCTCGCACGCCTTCATCGCGTAATTTTCGCGCCAAATCATCCGCACCTGCCAGCGATTCTTTTGATACCGGAATGATATATACATCGGTTCGAGAAGGTAGCTTTGGTAACAAATCATGCACCTCCAAAAACTGCTGCATGGTTGTGGCACCCATACCAACACCTACCGTCGCAATTGGCTCAACACCAAACAATCCAACCAAACCATCATATCGTCCACCTCCGAACAGCGCCCGATTATTCTCCGGTGAATTGTCAAACAGCTCAAACACCATGCCCGTATAATAGTCCAAGCCGCGCATCAGCGTGACGTCAAACACCGCATTTTCAATGCCTTTTTGGCGTAGCAGCTGCATAACCTCACGAAGTTGTCTCACGCTATCATCATCCGCTAGTTCGCCTGGCAAATCATCAACCGATTTCATGCTAATCATCTTTGCCAATTTCGGCAGACCATCGGCTGCTTGGCTACCAAAAATCTCAATAGCTTGTCTCTTAAATTCATCAGCAGAAATCTTATTTTTCCTATCCAACAATTTCATCATCATCGTTGAGCCGACAATATCCAGCTCCAAGAACTGGCTCATCAACCGATTAATCAATTGACGATTATTCACTCTGACAGTAAACATGTCTTGCTTGGCGCCAAAGTTCATCACACTAGCGTGACTCAGTTCAATAATCTCTGCATCTGCGGCCGCACCGTCCACACCAAACAAATCTGCGTTCAATTGCCAAAACTCGCGTTCACGCCCACGTTGCGGCCGCTCATAACGCATGAAATTAGCGATGGAATACAGCCTGGCTGGCATGGCTAGCTCCTGACGCTTGGCGGCCACCATTCGAGAAATCGACGGCGTCATCTCTGGACGAATCGCCACCATCCGACCCCCACGATCTTCAAAGGCGTAGGTTTGCTCGCCCGCCAGCTCTTGACCTGACTTCGCCAGGTAAATATCTAACGGCTCCAATAGCGGTGCGCCGTATTCTTCGTAACCAAAACTCTCCACCGTCTTGTGCCAAACGTTGAAAATGTAATTCTGCAGACGCTTTTCCTCTGGAAAATAGTCCCGTGAACCTTTGTAATTCTGTGTCGATAAACTGCTCATGTTAGCTCCATTATGTCATTATTTATTATTTATAGCAATCAAAAACGCCGAGGCAGAACTCGGCGCGGACAATCAAAAAATCAGAGTTCTACCTCGGCAACACGTGTGAATGGTGGAATTTAGGTGAAATCATGGGGTTATTATAGCACATTTTGCTGCAGCCAGCAATACATCGCCACAGTCGCTGCTGCACCGACATTGATGGAGCGGGTCGAGCCGAATTGTTCGATGGCGACGATTTTATCTGCCGCTTGCGCCATTTCCTCAGAGATCCCCGGGCCTTCTTGGCCGAACACTAGCACCGCACACTTCGGTAAACTCGTCTGCGACATATTAACACTCCCCGGGATATTGTCAATCGCGATGATCTCCCTGCCCTCATTACGCATTTTTTCAACAAATTCTTCCGTCGTCGCCAAATATGTAATGTGCAAATATTTATCTGTCATCATGGCGCCGCGCTTATTCCATTGCCGCCGACCGATAACGTAAATCTGCCGCACACCAAACGCATTGGCACTCCTGACGATCGTCCCCATATTAAAATCCCGCTCGGTGTTCTCCAGAGCAATCACCAGACCATGATCCTTGGCATCCAGCTCCTTCACGATCTCCGCCTCGCTCCGACCTTTGAACTTATCAATTACATTTCGCGTATCTTGCATCTCTGTTATTTTAGCAAACGTTACGAGGAGGAAACAAGAAGTTGACAAAAATCATTGACATTTTTTCATATATGTGATATATATATCAGCTTTTGTTGACGAGTTGAGTAAAATCCTTGTCCGAAAGTGAACTTTGACAGGCAATCGAATACAAGATGAGGTTTTATTTCTTTTTTAAAACCACCATAAGAGAGATAAGATCTCATCTTGTATTGTTAAAGAACAATACGCTGCAATCCTGCGGATGAGAAGATGGAAGGATCGTACAAATGTACGACTACTACATTGGACAGCTGAGGACAAATCTTGACGAAGCTCAGACCGCTTGGAAAAAGCTGGGTGATCTTACAGTGAAGACCTCTCGCTGGGCGGACGACCGCATTATCAAGGTCGTATTTCTTGTCGCATCAATTGACACCCTATTGGACGACTTCACGGACTTCATAACATACTGCGAGGAAGTTTTGCCTCAAGGCTATCCTTTCTCAAGAGCAGAAGAAGTCGTCTTCGACGGTGCTGTCACCATAGGCCTCAAACTTAAGGAGCTGGAAGGTTACTTTATTATGTCTGATGAAGAGGCCGAACTCATGAAGAGGATCAATGGCGCACTTTTCACCATAATCCTTGCTGGCCAAGAGCTCACCAAGGAGGTATGATTAGCTACATGGCAGGCAATTGTTCTTTTACGATTGCCTGTCATGTAGACCCTGAATTTAAGTTATTAAAAATCACCCAATTCCAGGGTGATTTTCTTTATGGTGAAAAATTGTCAAATATTGGTGCGGATGAAAGGACTTGAACCTTCACGTACTTGCGTACACTAGCACCTGAAGCTAGCGCGTCTACCAATTCCGCCACATCCGCATGTGGACTACGCGTTATTATAGCCCAAAGTTTACCCAACATCAAGCTTGATTATGTAGCTTACACCACATATTCAGTTCTGCCGCCAATTCCTTTGGCTGCACTTCTGACTTGACTCCAGGATTGAAAACGCCAGACGGGTCAAAAATGCTCTTAACTTTGGCGTATAGCTGCTTTTCATCATCGGGCAAATTTTTATAAATAAAGTTGGCTTTCAGCCGCCCGTCACCACCAAAGCCCGCGAACGACCCATTATGCTTGTCGACAATTTGCGCCAATTCGCTAAGTAGCTGTAGAATCTTCTGGCGCTCGCTCACCTTTTTACTGTCAAATGTAGGATATAGGGCAATATAATCGCTTGAAAAATCGATAAAAATTGGCAAATTCACGCCGTACTTTGCTTCCAACGGCTTCATACTTTCAATAAAACCAGACATTTGCTCTGGCGCCATTAAAATCCCAGAAAATGCCCGCGGTGTAATCATGTGAGGTTCGCTTGGCATTTCCGCCAGTGCCAATACAGAATGCAAGCTAAAGATATCTTGTTCTTCCAGATTTATATTTTTTATGTCCACCGCCTCTGAGGATTCTAATTTTCTCATTAGCTTTTTCATCGCCTTATTGCGCGCCCGATCAGAAAACTCATCAAAAATAGCCAGAACCACTACACCCTTAAAACATTCCTTTGGCGCCCACTCAACGATTTTCCCTGCGACCGCCGCTTGACGGAAGAGTCTCCCGTCAATCAACTCCACTGACGAAGCCTTGCTCCTTGTCGCTAATTCTATTGCCATCTGGGCGTCCGCTAATCGCTTATACGACGCTGCCACAACCGAATATTCCGGGTGAACAAATTGAGCCTTCATGATAACCTCGCAAATCACCCCCAGACTTCCCTGACTGCCAACAAAAAGCGGTGTCAAGTCAAACGAACCATCCTTTTGCTTAACCCGAGAAATACCACTGTATCCCACTGTATCTGGCAGGTTTGGATCCATTTGCGAAATCAAATCAGCATTATCTGAGATTAAATTATCAATCTCTCGATAAATCTCACCCTCAAACGTAGATAAACCCTTTTTCTTACTCAGTTCACGCCGCGATACGCGCCCAGTCTGAATCACATCACCATTACTTAAAACGACCTCCAGCTGCTGGATAGATTTGGTTAGGGATCCGTGTGCTCCCGATAAAATTCCGGCTGGAGCTGTGCTGATTGCACCGCCAATCGTGCCATCTTCCGCCACATATCCCGTACGAGGCAGCCCCAATCCTTTATGGGTTGACAGCGCCGCGTTAATTGCCGAGAGTGAAATTCCTGCCTGCACGTGAATCAGTTGCTGGCGAGGATCGATACCAACCACGTGATTCATGTAAGATCTTTCATCAATTGCAATGCCTTTATTTACTGCTGCGCCCGTACCGTCGGTGCCGTTGCCCCGAACAAACACTGGCAGAATGTGACCTTTTTCCGCCAATTGCGAGCAAAACCGCATTACTTTACGAATATCGTTCATACTAGCCGTACGAACAATCATCTCTGGCCGGCGCGCCACTAACCCATTGTCAATCTCCACCTGATTCAAAGCAAAATCTTGAGACACAACCTCGCCACTCAAATGTTCATTCAGATATTTTGCAACCTTATTCATTAATCCTCCTTGGTCTATTACTTTAATTTTAGCATAAGCATGTGTAGTTGATAAGTGGAATTTGCTTTGCTATAATTAAGGATACGCGGAGTGGTGACTGCGTGGGCAACGTAAGTCGTTAGTAGACACGCAAGTTTGCCCTTAATAATTAGTTATGCGGATGTGGTGGAATTGGTAGACACGCATGCCTTAGGAGCATGTGCCTCACGGCGTGAAGGTTCAAGTCCTTTCATCCGCACCAAGGTTTTATTTTATGGGAGATTAGCTCAGTTGGCTAGAGCGCACGATTCACATTCGTGAGGTCACAGGTTCGAGCCCTGTATTTCCCACCATTTTTGATTCAATTCACGGGGATATAGCTCAGTTGATAGAGCGCAGCATTCGCATTGCTGAGGTCGAGGGTTTGAGTCCCTCTATCTCCACCAATTTATGGCTGAAATGTTCGAGGGATCTAAAGTAATCGACGCGAAAACATATGAGACCTCTTTATTGGTAGAAAAAGGCATGTTTCGTCGAAGGCAAATTCCAGTAGTTGTTGAGGCGCGCCAGCTTCAGCCTGATAAGTATGCCGCCAGAAAGTGGGCAATACTTGGAATAATCAGCCGTATTTTTATTGGCGACGTCATACAATATGATTTAACTCTGCAGCACGGCGGTAACCATAAGGATTTATGACCGTCTCAAGACAATGAGCGGATTTGCCGCGCCGATGGAACATCAATAGTAGATATGATCACGAGAGGTTGGAGCTGCGGTAAATCCAGTCCTGTTGTCTACGCCTGGTACGATAAAGGCAATATTGAGGAACAATTACGACATACCACACAGATGATACCAAAAGTACTACTCGTTGGATGTTATACATTGCGCGAACTAATACAGACGGTACAGACTACCGACAAACTGCCGAATAGCTTGATACTAACAAATGACGAGATATTAAGCAGTCGAAGGGATTAGAGCGTTCCGGTATCCACATTGAGAGCGTCCCTACTAAAAAGTTTGCTCAGCTTGTTAAGTCTGTTTATCTTTAGCGTTGGACAACACAGCTAACTTCCCTGCCATAACACGACTCCGGAGCAATAGTACTAAAATAAGCTTAAGACATTTTTGTAAGCAATAATTCACGCAGTGCAGGATAAGTAATATCTAGTTTTTGCAGCTCATCGCGTGTAAAATAGTCAATTTCCGCTACGTCATCATTTGGCATCGGGTCGCCATCAATTATTTTTGCAGTAAAGTAAATTGCTAAAAACGGCACAGCAACTCCGCCAAACTCATAAATCTCAGGAAAGCTGCCAAGATAACTATCTGTCTGTATAGTCACTCCAAGTTCTTCTTTTGCCTCGCGTATGGCAGCCTCTTCTAGCGACTCGTCTAATCCAACAAACCCGCCGATTGATTGCCAAGTTCCTTTTTTCGGCTCAAACTTTCGCTTAGCCATCATTACCCTACCCTCGCTATTAAAAATAATTACTCCGGCAGTCGGCGCTTGATTGACAAAATAGCTATAGTCGCAGTCTTGGCATTTCAGATGATTGCCGCCGCGATGAACAAATTTACCACCGCATTTTGGGCAGAATTTATATAATTGCAAAGCTGAATTTGAGTGTGATGTTTGAGACATTGGCTATATTCTTTCCTTTCTTAAGACTCTTTCTGTTGCAATGCAGACAAAACAGTTTCTTTACCTTGCTTGTATGCTTTATCACTGTTACAATAATCGTAATTTTCGCCACGACCACATAAATAAACTTGATATTTGTTATAGTAATCGTGAACGTCTTTTACGAAATCTTTCAAACCTATTGTCGGTAACGGATACGCATATGGAATGCACTGAACAATACATTTCAATTGTAACACAAACCTAATTTTACATAATATTATCATCTACCAGTAAACAGTAAAACGATCCTGCGTAATCTAGTCGCAGGTTATACCAAATCTTGACAAAATCCCACCCCTCTGCTAAACTCTTCAGAGGTCAATACGTTGCTTTTGTCGCGGTTGAAGTCCGCCGAAGCCGCTAGCAAAGGCGTAATGCTGTCAAGAAAAACACCCTAGTTGCACCGAAGAAGCGCAACTTTTTTGTT
>ERZ772986.724-NODE-724-length-20012-cov-3.784487_pt1 | contig 20012 bp, 17 predicted proteins | sample MGYA00511898_ERZ772986 | MGnify/ENA primary metagenome ERZ772986 (study PRJEB29015, sample SAMEA2737934) | human oral metagenome | biome: human oral; feature: human-associated habitat; material: dental | place: China | collected 2148 ... | reverse complement strand
TCTCTTTGAGCTAAGGCGAGGCAACGCCGTACTGATTTAAAGTTAATCCACTATACAACCGCCCACCACGAAACCAACATAAGCAAAGGTCGTCTGAAAACCCCAATTCAAGGTTTTCAGACGACCTTTCACTTCAAAACATCAAACCATTAGTTCGAACCGACTTTAATCTTCTGCCACAGATTAACCGACAGTTTCTTCGCATCCGAACTCATTTGCGGCATCACAAAACCGTCTTTCATATCCTGAGCATTCGGGAAGATGGAGCGGGTGTTAACCAATTCGGCAGGCATTTTCTCGCGTGCCGGTTTGCTTGCGGGCGCGAAGGTAACGGCAATGCCGTTTTTCGCAGCCACTTCGGGATCAAGCGTGTAGTTGATGTATTTATGGGCATTGGCGATGTTTTTCGCATCGGCGGGAATCAGCCAAGATTCAATCCAGAAGCCCATACCCTTCGGCGTCAAAACTTCAATGCCGACGTTGTTTTTCACTTCTTCGGAACGGGCTTTCGCCAAGTTCAAGTCGCCGCCGTTACCCGCTGCGAGACAGATGTCGCCGCGCGCCAATTCGTCAATGATAGAAGGGCTGAAACGTTTTACATCAGGACGGATGGCTTTCAGCACTTCCGCCGCCGCTTTCAAATCGTCAGGATTTGTGCCTTTGGGGTCTTTACCCAAATAGTTCAGCAAAATCGGGAACATTTCGCTCGGCGTATCCCACAAAGCGATACCGCATGATTTCAGCTTGTTGGTGTATTCAGGCTTGAACAGCAAATCCCAACCGTTTTCAGGCAGCTTGCCGCCCAAAAGTTCTTTGCCCTTCGCCGTAATTGCCAAAGTGTTGACGCCGGAGAAATAAGGAACGGCATACTGGTTGCCCGGGTCGGCAGTTTCCAGCATTTTCAACAATTCGGGATCAATGTTTTTGTAATTGGGAATCAGGTCTTTATTGATTTTTTGATAGGCACCCGCTTCGATTTGGCGGGGCAGGAAGGCGATGCCGGGAACGACCAAGTCATAGCCGGATTTGCCGGTCAGCATTTTGGCTTCGAGGGTTTCGTTGTTTTCGTAAAGGTCGTAGGTCAGCTTCAGCTTATTGGCTTTTTTGAAGTCTTCAACGGTGCTCTCGTCAACGTAGTTCGACCAGTTGTAGATGTTCAAAGTATCGGTGGCGGCTGTTTCGGCATTGGCAGCAGGCGCGCTGCCTGCTTGAGGTTGCTCGGTTTTTTTCTCGCCACCGCCGCAAGCGGCCAGCGATAATGCCGCCAATACGGCTAATACGGATTTTTTCATACGGGCAGATTCCTGATGAAAGATTGTTAACAGAAAATGAACACTCCGCACCCCATCAATACCCCGGCGCAAAGCGGGGCTATTGTAATGGAAGTAGGTGAGAACTCAAAGCAATATCTGACTGATTTTTATTGAAATAAGGCACGATTTCTTAGGCTCGGGAAAACGGCGTTGCACAAGATGTCGTTTTTGGGCAAAATACGGGCGATTTGCGCGCGCAAACAGAGAAAATACTTGCATATAGAGGAATCTGTCTTTAAAATTGCGCGTTTACAGAATTTATTTTTTCAGGAGATATTCAATATGGCAAACAGCGCACAAGCCCGCAAACGTGCCCGCCAATCGGTTAAACAACGCGCCCACAACGCCAGCCTGCGTACTGCATTCCGTACCGCTGTGAAAAAAGTGTTGAAAGCAGTTGAAGCCGGCGACAAAGCTGCTGCTCAAGCAGTTTACCAAGAATCCGTTAAAGTCATCGACCGCATCGCTGACAAAGGCGTATTCCACAAAAACAAAGCAGCCCGTCATAAAAGCCGTCTGTCTGCTAAAGTAAAAGCTTTGGCTTAATACTGACGCAGATGCCGGAAATCCTGACAACCAAAGCAGGATAATCGAGCTGATACGATGCCCCTGAGGTCTTGCCTTTCAGGGGCATTGCCGTATTCACACTCCAAACCGACTAAATAAAACCATTTACCCTTTCATCAGGCCGTCTGAAAAACAACGGAAACTCTCATGAACAAGATGTTGAAACATTCCCTAAGTATCGGATTCATTGCTGCCGCCCCACTGGCCGCCGCCGATACCGCCCTACACTGCACCACCATTCAAGACAATGCCACCCGTTTGGCGTGTTACGACAACATCTACTCGGCGCAACTTCCCCCTCAATCCCCACTGCCGCAAGCGCAAACCGAAACAGCCAAAACACCGGTTGACCTCGAACAAAGCGTCCGCAAGAGCATTGAGAAAAAAGAAGCGGCCATCGTATTCGACAACCCTACCCATCCGAATATTTCAGACGACGTATTAAGCGAAACTGCCGACAGCTACACGCCTTTAAGCTTGATGTACGATTTGGATAAAAACGACATACGCGGCCTGTTGAGCGTACGCGAGCACAACCCTATGTACCTCATGCCCGTTTGGTACAACAGCAGCCCCAACTACCACCCGGAATCCCCCAGTCGCGGCGTAACCACGCAGGAAAAATTCAGCGAGCAGAAACGCCTCGAAACCAAAATGCAGGTTTCCTTCAAAAGTAAGATTGCCGAAGATTTATTCAAAACCCGTGCCGACGTATGGTTTGGCTATACCCAAAAATCCGACTGGCAAATCTTTAACCAAGGCCGCAAATCCGCACCGTTCCGCAATACCGACTACGAGCCTGAAATCTTCATTACCCAACCCGTTAAAGCAGACCTGCCTTTCGGCGGCAAACTGCGTATGGTCGGCGCAGGTTTTGTTCACCAATCCAACGGTCAAAGCCGCCCGGAATCGCGATCATGGAACCGCGTTTATGCCATGGCCGGCATGGAATGGGGCAAGCTGACCGTTATGCCTAGAGTTTGGATGCGCGCCTTCGATCAAAAAGGAGATGACGACGACAATCCGGACATCAACAAATACATGGGCTACGGCGATTTGAAAGTCCAATACCGCTTCAATGACAAACAAAATGTTTATTCCGTCCTGCGTTACAACCCGAAAAGCGGACGCGGTGCCGTTGAAGCTGCTTACACCTTCCCACTCAAAGGCAAACTCAAAGGCGTTGTCCGCGGTTTCCACGGCTACGGCGAAAGCCTGATTGACTACAACCACAAACAAAACGGCATCGGCTTCGGCCTGATGTTCAACGACTGGGACGGTATCTAATTCCTCCATATTGTTTCAGACGGCCTGTGCAATCAAGGCGGCCGTCTGAAACAACAAAACAAGCCATTCGTTTAAAATACTCGTTTCCTAGCGTCCAAACGCGTATAATGCAAAGTTTGGGCAAAACTTGCCGGAATGAAACAAAGATGACAGAAGCCGCAGCCGAAAGCGGAAAAATCGCCAAGGCTTTAAAGAAATACCTGGTTACAGGCGTACTGGTTTGGTTGCCGATTGCCGTAACCATCTGGGCGATGACCTACATCATATCCGCCGCCGACAGACTGATCAGCCTATTGCCGGAAAGCTGGCAACCCCAGCATTTCTGGGGGTTCAACATACCCGGTTTGGGCATTGTTGCCGCCACCGTTGTCTTGTTCGTTACCGGCGTATTTGCCGCCAACGTTTTAGGCAGACGGATTCTCGGCGCATGGGACAGCCTTTTGGGACGCATTCCCGTCGTCAAATCCATCTACTCCAGCGTTAAAAAAGTTTCCGAATCCCTGCTCTCCGACAGCAGCCGCTCGTTCAAAACCCCCGTACTGGTTCCCTTTCCGCAACCGGGCATTTGGACGATAGCCTTTGTTTCCGGTCATATCCCCGACAAACTCAAAGGCAGCCTGCCGCAAGATGACGACTATATTTCCGTTTACGTCCCAACCACACCCAACCCGACCGGCGGCTATTACATCATGGTTAAAAAAAGCGACGTTCGCGAGCTGGAAATGAGTGTGGATCAGGCATTGAAATATGTAATTTCGCTGGGCATGGTCATGCCGGACGACTTACCGGTTAAAGTCCTACCCGCCCAAAAGCCGTCTGAAGACGGTGATACCGAACATAACAATTAAGGTCTTCTTTTTTCAGACGGCCTTTCCTTCTTTTTCAAATTGAACAATATAAAAGGTGATTTTATGCGTACCAACTATTGCGGCCTTATCAGCGAGCAATACTTAGACCAAACCGTTACCGTCAAAGGCTGGGTACACCGCCGACGCGACCACGGCGGTGTGATTTTTATCGACCTGCGCGACCGCGAAGGCATCGTCCAAGTCGTGATTGACCCCGACACGCCCGAAGCGTTTGCCACTGCCGATTCCGCCCGCAACGAATACGTTTTGAGCATTACCGGCCGCGTACGCAACCGTCCTGAAGGTACAACCAACGACAAAATGATTTCCGGCAAAATCGAAATCCTTGCCAAAGAAATCGAAGTCTTGAACGCTGCCGCTACGCCTCCGTTCCAAATCGACGATGAAAACATCAGCGAAAACGTGCGCCTGACCAACCGCGTTATCGACCTGCGCCGTCCGGTGATGCAGCGCAACCTGCGCCTGCGTTACCAAGTGGCCATGGGCGTTCGCCGCTACTTGGACGCGCAAGGCTTCATCGACATTGAAACACCGATGCTGACCCGCTCCACTCCGGAAGGCGCACGCGACTACCTCGTACCAAGCCGCGTTCATCCGGGCGAATTCTTTGCGCTGCCGCAATCGCCGCAATTGTTCAAACAATTGCTGATGGTGGCCGGTTTCGACCGTTACTACCAAATCACTAAATGTTTCCGTGACGAAGACTTGCGTGCCGACCGACAACCTGAATTCACTCAAATCGACTTGGAAACCTCGTTCCTGAACGAGGATGAAATCATGGACATCACCGAAGGCATGGCCAAACAAGTCTTCAAAGATGCTTTGAACGTAGATTTGGGCGACTTCCCACGCATGCCTTACTCTGAAGCCATGTTCTACTACGGCTCTGACAAACCGGACATGCGCATCAACTTGAAATTTACCGAGTTGACCGACCTGATGAAAACGGAAGAATTCAAAGTCTTCCGTGGCGCAGCCGACATGAAAGGCGGCCGCGTGGTCGCTCTGCGCGTACCGAACGGTGCAAAATTCAGCCGCAAAGAAATCGATGAATACACTAAATTTGTCGGCATCTACGGCGCGAAAGGTCTGGCATACATCAAAGTAAACGATGTGAGCAACCTTTCCAACGGCGAAGACAGCGGTCTGCAATCTCCAATCGTGAAATTCCTGTCTGAAAACGCCCTGAAAGAAATCATTGAACGTACCGGCGCACAAAACGGCGACATCATCTTCTTCGGCGCAGACAAAGCCAAAGTCGTGAACGAAGCCATCGGCGCGCTGCGTATCAAAGTCGGTTTGGAACACGGCGCGGAAAACGGCTACTTCGTGGACGAATGGAAACCTTTGTGGGTCGTCGATTTCCCGATGTTCGAATACGACGAAGAAACCGACCGCTACGTTGCCGTACACCATCCGTTTACCGCGCCTAAAGAAGGTCACGAAGATCTGATGGTTTCCGACCCGGCAAACTGCCTGGCACGCGCCTACGATATGGTGTTGAACGGCTGGGAAATCGGCGGCGGTTCCATCCGTATCCACCGTGCCGACGTACAGGAAAAAGTGTTCGCCGCACTGAAAATCAGCCCCGAAGAGCAACAGGAAAAATTCGGCTTCCTCTTGGACAACCTGAAATTCGGCGCGCCTCCGCACGGCGGTTTGGCATTCGGCCTTGACCGTCTGGTGACGCTGATGACCGGTGCCGAGTCCATCCGCGACGTGATTGCCTTCCCGAAAACTCAACGCGCCCAATGTCTGCTGACCAACGCGCCGAATGCCGTGGACGACAAACAGCTGCGCGAATTGAGCCTGCGCCTGCGTCAGAAAGCAGTTGAAACAAAAGAAGCATAATTTACCGGCTTAACCTTTAAAATATCAAGGCCGTCTGAAAAATTTGAAATTTCTTTCAAATTTTTCAGACGGCCTTTCTACATTTTGGTCGTTTATATATATAATCAACCGCAAACTGTTTTATTTTAAACGTTTACTTTAATGACGTTAGAGTGTGAAAATTAACCGTTTGTAATAAAAACAAACAAATAGTCTTCGCAAGCAATATCATAGCTGTTATACAATAAAGGAACCTGACAATGTTTCTAATACTAACGGGGCTGATACTGACTTTTTTTGTTACATTGTTTATTATTACTTCAATTATTCATAAAAAACAGTTTGCCTACAACACACACCAAGACTATAACTATCCCTCCCTCCCCTCTACCGCGCATGCTACCCTCAAGGGTGGCAGCCTGACTTTACCCGCTGCTATCAGCGGGCAAGATACCGTTATTGCCAAACTCCGTATCAAATCCACTTGGGTAGGATTGCTGGCATTGCCTTTTGTTGAAACCATTTCATCTAAAGGCAAGTGGAAGCAATATTTCGAATACGGCGCAAAAGGCGTGCGCTATATCAATCTGAGCGATACTTTCTCCGACAGCGACAAAACCATCCGCCTGGAAGGCAAATACCTAACCTTGCCCGATCAAGAAATCGAACTCTCTGTTTATCCGCGTAAAAACCTCGACGGCAAAAAAATCCTTGTCCTCGCGCCTCATGCTGACGATGCCGAATTAAGCGCATACGGTTTGTATGAAAAACACGCCGCCAATTCAATGATCTGCACCTTAACTGCCAGCGAAGGCGGCAGCTTCCACTATGGCAATCTTTACGGCAAATGCGACTGCGACACCCAGGCACAATATCTGCAAAAAGGCAGGATGCGCGTTTGGAACAGCCTGACCGTTCCCCTTTTGGCCGGTGTGCCGTCTGAAAACATCCTGCAACTGGGCTACTTCGACAGCACATTGACCGCCATGCGCCAAAATCCGGAAAAAGAGATTAAATCGACCAAAATCGATACGACCGATGTCGATATTTTCCGCAGTGCCAATACCTCCCCATTGGCGAAACATCTCAAGCCCGGCTCGACTTGGAACAGCTTGGTGGACAATCTTGGCTATCTGATAGAAACATTCCAGCCGGATATTATCGTGACGCCGTCCCCCAATATCGATGCGCATCCCGACCATCAACATACTACACTGGCCGCCGTCGAAGCCCTGCGCAAAATCGATTACCGCCGCGGCAATCTGTTTTTGCACACCATACATTATCTGAGCGACGACTTCCCTATCGGCAAAGTAGGTTCTTCCCTCAGCCTGCCGCCACCCTCCGAGCAACCGTTTTACTTCCAAAGCATCTATTCTCATCCTTTAGATAAAGAGGAGCAAAACCGCAAACTTCTCGCCCTTGATGCCATGAACGACATCCGCCCCAATTCAGACGGCTATATGCGTTGGAGCACCATGATATTCAAAGGCCTAAACAAACTGCGGCACCACGTCCTTCATCTCGACAAAGACTTGGTCAACCGCTTTGTCCGCAGCAACGAATTCTTCTATACCGTCCCCATCAGCGACTTGTACCAAGAAGAGACGCTGAAACAAATCACCTATCAGGGCAAAGCCCAATAAACCAGAAAGGCCGTCTGAAAAGATGTTTCAGACGGCCTTTATCACACCAAATCAAAACAATAAAATCACTGCATTACAAACGAAAAACACCAAGCCCAAATCCAAACGCGACAACCCAAGTTATAATAAAACCCTTCCCACACGCCCCACATCATCATGCCGATTTACTTCATCGCCGATTTGCACCTGAGCGAATCCCATCCTCAACTGACCGCACTCTTCCAAAAATTTATCCAAGAAAAAGCCGTTCATGCCCAAGCCGTATACATTCTTGGCGACCTTTTCGATTTTTGGATCGGCGATGACGAAAACAGCCCTTTGGTTCAAACCATCAAACAAACCATCCGCAGCCTAACCGAGCGTGGCGTCGCCTGCTATTTTATCCATGGCAACCGCGACTTCCTCATCGGCAAAACCTTCGCCCGCGATACCGGCATGACCTTACTGCCCGAGTACGCCGTTATCGACCTGTTCGGCACACCCACCCTACTCTGTCACGGCGACACCCTCTGCACCGACGACCATTCTTATCAAAAATTCCGCCGTACCGTCCATCAAAAATGGCTGCAACGCCTGTTCCTGCTCCTGCCGCTCACACTCCGGCTGAACATCGCCACCAAAATCCGTAAGCAGAGCAAACAGGACAAGCAACACAAAACCGCCGACATCATGGACGTCAATCCAACCTTTACCCACGATACCGTCCAACGCTTCCACACGCCCCTGCTCATCCACGGCCATACCCACCGCGAAAACATCCACCGCAACGCCGATTACACTCGCATTGTACTCGGCGACTGGCGCGACAATTACGCCTCCATTCTCGAAGTCGATGCCGAAGGCTACCGTTTTATCGCCTTATAAAACATCAGGCCGTCTGAAAACCGGTTTCCCGATTGTTCAGACGGCCTGACTAACAAACACCCTCAAACAGTTTACGCAAACCAACCGCGTACTCGCTCCAAACCACCAAAGCGCACACATGTATCCGCATTCGCTTCAGTTTTCGGTTTCGCCCGATAAGCAATGCCGAATCCGGCTTCCAATATCATCGGAATATCGTTCGCACCATCACCCATCGCCACCACCTGCCACGGAGCCAAACCCAGTCGCTCACGGTATTCACGCAATAAATCCGTCTTAGCCTGCGCATCGATAATCCGTCCTTTCAGACGGCCTGTCAGCTTGCCGTTTTCCACTTCCAACACATTCGCAAAATGGAAATCCAAGCCCAAACGCCGTTGCAGGCGTTCCGTAAAGAACGTAAACCCGCCCGACACCAGCATAAACTTCACATCATTCCGTTTGCACTCTGCCAACAAAAATTCCGCACCCGGCGAAAGCTGCAACACATTCTCGTACACCTCTTCCAACACGCGCTCGTCCAAACCGGTCAGCAAAGCCACACGCTTACGCAAAGACTGCTCAAAGTCCAGCTCGCCACGCATCGACTGCTCCGTAATCGCTGCCACCTCATCCTTCAGCCCGACACCGGCCGCAATCTCATCTACACACTCAATCGTAATCAGCGTCGAATCCATATCGCTGACAATCAGTCCCAAATCAGCAAAAGCCACATCCGGCAACACCGCACCATCTATCTGCTGCGCAATCAACGCCGCACGCATATCGTCCGTCAATTCAAAATCATCATCAACCGGCACACGCAACACCGACTTCCCTGATGGCGCAGACACCAAACTGCCAAATGCCGACCAGTCGCAAGCGCCCAAATCCCCATGTTGCAACACCAAAACTTTCTTCATCTCATTCTCCTCATACCCTAAGACCTTTACAAACATATCGGGTACACATTCAGCCTAAAACAACGAAACCGTATTTTTGCAAAGGCCTTAAAAAACCAAAACAGCATTATAGCCGAACAACCCCGGCAATTTTCAGACGGCCTGTAAACAATTCAACTAGAGCTACCAATACCAATCCCTGCATCAACTAAACAAGTCATGACTCAAAAATTTGATTTAGGACAAGCTGTTTAAAAAACTTTGCAAGCAACAGATAACTTGTTGTTGCTTTTTCTTACAGTTTCGATATAGTTCTTTATGGCTAGTTTGGCACTACCCCTTATATCTAGCTTTCATTGCATTCCCACCTCCATTCGTTGCCAACGGCTCCCTTTCCGATGGCAACCTTTTTTTGACCCGATGGTTTGACAATATTAAAATTGAATCAAATAAAATGATTCTAGGATTTATATTTAATTTTTAAAACAAAACGGCTTATAAAAAATAACGGCTCAATTTAAACAGATATTGCTGCCAATATTTAAAAACAAACAGACCTTTCTTTATCAAGGACCTCATAAAATGCATCATTCTAAGAAACTATTCAAACTAAGCACACTTGCCCTCTGCCTTGCTGCATTACCCCAAGCCGCACAAGCTGCCGAAGAGGTACAACAGGCTGAAGTGGAACAAGTTACCGTAGTGGGTAAAAACAAAAGTTTGCGCACTGAAAGTCAAAACAGCTACACAGTATCCGCCCTGCGCTCAACCACGGGGCTGGTGCTCTCTCCGCGGGAAATTCCCCAATCTGTCAGCGTCATTACTAAAAAACAAATTGAAGACCAGGGCATTACCGACTTAGAAGGTGCATTGCAAAACGCTACGGGTATCAATGTTTTCAAAAGCGGTGGACGCACGCATTTCATGTCGCGTGGCTATTTTATCGAACAGTTTGAAGAAGACGGCATTGCCACGCAACTCGGCTCTCCCGGCGGATTCGGCTTAGGCGGCCCGGCCGGCGACCCGACCAGTGCAACTGATATGGCAATGTACGACCACATTGAAGTGGTGCGCGGTGCGGCAGGTTTGACACAGGCAAACAACGAACCCGGCGGCACGGTAAACGCCGTCCGCAAAAAGCCGACTGCAAAACGCCAGCTTTCCGCCGATTTGATGGCAAACTCATGGGGCAAAGTAAACAGCGTCTTTGATGCATCCGGTACCTTAAGCCAAGAGCACGGCCTGCGCGGACGCTTTGTCGGCTCGGTAGGCAGCAACAAAACCTTCAAAGACCAATCCGGCGGCCGCGACATCCTTCTGTATGGCGTAATGGACAAAGACATCGGCGACAACAGCAAACTTACTTGGGGCGCAAGCTATCTCAACCAAACCGAAACACCCGATCCGGACGGCCTGCCTCTGCGTGCAGACGGCAAAGAGTGGAAACGCAGCCGCTATCTGGGTGCGGATTGGAACGAAGCCCGCCTGAAAAAATACAATCTTTTTGCCGAGTTTGAACATTATTTCAACGACAACTGGAAACTGAGCAGCAAGTTGGACTGGCGTAAAAACACCAGTTCAAAAGAATATTACACGCTGGGCGGCACAGGTAACGGCATCGGTACAGACGGCCTGGGAACCACATACAGCTTTGACCGTTACGATACAGGCAACCGCCAGTTCACTTTCCAAAACAACTTGACCGGCCGCATCTTCGCTTTCGGCCAAAATCACGACCTCTTCTTCATGCACAGCTATTCCAAAGAGAACGTGAACTCAAGCAACCGCTGGCTCAATGACAGCAGCAACTATGACGCAGATGCCTTTAACGGCAGCGAGAAAGCCAAACCCGATTGGGATTCTGCCACAGCCAAAGCCCGTGGCGGCAACGGCCGTTATACTACCCATGCCTTCGGTCTGGGCGCGCGCATCAATCCTACCGACAAACTGCACATCATCGCAGGCGGACGCTACACCAGCTGGAAACGCGGCTACTATTGGGATCGCGACCTCAAAGACGGGGTAGCAGGTTCATCAGACTCGCTCAAACGCAACCGCTTCGTTCCTTATGCCGGCATCACTTACGACATCACGCCTAAACAAAGTATTTACGCCGCCTATACGTCCATCTTCAAACAAACGATGAACCGCGACTACAACGACAACCTGCTGCCTCCGATTATGGGACGCAACTACGAACTCGGCTGGAAAGGCGAATGGAACGAAGGCCGTCTGAATACTTCCGTCGCCCTTTACCGCACCGACAAAGACAACAACAACCAACGCGTCAATGCCAAACCGCACCCTTATTGGGAACCGCTCAACCAAAGCAGCCGCGGCTTGGACGCCGAAATTTCCGGCAGCCTGACCGACCGTTGGCAAGTTTACGCAGGCTACACCTTCAACCGCAGCACCAACCGCAGCAGCGTTACCGGCAATGTTGAATCGCGCCGAAAAGGCTACAACTTCAGCAGCCATACGCCGAAACATATGTTCCGCCTCTACACCAGCTATATCCTGCCGATTGATGACGGCAAATGGACGGTCGGGTTGGGGGTAAAGAGCAGCAGCAAAACCGCCAATTCCTACGGTTCCATCAAGCAAGGCGGCTACACCATTTGGAACACCAACGTCCAATACCGCCCGAGCAAAAACCTGCAACTGGGGCTGGCAGTCAACAACCTGACCGACAAACGCTACTACGAAAACCAATACAGCCGTGCCGCCAACAGCGGCAACTTCTACGGCGAACCGCGCAATGCCGTGTTCAGCCTGAAATGGAAAATGTAAAATAGCGGCAAATCGGGAGTGGATTGCCCTCCACTCTTCAAAAGCATATAAAAACTAATCATTGCTTATAAACAAGGCCGTCTGAAAACAAAATTCTGTTTTCAGACGGCCTATCACGCACATTCACAAGCATTCATCATGAATACGCTCAAAAAATTCTTTTACCTTGCCCGCCCTTTTTGGTCGGGGACACACGGTCGCCTCCAATGGCTGATGCTCGCCGTTTTAATAGGGTTTACCCTATTCTCTATTACCATCAGCGTTTGGATTGCCGCGTGGGACAAACGCTTCTACGACGCGCTGGCCGCGTTTGACGGCGCATCCATGCCTTCGCTCATTGTCGAATACCTCGGCTATATGGCGATGGTTATCGGCTGCATCGTCTGCGGCGACTGGCTGCAAAAACGCCTCATCTTCCGTTGGCGTACCCATTTGACCGAGCAATTTCAAAAAAACTGGCTCGAAGGCCACAAACACTACCGCCTGCGCCTGACCGGCGAACCGGACAACCCCGACCAACGTATCGCCGAAGACATCTACCTCCTTGCCGACAAAAGCATCAGCCTCTTTCGCTCCTTCATCAATAATATTGCCAAATTCAGCGCGTTCGTCGCCGTATTGTGGACGCTCTCCGGCGTACAGACTTTCAATATCGGCGGATACAGCATTACCGTTTACGGCTATCTTGTTTGGGTTGCACTGATTTATTCCATCTTCAGCACCATCATCGCCCATCTTGTCGGCCGCAAACTGAAAAACCTCAACATCGACCGCCAGCACCGCGAAGCCGACTACCGCGCCGCCCTCCTGCGCGTGCGCGACCATGCCGAACAAATCGCCTTCTACAACGGCGGCGAAGCCGAAACAGGCCGTCTGAAACAACGCTACCTCCGCATCCGCGACAACTGGCGCCGTCTCACCAACTGCGAATTCCGCCAAGAAACCTTCTGGGCGACCTATGTGCGCATCAGCATCTTCATCCCCATCCTCGCCACCCTGCCCATGTACCTCGCCAAAACCATGACCTTCGGCGACATGATGCAGACCCGCACATCGTTTGCCCGCGTTCAAGACAGTTTCGGCTGGTTTACTGACGCATACCGCCGCCTGATTGAATGGGCGGCAGTCGTCGAACGCCTCTCCGGTTTTCAGACGGCCTTGGAACAAGCAGAACAAAAAAGCTCCTCCCTTCAGTCACACCAAGCAGCTTTGCCGCATCATAGCGGCAAGGTCGTCCTGCAAAACCTTACCGTCCACACCCAAACCGGCAGCCCCCTGCTTACTGATATTCACCTCCAAGCCCGTTCTCCCGAATGGGTATTGCTTGAAGGCAGAAGCGGCATCGGCAAATCCACGCTGCTTCGCGTGCTTGCCGGTTTATGGCCGTATTACCACGGCAGTTTTTCCCTCGAAGGTAGCCGCCTGTTTTTCCCGCAACGCCCTTACCTGCCTGCGGACACATTGCGTCAAACTGTCAGCTATCCCTATACGGCCTGCCAAGACGACCATTTGATTCAAACCATTTTGGAACAAGTAGGCTTAAGCAACCCCACGGGTCGGTTGCGCACGTTGATGAACGATTTGGACACTTCACACGAATGGCACGGCATCCTTTCCGGCGGAGAGCAGCAACGCCTCAGCCTCGCTCGCGCACTGCTGCACAAACCGCAAATCCTGTTCCTAGATGAAGCCACCAACCAACTCGATGATGAATCCGCCCTGATGTTGATGCAGACCCTCAAGCAACATTTGCCCGATACTTTGGTCATCGGCATCAGCCACCAACCCAAGATTCAAGCACTGTTTGATAGCTTTCTGAATTTGAATGAAAAAAATTATTTAAATGTTAAAATGTGCAAAGCACTTGCTTTTAATCCCAACAAGAGATATAGTACCAAGTAACTAGTTCTTATTGATGAGATCTACTCCTTGGATACTTGCCTCCGGTTCTCCAACCCGGGGGCATTTTTTTGCGTTTTTATTTTGTGTCTGTATGAATAGGATAAAGACGAAATATAAAAGGTTTTCAAAACACGAGGCCTAGAATATTTATAAAATACTGACTATAAATAAAAAACACCAATCTCAAATCGATAGTTAAATAAAACCGCAAACCGCGTTTTCCCAAACTTTCAGGCCGTCTGAAATCCTCTCTTCAATGCGGTAAAAGGAACAACCGTTACCTTGGCACAGGAACAACGCCTGGCCAACGGAGAGCTGATACCGAAAGGCTCTGTGGTAACGTGGTCGGACAATGCGGTGAAGGTTGTGCGGCCTGATGGGAAAAAGCGGAGATTTAATAGTCGGGATTGGGAACAGAAGGCATTGCCGAAACCTTCTCTATCATCATTAGCCAACTTAACCAGCAAAGAACAAAAAGTAATCAGATATTTAGCTAGAGATAATGGTAAAATTATTGTTAACGGCGAACAAATTCCTGTCAATCGGCTTCCGCAGGACATTAATGTCAAACCAACTCCGCCATCTCCCTTAAATGGTAGTGGAAGAACCATTGGTAAGAGCAAGTCTCAAAACCAAATTATGCAGGACGATGTGGCTTACTTGCGCTCAATGGGTGCAAAAGATATTAGGATCAACCAACAGCAGGTAAACAACCAAATGTGCCGGGTAGGGATCTGCCGCCCGGATGTCCAAGACACCTTGCGTGATTCTAATAAACGAATTTATATCGAATACGATCGCGCCAGTTCGAACCGTGGAGCCGGACATGCATCAAGAGCATTGAGTAATGATCCGGATGCTATTGTAATTTTAAGAACCGTGGATTAAATTATGAATGTAAACAAAGATTTTTTTCTTGCAAAAGACGGCCATCCAAGCCTGAAACAGTTTTATTTTATTGGCGCGCCATTTGAAAAAGCACTGGATCTCTATTTGAAAAGATTAATGGATTTAAGCGACTTTTATCAGAATTTAAAACCGAAACTATCGTATTTGGATGAGGAATATACCCTCAGTCAGAAATTGGATTTCTTGAATCCGCTTGAGATTACCGGATCATCCAAATATTTATTGTTGGAAACGCAGTCTGATTGGTCATTGCTAATAGGTAATAACCGGAACGGCACAGACTTTTCAAGTGTGCCGTATGAAGCCTTGCTGTGGAAAATCAGATTATTGACTATGTATTTACGTCCATATTTTGGCAAAGACGAATTCGGTGCGGTCTCATTTACCCTGTATGAGGGCAGCAAACAGGTTTCCCGTCATGACTGCGAAACCAGAAATGTTATGCTGCATAAAGAAACCAGTCGTGTCGAGTTTATGGAATATGGCACGCCGCTGCCGTTTGAACAGACAGAAAAATATACCGAAAGACTCAAAAAAAACAGGCTGACTGTGGAGATGATCGAAGAATATTGCAAACATTTAGGCATTTCATTATTTGATTTGGACTTCTACCAGTCCAAAGCCGCCCTTATTGAGATATTGAGAAACAAATAACTTTCATCTCTTCAAAAAGACAGTCTGAAAAATATCCAGGCTGTCTTTTATCGTTAATCCCATATTTTAGACGGCCTGTTTAACCCTCTATTGCAAAGTTTGGCACAAGCACCGCTGACCGACGGCAATTAATTACTATATAATCAAACGCATTGTTACCCTACAAAGTAGCCACACCATGACCACAAAAATTAAAATTGGTATCGTCGGTGCAACCGGTTACACAGGCATTGAATTATTACGCCTGCTCAGCAGCCACCCCAACGCTGAAGTCACTGCCGTCACCAGCCGAAGCGAAGCCGGTATTGCGGTTGCCGACTACTTTCCCAGCCTGCGCGGCATTTACGACCTTGCATTCCAAACGCCCGAAGATGCCGGACTTGACCGTTGCGACCTCGTGTTCTTCGCCACGCCCAACGGCGTGGCCATGAAAGAAGCACCGGCCCTTGTGGAAAAAGGCATACGCGTGATTGACCTGTCTGCCGACTTCCGCATCCGCGACATCCCCACATGGGAAAAATGGTACAAAATGACCCATGTCGCGCCGCAACTCGTTTCCCAAGCAGTGTACGGCTTGTGCGAACTTTACAAAGACGACATCGCCAAAGCCATGTTGGTGGCCAATCCGGGCTGCTACCCTACCTGCGTTTCCCTGCCCTTATTGCCGCTGCTTCAGGCTGGCCGTCTGAAAGCCAACGCGTCTCTGATTGCCGACTGTAAATCCGGTGTTTCCGGTGCAGGCCGCAAAGCCAGCACCCACGCCCTATTGTGCGAAGCTGGCGACAACTTCAAAGCCTACGGCGTCGGCGGCCACCGCCATCTGCCTGAAATCCGACAAACCCTGTCCGGACTGCAAGACCATGTTTCAGACGGCCTGATTTTCGTGCCACACCTTGTTCCGATGATACGCGGCATGCACGCCACCCTTTATCTGCACCTACAAGAACATACCGATCCTGAAGCCTTACTGCGCGAATACTACCGCGACAGTCCTTTTGTCGATGTCTTGCCTTCAGGTTCGACCCCTGAAACCCGCAGCGTGCGCGGCGCCAACCTTTGCCGTATCAGCGTTCAAAAAGCACCCGATCAAGACGATGTATGGATTGTTCTTTCCGTCATCGACAACTTGGTCAAAGGCGCAGCCGGTCAAGCCGTGCAGAATATGAACATTATGTTCGGTCTGCCCGAAACCACCGGCCTGACTAATGCACCATTGATGCCTTAATATCATCTTATTGAAAACACAAGGCCGTCTGAAACTTTGATCGTTCAGACGGCCTTTATCGATTCATTCACAAACATTACTCATACACCACGCCGGCAAGCATTTCTTCTTCATTCAAGTTGCCGTACTGTTGCTCCCAATCGTGGGTAGCCTCCACCATATCGCATTCTTTGGCAAAAGCCAGCAGCCTGCCATCCATCTGATCCAGACTCAAGCTGCCCAAGCGTTCGCATTCCGAAGCCGTCAGATTACCGTCCGCCTCATGCGCCTCCGAAGATCCGAAAGGCAGAGCAAAAAAACCCAGTACCAACGCCAGCAGCACCCAAAAAATATTTTTACGCGAACGAGTCATTTCACACCTCTCATCATAATCATATAGCAGGTTTAAATCAGGAAAACTAAACCAAATAAAATTAAACTAAGAAAAATCGAACAGAAAATTAGAAATATCGACTTATCTAAGACAAAACGAATAATACTAAGAAAAAATAGAATATGCAATACTTTTTCTTAGATGAAGTAATTTTTTTCTTACAATTTTATAAAAACTAAGGTAAAATACACTCAAATCGTCCAAACCATATAAAAAACATACCTCCATAAAGGCATAAACATGGATACCTTTAAAGACCGCCTGGCTTTCTTATGGAAAGATGAAGCCCGCCAAGCCAAAATTGCCGCCGACATCGATATGACCATCGCCGGATTCAGTCGTATCTGGAACGAAGGTGGCCTGCCGAAATCGGAAACGCTAAAAAAAATCAAACAACTTAAAGGCTGCAGCATAGACTGGCTTTTGACAGGCGAAGGTTCTCCCTTCCCCGATTCCGAAGCCCCAAAAGCCACGGCAACCGACACACTGGGCAACCCTGTCGATATAGACGAATTTGTCTTCGTACCGCGTTACGACATCCAAGCCGCGGCCGGACACGGCCAGCTCGTCGGCGATGAGCAACCCATATTCGCCATGGCGTTCCGACGCTATTGGATTGAAAATTATGTAACGCGAGACATCAAAAACCTTTCCGTTATCTCAGTCAAAGGCGACTCGATGGAAGGCGTGTTGAATGATGGCGACACCATCCTCATCAACCACGGCCAAACCACGCCGCGCGACGGCCTCTATGTTTTACGCCTCAATGAAAACCTTTTGGTCAAACGCCTGCAACTGATACCCGGCGGCATCGTCAACGTCATTTCTGCCAACGAGGCCTACCCTACTTTTGAAATCGACTTGAAAAACCCGACCGACGACGTTGCCATCATCGGCCGTGTCGAATGGTTTGGCAGAAGTATCTAAATCTGACATACTGATGCTTGAAATTTCTGCCATGCCCTCCATGTAAGCTGGCAGACCCTGTCTGCACAAACTTGCCTTGACTAACGGTTTGCGCGACAATAGTAAAAATATTCATATAAAAGGAATCACATCATGTCAGACGAAAGCCCTATTATCTTTACTGACAACTGTTGCACCAAAGTTGCCGACCTGATTGCCGAAGAGAACAATCCCGATTTGAAATTGCGCGTATTCGTCAACGGCGGCGGTTGCTCCGGCTTCCAATATGGTTTTACCTTTGATGAAATCAAAAACGACGACGATTTTGAAATCCAGAAAAACGGCCTGACGTTCTTGGTTGACCCAATGAGCTACCAATATCTGGTTGGTGCGGAAATCGACTACACCGAAAGCCTGCAAGGTTCTCAATTCGTCATCCGCAATCCGAATGCAGAGACAACTTGCGGTTGCGGTTCGTCCTTCTCCGTATAAACAGTCCGTTTTTGCCACAAAAAACAGGCCATCTGTATCTTCAGACGGCCTTTTGTGTGAATTTATTTTAAACAATTTTAGATTTACCTTATAATATCGGGCGTGAATATTTACTCTGCAATAGACATAACATTGGACATGCATATTTCCATATAAATAAAAAATTATTGTCCAGCCGATTAACGACACAAAGGCAAACCGTACTTGGTCTGCCTGAGACTGCAGCCTCTGTTCTGGCTCGTATCATAAGCCAAGACAGCTCAAACACAATAACAAAACCTTAGGCCAAACCCATTTGGTTGACGCAGTCGAAATACTCATGGGATATCAATGAGCAAACAAGAAAAATTTTTCGACGTATACGTTTCCTATCCGCCGAACACGGATAGGGAGCGCATCCATGCCTGCCTGTATGAAAACCTGCCCGAAAACGAAGTTGAGAGCCTGATTCAAGCCTTGGCCGAGCGTCCGCAAGCCATTGTGGCCGAGAAATGCACCCAAGACGAGCGAGAAAATGCGCAGCATTACTTCGGCTATTTGGGTTTGGACGTGATCGTCCGTCAGGCTATGGAATTGGAAGCGGTTGAAGAAGAAGCCGTATTGGCAGTCAACACTCCCGACCCTATCCAATGCCCCGTCTGCATGACGATTATTGACGAACTAGATTCACAGGAATGTAAAACCTGCCACTTTGATTTGACAGAAAAAAATGAGCTTGCCATCCAGCGCAAGCGCATTGAATGGCAGGAAAGAATCTCTTTCGAGCATAAAAAACAAACCGAAATTGCCCACAAGCTCAAATATGAACGTGAGCAGGAAGAGAAAAAACTGCGCAAAAAAATCCGTGCCGAATTGGAATCCCAATTACGCAAAGAGTTAGGCCAAAATCCTGAGCTGGCCGCACTTGCAGCGAGGAAGAAAACACGGTTTCTGCTTACAATGGCTATCGTATTCGCCGTTTTGAGCCTGCTTGCACTCGGCTATATCGCTGCAAAATTCTTCTAAACTGATTTCAAAACTTAAGGCCGTCTGAAAAACAGATTTTCAGACGGCCTTTTATTTCCTTATTGATTGAACCATTTCAATCAAGCCTCTTGCACATCAACGTCCACGGACCATCTGATTTTACCGTCGCGGTTTTGCTGCAACACCTGCACCCACAAACTCACGGCGCGGTGCAAATCCTGTCGGGATGTCGATTCGAGGAAAATTTGCGCACGTTCGCGTTCGGCAAGACGTACCATCAGCATCGGAGCGGCACCAAACTGGGAGACGCTTTCGGGCAAAAGCGGGACAAGGGTTTCTTTGGCGGCGTTGAGAAATTCCATCGCATCGGCAACACGCGGCGCATCGGCACGGACGGCCGTCTGAAAACCGAAAGGCGGCATGGCGAACATTTGCCGCTCTTTCAATTCGTTTTCGGCAAACACGGCGTAGTCCTGCGCTTTAACGGCGGCGAAGACGGGATGTTCGGGCAGTTGGGTCTGTATCAACACCTTGCCGG
>ERZ772986.720-NODE-720-length-20075-cov-3.889411_pt1 | contig 20075 bp, 18 predicted proteins | sample MGYA00511898_ERZ772986 | MGnify/ENA primary metagenome ERZ772986 (study PRJEB29015, sample SAMEA2737934) | human oral metagenome | biome: human oral; feature: human-associated habitat; material: dental | place: China | collected 2148 ... | reverse complement strand
GAACCCGCCGATAACGGGGACGATCTTCGAGAAGCCCTTGGCGAGGCTATTCTTCGTGATGTTGATGCCGATGATGCGCAGGCTGTATTTGACGACCGGGTACCAGCCGATGCTCATGAGAGCGCGTTTAGCCACCTGGTTCTGGTAGGCGGTCTTTGCGGCCACGCGCGCGAAGGCGGTCAGCGACTGGGCCGCGCCGCCGACCCCCAGCATGACACCGAAAAACAGCGCGAGCAGGCTAATCGTGTCGTCGTCGGCCTCGCCGTCCGTGCCCAGCAGGTCGCGCCAACCGTACAAGGTAGGCGAGCTTTTGCATGATCCGCAACGCGTGCACGTAGTACTGCGTGAGGTCGGCGGGGATCGTGCCGAGCATCGCGAAACCGCCAGGAATGCCCGCGGCGAAGGAGAGGGCCGCCGACTTGTTCGTTTCGTAGGAAATCGCCTCGTCCGCAAGCTTGTCCAGCTCCGCCAGCGTAACGCCCGCCGCCGCGGGGTTGGAGTCGAGGGCTCGCCTGATCGCGTCATCGTTCGTGCCCAGCTTGAGCAGTTCCCGGCGCAAGAACTCGTCGCGGTTGATACGCACACCCGGGATGCGCACAACCTTCTTGAGGAACTCGAGCGCGCGGCCTTCTGCCTCGTGTTCGTGCCCGGAGGAGCCTCCGCGCGCCTCAACATCCTGGCCGCGGGCCTTCGTTCTATCGAACATCGCGTTCCTCCTTGCCTGGCTGCACGCCGACGACGCGCACATGTGGATCCACTCTAGCGGGGGTCTGCTCCCCTCGGCCCGGGATTGACGAGGCCGGGACTGAGCGCCGAGTCAACGCCCACCCGGTCCCAGCCTCGTCACTCAGCGTCGTTACTTGCGCCGACCGAATAACCCCTTCACGCCGCCGGCGATGCCGGAAGCCGCGGTCATCGCCCCTTCGGCGATACCTGTGGCCGCCGTCTTCGCTCCGCTCGCGACGGCCTGAGTCGTGCTCTCAAGCGCCTGCTGGGCGCTGTCAAGCACGCTCGGCTCCTCGTCGTCGGAAGTCGCGTCGATGACCGCCTGCTTCCAGACCTCAGCGTCCACTCCGGGAGGCGGCAGTTCGCGCAGGTGATTCTTGAGGCGAGAGGACTGGGATTGGAGCGACACGAAGGTCATACTTCCCGACACGACGCCGCCAATCAGCGGAATCGCCTTCGACACCCCCTGCGCGAAGGTCTTCTTCGTGAGGTTGATGCCGATGAAGCGCAGGCAATGCTTCATAACCGGGTACCAGGAGGTCTTCGTCAGAGCCTGCTTCGTGATCTGCTTCTGAAGCGCCGGCATGGCCACCGTGCGTGCGAACATTGTCAGCGACTGGGCTGCACCACCAACCCCCAGCATGACGCCGAAAAACACCGCGAGGACGCCGATCATCTCATCGTCCACCTCGTCCATGTCGCTGATGAGTTCGCGCCATCCGTACAGGTAGGCGAGCTTCTGCATGATCCTGAAGGCGTGGACGTAGTACTGCGTGAGGTCTACGGGGATCGTCCCGACCATCGCAAAACCACCGGGAAGGCCCGCCGCAAACGACATGGCCGCTGACTTGTTCGTCTCGAAGGAGATGATGTCCTCTGCGAGCTTGTCGAGCTCTTCGAGCGAGACGCCGGCGAGCACCGGGTTCGAGTCGACCGCGCTCGCAATCGCTTCGTCGCTCATGTGGAGCTTGCGCAGCTCCTGACGCAGGAACTCGTCGCGGGTGATGCGCACGCCGCGGATGCGCACGACCTTCTTGAGGAACTCGATCGCGTACTTTTCGGCCTCGGAGTCCTGCTGTGCCAGCGTTTCGCGCAGCTCCTCGACGTCTTCCTGCACTGAGTCGTTCAGTTCGGCTTCGCCGCTCGTGTCGAGCACGATCTCGCGGCCGTCTTCGTCGAATTCACCGTTGGCGCCGAGGTCGTTGGTGCTATCGCTCATCGCTGTCCTTTACACATCGTTGTCGCCTCACAACGAGGCTTAGATACACGACAATCATAACCTAGTTTTCCTGCGGCATGACGCGCATGGCACACCGTCATTACGCTCGGCTGCGAGGACGTCAGGAACGGGCATACTCTGGTCTCATGTGGATCGTCTTCGCCGCCCTGTCTGCCCTCTTCGCGGGATTGACGGCCGTCCTGGCCAAGGCAGGGGTCGCTTCCACGGCCTCGACGGTGGCGACGGCACTGCGCACGATCGTCGTGGCCGTGGGGGCGTGGGCGATGGCCGCGCTCACCGGCGTCGTCTCGGTCGTTTCCTCCATTGACGGACGGTCGCTGCTCTTCCTCGTTCTCTCGGGGCTGGCGACGGGGGCGTCGTGGCTCTGCTACTTCGCGGCCCTGGCGCGGGGTGACGTGTCCCGTGTGGCCCCCATCGACAAGCTGTCAACGGTTGTGGCGATCCTCCTGGCACTGGTTTTCTTGGGTGAGCCGGTGAGTCTGTGGGGAGGCGTCGGGATCGTCGTCATCACGGCGGGAACGCTCCTCATGGTCGAGCCGACTGACCTCGCGGCGCTGCCGCGAGCGCTGCGTCGGGGAGGCAGCTGGCTGGTCTACGCGCTCGCGTCGGCGTTTTTTGCGGCGCTGACCTCGATCCTCGGGAAGGTCGGTGTCAGCGGGGTGGACGCCACCCTGGGGACGGCGGTGCGCACGATTGTCGTGCTGGTGATGGCGTGGGGTATCGTCGTCCTCCAGGGACGCGCGGGCGAGGTTGTGGCAATCCCCTTACGGGAGCTCGCTTTCATCGTCGCGTCGGGAGCGGCAACCTGCGCGTCCTGGCTGGCGTACTACCATGCGCTTCGAGGCGGGCCCGCCTCGGTCGTGGTGCCCATCGATAAGCTGTCGATCCTCGTGACCGTCGCCGTCTCAGCCGTAGCGTTTCACGAGCGTTTCACGCGGCGCTACGTGGTTGGCCTGGGGCTCCTGTGTGCGGGGACGGTGGCCATGGTGGTGCTGTAGGGGCGGGGTTCGGTTCTCCCCCGGCCGACTCGGTCCCCAGGTGGCCCTGTTGCGCGGGCATAGCCCGCTCCTAAAGCACCCTACCGAGCGCGTCCCGAATCAGCTCGGGCTCGCCCGAACCGTTCGTTGGAAGGCGTAGCACGGGCACGCCGTACGCTGTCATGATCGAGTCTTTCAGCGCGTCGCGCCTGAGCTGTTCCTCGTTGTTTCCGTGAAACTCCCACCCGTCAACCTCGATCGCGAGAATCAGCTTTCCCGTCACTCGCGAGTAGACGCCGAAGTCCAGTGCACTAGCACTGTAGACGAACGCACGCTGTACTTCGTTGAGGCGTCGCGTGTTGGGAAGCGCGTCCTTCAGGGGAACTTCCATCCGATAGCCACACCTCGAGTACCGCTGCTCCGCGAGCACCTCTTGGAGGCAGAGCTCCGCAGCATTCTCGGCTGGAGAGCGATTGCGGTTGGCCCACTTGACGCGCGCGTAGCGCGTAAGGGAATCACTGTACGCGTCGTAGAGGACGTCAAAGATCGACACGATATCCGAGTCCACGATGCTGGCCGGGTCGTACATCGTGATGTATTCGAGGAGGGACCTGATATTGCGGCTATGGCGAACACCCCCGTGAGCGGTCACCACTATGAGACGGTTCTTCGCTCGCGAAACGATGACGTTTGCCATGGCATCACAGTCGTAGAATTCGCGCGCTGCGCTCGAATCATCTGCGTTGAGGACCGTGGACAGGATAACGGTGTCCGCGCCCCTTCCCTGGAACTTGTGTGCAGTCTCCGCCAGCCAACGCGCATGTCCGCCGCCGTTAAGGTCGGCACGAACACGCTCCCCGAGACTCTTCGCCTGCGCACGGAAGGGGGTCACCAATCCCACGACAAAGTCTCCGGAAGGGTCCTTCTCGTCGGCCCCGATCCCCTCGCGAATAACCTGCATTTCCTCAAGTTGAGCGATGATATCGATCTCTCGCTGGGAGAAGCGACTGCCACTTGTCGTGCAACGCGCGTGGTTTCCGGGCGCCGCGTAGACGATCCCGAGTGGGTTCGGGGCGTCCGGCACCGGGACTCGCATCGGGATCAACTCGCCATCGTAGTACATGCGGTTGCAGAATTCGATGATCGCCGGGTGGCAGCGGTAGTGCTCTTTGAGCAGCGTGCTGGGCACCGGCGCGCTGGCGGCCAACATCTTGGCGGAATCCAGCAGCGACACGGCGCGCACGTCGATTCGATTGTCGGGCGGTTGACGAGTGCTCTTGTCCCACCCATCGAAGATCGGGCCGATCTGCTTGTCGTCCCCAACGATGACGGCGTTACGCGCTTTGCTCAACGCGGCCAGGCCGGCTGGGAGCACGACCTGGGATGATTCGTCGATGATGATCCAGTCGAGCAGTGCGTGCGTGGCCAGGTTCGCGCGGATTGAGAAACAGGTGGAGGCCACAACCGGGTAGGTACGTAGCAGGATATCCGTCTGTTCACCGAGTCTTCGCTCGGGGCTCAGGCGGCTGGGCCGCTGACGATCGAAACGTTTCAGGAGGGCCGCGTCAAGCCGCTCTCGGGAGCGCAGACGATACGCGGCACTTACCTTCGCGAGGCCGTGGCGGTCGGCGCGCGCCTGCGCTTCCTCAATGCGGCGGGTGAGTTCGCGCTCTCGCGCCTGGTAGAAGGCCGCCTGGAGCGCCGACTGCACGTCCACGTCGACCAGGTCAAGCCCCTTGAGGGAACCGTATGCGAAGTAGCGGCGCACTCGCTCGACAATGCCTCGCAGGGTCCGAGGGGGTATCGGCGCGCAACGTGCCAGGGCGAGCAGATCGGCGATGGTGGCAGAGTTGCGCGTCACGATTGGAAAGCGGGAGATGTCAGGCATCACGCGACGGCTCTCCTTGACCTTCTCCTCGAAGACAAGGCGCTCGCGCTGGGTCGCGGTCAGGAGCGCTCGCTGCGCCGGTATCTCGCGCGCATCCTCCCATAGGGATACGAGGTGTTCCTCGTCGGCCTTCAGCGCTGCGTCTTCGACCCGTGAGGGGGCACGAGACGCCCCAGGCCGCGCCTTCTGGATCCAGGTCTCGCGCCTTTGCTCGAGGATGCCCTCTCGCCGGTGGAACTCCTTGACGCGCTCCCTGTTGCCGATGTTGGCGACGAGGAAGCCGTAGCCCTCCTCCGTCAGCTTGTCGACCACATTATCCACCGCGGAGTTGGCGCCCGCGACGACGCCGACCGTCTTCCCCTGGGCGATGAGGGTTGCGATCAGGTTGAGGATAGTCTGCGTCTTTCCTGTTCCCGGGGGTCCATCAATGATCGAGATCTGGTGTGTGAGCGCTGCGCGTATGCCATTGCGTTGATCAATGTTGGAGTGAAACGGCATGATGACCTGGTCTCTGGCGCCGGTCGCACGGTTGGAGGTGCCCGAGAGAAATGCCTCCAGGGCGGAGCCGCGGGGTACCGTGCGCATCCACTCCCACACGTTTGCCAGGACCGCTGCGGGAACCGCGTCTCCCTCACCAACCCACTTGTCGTAGCGTCCGCTCGTGTCTAGGCTCGCCCCTGCTCGCCTGGCTTGCGAGCGGACCTCCTCGCGCACGTAGTCGAGCGTGGCGGCGCGCTGACGATCCTGCGGGGTCGCGTACGCCGCACTGATCTCGCTGCTGCCGTATCTCCTGAGCCCGAGCTTCCCATTAGCCTTGCGGTATGCGAGCGTGTAGCGCACGTCGCGAGGGTCGTGCCGGGGTCGGAGTGTCCAGATGATCTCGACGTTTGTCCAGCGCTTCCCGCACACGCGTACCTCATCGAGGGCGTCAATGGTGCGGCGCTCGACCTGGTCGTAGATGCGTACTCTGCCCTCGCCGTAGGCGTACTCTTTGCCGGTGGTGTAGGTGATGACGATACGCTTCCCATCGCGGCGCGCCTTCGCGACTTTCCAGGTGCAGTCTTGCCAGTTCGGAGTTTCCTTGTCCCGAATCAGTACGTGCATCGTCCTTGAATCGACAGCTTCCATGCCCCTCCCCCATGAGTTGTACGTCCAGGATAGGTCAGAGGCGACGCCTGCGATAGGTTGCTGGACACCCACCGGCAGGCTGCGGGACACAGATGAGCACGGTGCCTCGTATGGTTCCGGCATGGGTACTTCTCTCGTGTTTCTGGTGATTGGTTTGGTCGTGGGCGCGCTAGCCGGGTTCGCGGGAGCGGTGGCGCGCCGCGCATCACAACCGGGCGACGAGCTCGGAGCGCTTCGCGCACAGGCCGCCGGATGGCAGGCGCGCGCGGAGGAACTGTCCCGCCGGGTCGAGCATGCCGAGGCGCGCGCGGCCGGGGACGACTCCGTCCTCAACGCGCTCGCGCCGGTTCGCTCGCAGCTGGAACAGATGAGCCAGCGAGTCGATCGGATGGAGCAGGAGCGGGCGCGCCAGCACGGGGCCCTGGCCGAGCAACTGCGCGAGGCCGCCCAGCGCGAAGCGGAGCTGGCGCGCACGACGGCCTCCCTGGAGGGTGCGCTGCGCTCGCGCAGCGCACGAGGCTCGTGGGGTGAGGTCGAGCTTGCCCGAATCCTGGAGGCATCGGGGATGATGCCGCACGTCGATTTCGCCCAGCAGCGCTCGATCGGCGCGCTCACTCAGGGACGAGGCCTCGGCGCGGAGGGTGCGCGAGGTGAGCGCGGGCGGCCCGACGTGACGATTCACCTGCCCGGGCAGGGTTTCCTCGCTCTCGACGCGAAGGCACCGATGGACGCCTACCTGCGGGCCTGCGGCGTTGAGGGCAGCGGCGAGCAGGCCGAGGAGCGGCGGCGCGGCGAACTGGCTGCACACGCGAAGGCGTTGCGCGCTCACGTCGATGCCCTGGCCTCGCGCGACTACGCCCGGGCGCTGGGGTCCTCGCCGGAGTTGGTCATCCTGTTCGTCCCCTCCGAGGCGGCCCTGTCGGCGGCGCTGCGCGCGGATGCGGCGCTGTTGGACGACGCGATGGCCCGCGGCGTGGCCCTCTGTTCTCCCGTGACCCTGCTGGCGGTGGCGCGCACGTGCGCGAGTGCGTGGGCGCGTACCAGCATCAACGACCAGGCCGAGGACATCATCACGCTGGGGCGCGAGCTGTACGAGCGCCTCGGCGTCGTCGCTGGCCACATGGAGAACCTGGGCAAGGCCCTGGCCAGGAGCGTGGACTTCTACAACAAGGCCGTGTCCTCGATGGAGAATCGCCTGCTGTCCCGGGCCCGTTCCGTGGGTGCTCTCGAAACGGCCTCAAAGAAGCCGATGACCGCCGCCGAAATCTCCCCGGACGCCGCACAGGTCCGCTCCTTCACGAAGCCGGAGTTGACGGGACAGTAGGCTATTTCAAGACGACGTAGCTTATTGCTTCCGCATCTCCCGCTCCACCTAGCCGTGTGCGTACCTACAGTCTCCATCGCCTACGCGGATTCCCGTGGACCAGCGATCGCAATCAATTGTTTCTCGTCGCCAGATCCGGCGAGGCCTTTCGCCCACGCCTCAAGGTCACAGGAACATTCATGAGTACCAAGAGCGGCAGCAAGGCGAGGCGCCAGCCACGCCGACCCATTCAAGACACAGATCACACTTGAATCATTCACGGTTTTACGCGATCATGAAGGTGATCGCGTCGGGCTTGGACCGGCGCAGTCTACCACGGGGACCCTCGCCACTGCGGTGGGGGTCCCTTGGTATTCCAAGAGTATTCCGCGCTTCGACACACGGACGGACCTCCTACTCTCACCAGAAGCACGTGGCCGGACCACGCCCTCGCGCGACCCGACCATTGCCTCGTCACATGTGTATACCTCAGTCAAGGTCCGCTAACACGCCCACGTCGTGCGCTGCCTGGCGCAAACGCTTATCACGTGTCCACAGCGACACGCCTGGGGTCACGACGGCGCTTGCTAGGAGTGAAGCGTCTACAGCACTGAGACCCCTGCCCCACAAGTGCCGTTCCTCAACGAGGTGCCGAACCCCCCTGCCCATCAACGTTGCGAACGATCATGAGGCGTTCAAGCGCTTTCAGGAAGATCGATTGGTCTTTGAGGTTACCCAATGCCAGCTCAGTGATGACGCTCTGGTGCACGCACACCTGGTCGCGCTCAAGCAGATCGACTAGGACGGGCTCGGTTGTGCGCAGGTGGTCGATCCACACGTTCGTGTCGACGAGGATCCTCATGCGCGCGCACGATTCCTCGGTGTTGCCTCCGCTCCCGGGTCGCTTCCGCCGAGTGCGGCAAGTTGTCTCCCGGTCTCAATTCGAACGAGGAGCTCCACGGCGTCTCGGATCAAAGCCGAGCGCTCTGTGATCCCGGTGAGTTCTTCGGCGCGGGCGAGCAGGTCGTCATCAAGTGTCACGGTCGTTCTCATGCCAGCCTCCTGACTCTGGATGACATCAACGCCAGCATCACTTGATTCACTCTGCGATGCGCATGTTCTGCGGCCGAGACACCGTTCCTCTCCCCAGAGCGAGGCCGGGCCACACCCTCGCGCGCCCCAGCCACTGCCTCGCCAGACTGAAGCAATTCAGGCGACTTCCACCGCCGCAAGTGGAACGATTCCGCTCAATGTATCGCCCATTGTGTCTTCAGCACGATCGAGCTCATAGCGCATCTGCAGGTTCATCCAGAATCCTGCGGTCGTACCGAAGTAACGGGACAGCCGCATCGCCGTGTCAGCCGTAATTCCTCGCTTCCCGTGGACGATTTCATTGATACGGCGAGGTGGAACACCGATCGCGACGGCAAGCCTGTGCTGCGTAATCCCATACCCCTTGATGAAGTCTTCCATGAGGACTTCGCCCGGGTGAATCGGAGCAAGTTTAGTGGTAGTCAACAATCTCAACCCCTTCTGGACCAGCATCGCCCCACCTGAAGCAGATACGCCACTGATCATTGATTCGGATACTGTACTGGCCCGCACGATTACCACGCAGACGCTCGAGCCTGTTGCCCGGAGGAATCCGGAGGTCATCCAGATGACACGCCGCATCGATCTGACGCAACTTGCGCAGCGCAACGCGGATGATGCGTGAGTCAAGGGAAGGAACAGGCTCCCTCGCAAACAGCCGCTCAGTCTGACGATCCCCGAATGACTGGATCATACCAACATAGTATATCGGGTCGCGTTATTAACGCAAGCCGTTAAGTTGCGCCACTGCCAGATCCAACCTTCCCTCGCTCAGGCGGCCCCCAACAACAGCAAAGCCGGACCACGCCCTCGCGCGACCCGGCCCCTGCCTCGATCAAGAGAAATTAGACATCGAACCTGAATTCGACCGGGTTACGGCGTAGACCAACGTTTCAGACCCCGGACTAAGAGGGGCTACATCACCAACGGGGATCAACGTCTCGCAGTTTCAGCAGAAGAACTTCTCGAGTTATAGGCCCAAGCTAACTATTCCACCTCCGGTTCCGTTCGGTCACGCATAGTCACGCTTTCGAGCACACCGTTAATTTCGCGCTGTAGGAGAACCGGCACTCCCAGCCCATCGAAGTTCTGAGCTCCAAGCCATTCCAACGCTTCAGTCCGTGTCCACTCGTCAATTCCGATAAACCCAGACAAAGCAACGGTAGCTGTCCGAGAAAGACCAAGTGACATGAGTACCACCTCACTCCCGCGGGAGACGCCAAGTTCGAGCATCATGGCATAGTCGGCCTGAGCGAATGTATTCATCCCGAGTTCTTTTGAGTAGACCTCGAGCAAATCAGCATAACAGGCAAGGTACTTGGGTGCGTGGAACCGTGCGATTGACTCAATGTCCTGCATGACATCGCGGATGACCTTCGCGGCAGGGAGCTTACTGTTAGTCTTGAGCCTTTGATTAATCAACCATGCTAGGGGCTTGCCCCTCATCCAGTTAACGATGAGGTTGGCAAGCTGCCATTTGCGCCGATCAGTGCCTGATTTGTGACTTCCGAAGACATTCGTCATAGTCGCACCGATTCTCACGAGCGCTTCTTGAAAACGCTCCCGCGCATCAGATTCTTCGGGCAGCGGAAGCTGAAGGTCTGCCGGCGTCTTTCCAGACTGGCGAAAGCTATCGAGCAAACGTTCCATCGACACGAGCGAAATGCCGGTGTGTCGCATAACAATCTCAACAGGGATCCTAAGATCAGCCGTCACACTAACTACGGCAGACTCAATCTCTTTACGTTCTGACTCGAGAGGAATACGATCGAGGAGGCTCTGATTAGACTCACCTGCAAGATGCCGTGAGCATAGGTATGCGAACAAACTTTCAGAGGAACTGTCATTTGACACGATATCAGATGCACGCACGAACGATATCAGTTCTGACGTCTCATCGAGACCTTTGCTAACTGCTCGGGTAATTTCGGACCGCTTTCGCGCTTGCGGGAGATTAGGCCAAAGTCGATCGTCATGAGTGTCAACGCAAACTATATTGCCCGCAAATTCCTTACCCCAGCGCCCCGCACGTCCCGCCAAGTTCCAAAAATCCCCCTCACCTAACGGATTTCCTTTCCCTTTCTTGGGATTGCGCATGAAAATTGTCCGACACGGCAAATTTACACCCTCAAGCAAGGTTGAAGTGCAGATCAGGTAATAGATTTTACCTTCACCGAAGAGACGTTCAATCTCTGCGCGCACCACTAGCGGCATATTCCCGTAGTGAAATGCTACGCGCCGAGATAAGACATCAACAAGTAGGTACTTGCTATGAACTGCTGTCTTGATCAGATCCCTTAAATTATCAATATCCGCGTCAAGCTCCATCTCCGCTGGCAACTGCTCAAATACAGCCTTTGCTACCTTCTCAGCCTCACTCTGACTGTTAACGTAGATGACGTTTCCAGGACTATTTCCAACCAAAGCATGAGCCACCGCCGCAATGCGCATGGGCACTGTCGTCGCGCGTTGCGCGAGCACTATATCACCAACTCTACGTTTATTTCCTTCGGACACCAGGAATATGGCTCTGCGCTGAGGTTTGCGATCGATATGCTCGACCCAGAGGAGATTCTGATTTACCGTGACCGTCTCAGATATGAACGAGTCGGAACGCCGATCGGCAGGCGAGTCTTCAATGAATATTTCAGGATTGGACGTCAGAGGGCTCGCGAACAACACCTGTGCCTCCGGGCTGCGTCTAATCACGCACTCAATTGCGTACTGAAGAAGAACCCCCCGCGCACCATTAGCCAGCGATTGTGCTTCATCCACGAATAGCAGCTTCACTCTGAGCGATGGAATAAGTTCCAATGCCAGATGCAATCTCTCCTGCGTGACGACCAAGACTTTCTTCAACGATTCCCTAAGAGCAGGATCCCACGGCATCGTAAAGACCCCGACATCCGAGGGCAACTCCCGCCGCAAATCACGCGAAACTTCCTCGATGAGGGCGCGTGTCGGCACGAGATAAACCAGCGCGAACGGAGCTACTTGACGCGCAGTCTCCAAGAAATACTCCCTGATAATACGGGACTTTCCAGCGGAAGTAGGCGCGGAAACACTCAACCAGTCGTTTCTACTCACTAATTCCCAGAACTTGCCCTGGAATGGATTGACAGCAAGTATTCGATTCCCAGAAAGACGAACTGAGTAGTTGATACGACTTCGAATTACTTCCAGCCGAAGAGAAGCTGGCAGACATTGCATAGCTTGGGAAGAAAGCCAGTCTCGAGACTCCGCGAGTTCAACAACTATGTGGTTACCACACCGTTCGAGAAGTGCAGCTGCAGCAGCCTTGTGAGATTCCTCGGTATCTGGCGCTAGGATACATGCTGTCGCAATTCTAAGGACAGCAGATTGCGCACGCTCGGATCGTTCAGAGGTGATCGCACTGGCGTAGAGTAAGGCGAATCCCCAGTCAATTGCAGGAGGCTCTCCATCCCATATCACTGCTGGAAACTCGTTACGAATCATCAGCTCACAAGCTGCAGCTAGGGTTTCTCTGAACTTAGACGACGAGAATACAACATGCTCCAATGACATATTTGCAGTCACTTGACCCTCATCCGTTTTAGAACGCAGGCGCGCAGATCGTCAACGCACGGCATTGGGATACAGAAGAGATCAATTTTCACATCCACGATCTCGAAGCGACTGACCTGTTTTTTGACAGTCTGCCGCCAGCGTTCGAGCACCCTCAACAGTAGCTTTTTCTCATCCTCATCAAGAGAGGCAATGTTTGGATAATGTTCATGATCGAAACCGACTAAACAGACCCCGCTCCAACGAACCCTGAGCGACTTTGGTTTCGCCTCATCGAAGTACTCTAGCAGATAAGAAACTAACTCGGTCTGAGTAGCATTCAGATGATCACGCACGAGAAGCAGGTCTCGCTTCCGGCTTTCTCTTCCGTCTGGTCGCAGGTATGGGGCAATGCTCTCAATGCAGTCTCTAAACGCTTCCGAGCTTGACTGATAGAGCTTTGACTCACCCCAGTAAAGTTCCAGAACTCCATCATCTTCAAGATTTGCATGAATCCCATCCGTGCCATGCACATGCACTTGCGAATTCGTCTTCAGTGCCATCTTCGAAAGCAGTTGAGGCCGTTGCAGCACACGCTCCAAAAGTAGGAACAAAAGGAGCTCACCACCTTCGCCCGACTTTTCCGACCTTACGAATAAATCAAGCGCCTCCTCATGCAATCTCACAATGGCTTCGGTCGACCTTGTTTTCTCGTAATCAGCAAACGCTTGCTCAATCTTGTAACGCGGTATACAAAAGTCAAGGGCTGCGCTTGCCATCGCTCCCGCAAGGGATTCTACCGCAGGAATTCCGTTTTCATCGCAGGCCAGAAAGTGTGTCCTTACGAGAGTAGAAGTGCCTGTGACAGCCTCAGCAAAAGGCGGGAGGAAAGCAAGCAGCGAATCGCTTGAACCCCGAACCAGTTGACGAAATTGCTCAACAATTACATCATTCTCAGCCATCGCATGATCTTCCTATTCATGGAGCATTTCCGCTCGGTGAGCATCAGGTCCTCCTCCAGGCTACTGCTGCATGTCAAGAATGTGCACTCGACACCCCAACTCCGTTCTAGGACGGCAACATCAAAGACACGATTCGTCTTGAGCTACTTCTTCCCGCCAGACGTTAGTCCAGAGCGGAACTCCACCACATCCCCGTCTTCCATCACGTAGTCCTTGCCTTCCATGCGGACCTTGCCGGCGGCCTTCGCGGCGGCCATGGAGCCGGCTGCGACCAGGTCGTCGTAGGAGACGACCTCGGCCTTGATGAAGCCCTTCTCGAAGTCCGTGTGGATGACGCCGGCGGCCTTGGGGGCGGTGTCGCCCTTGTGGATGGTCCAGGCGCGCGCCTCCTTCTCACCGGCGGTGAGGTAGGTCTGCAGGCCGAGGGTGTCGAAGCCGACGCGGGCCAGCTTGTCCAGGCCGGACTCGTCCTGGCCGGATTCGGCGAGCATCTCGCGGGCGTCCTCGTCGTCGAGCTCGACCAGCTCGGCCTCGAACTGGGCGTCCAGGAAGATGGCCTCGGCAGGCGCGACGAGAGCGCGCAGTTCGTCCTTCATCTCCTCGTTGTCCATCTCGGCGGCGTCCATGTTGAACACGAAGATGAACGGCTTGGAGGTCATCAGCTGGAAGGAACGCAGCGCGTCCTGGTCCAGCTTGGCACCCTCGGGACCCGACAGGAGCTCGCCGCGCTCCAGCAGCTCCAGGGCGGCGCGCGCGGTCTCGAGCACGATCGGCTCGGTCTTCTTCCCACGCACCTCCTTCTCCAGGCGCGGGATCTGCTTCTCCACCGTCTGCATGTCGGCCAGGATCAGCTCGGTCTTGATGGTCTCAATGTCCGAGGCCGGGTCCACCTTCCCGTCCACGTGCACCACGTCGGGGTCGGAGAAGGCGCGCGTCACCTGGCAGATGGCGTCGGCCTCGCGAATGTTGGCAAGGAACTGGTTGCCCAGGCCCTCGCCCTCGGACGCGCCGCGCACGATCCCGGCGATGTCCACGAAGGACACGGTGGCGGGAATGATGCGCTGGGAGCCGAAGATCTCGGCCAGCTTCTCCAGGCGCGGATCCGGCAGTGGCACGACGCCGACGTTGGGCTCGATGGTCGCAAACGGGTAGTTCGCGGCGAGCACGGTCGCGCGAGTCAGGGCGTTAAACAGGGTGGACTTGCCGACGTTGGGCAGTCCGGCGATACCGATAGTGAGAGACACAGCCCCATCCTATCGGAGCGCACCGGCGGGCGTTGTCCTACTTGGTGTGGTTTGGCCCGGCCACGCGGGGCGCGTGGGGGCGTGCGGGAGCCATGCCCGCCTTCTTCAGGTCGGCGCGCAGGTCGCGGGGAAGCGCAAATGTCGTCGATTCCGTCTCGGTGCGGGCCACCTCGACGGTGGGGAATCCGTGCGCCTGCAGCCACTCGATCACCTCGCGCACGAGGATCTCCGGAACCGACGCGCCCGAGGTCAGGCCGACGGTGCGCGCTCCGTCGAACCAGGATTCCTTCAGTTCCTCGGCCTTGTCGACACGGTAGGCGCCGCCCGCCCCCGCCTCGAGAGCGACCTCGACGAGGCGCACAGAGTTCGAGGAGTTCGCCGATCCGACCACGACCATGACGTCCACCTGGGGGGCGATGTGCTTGACGGCGCCCTGGCGGTTCTGGGTGGCGTAGCAGATGTCGTCCGAGGGCGGGTCAATCAGCTGCGGGAATCGCTCTCGCAGCCGGTCCACGGTCTCGCGCGTCTCATCCACGGACAGGGTGGTCTGGGAGATCCACACGACGCGCGAGGGGTCGCGCACGACGACGTTGTCCACCTCGTCGGGGCTGCCCACGACCTGAATGTGATCGGGGGCCTCACCGAAGGTGCCCTCGACCTCCTCGTGTCCCTGGTGCCCCACGAGGATGATGTCGTAATCCTCCTTGGCGAAACGCACGGCCTCGCGATGCACCTTGGTCACGAGGGGGCAGGTCGCGTCGATCGTCGCCAGGTGGCGGGTGGCTGCCGAGGCGTGCACCGCCGGGGAGACGCCGTGCGCGGAAAAGACGACGCGGGCGCCCTCGGGCACCTCGTCGGTCTCCTGCACGAAGATCGCGCCGCGCTTGGTCAGCGACTCGACGACGAACTTGTTGTGGACGATCTCCTTGCGCACGTACACGGGCGCGCCGTACAGCTCGAGGGCCTTCTCGACGACGTCGACGGCGCGATCCACCCCGGCGCAGTATCCGCGGGGCGCGGCCAAGAGGATGCGCCCGCTGCCCTCGCCGCGTCCTTCGGGCAGGGGAACCTCGGCGCTGGCGTGCAGGTCGACGTTTTCACTCATGCCCACAACCCTATCGCTCGGGGCGCCGGGCGTGCGCGGGGGCCAGGCAATCGCACACGGCCGCCGAGGCGTCGTCCGAGCGCGGCGCTCCGCCCGAGCCTGTGGCATGCTGGGTCCGTGACCTCGCCCCACACCGCCGCCCCCTCGCCCGGCTCCCCGGCATCCGTACTCCCCCCGGCTGCCCGCGCGGCCGACACGACGCGGGAGAACCCGTGGCCGCTGCGCAGGCTGACGGAGAACATCAAGGTGTACGTGGACCGCATGAGCCCCCTGTGGGTCGAGGGTCAGGTCGTGGAGTACAAGGTGCGGCCGGGAGCGAAGATGCACTTCCTGACGCTGCGCGACCTTCAGACCGACACGTCAATGACGGTCACGGCCTGGGCGGGCGTCATGGACGCCGCTCCCCTGACGGAAGGGGCGCGCGTCGTCACCCGCGTCAAGCCCGTGTTCTGGGAGCGTTCGGGCCGCCTCAACCTCCAGGCGGCGGAGATACACCTGCAGGGCGTGGGCGACTTGCTCGCCCAGATCGAGGCGTTGCGCGCCCGCCTGGCCGCCGAGGGACTCTTCGCGCAGTCCCGCAAGAAGCCCCTGCCCTTCCTTCCCCGCACGATCGGGCTGATCTGCGGCAGGAACGCCAAGGCCAAGGATGACGTGGTGGTCAACGCCTCCGAGCGGTGGCCCCACGCGCGCTTCGAGATCCGCGAGGTCGCCGTCCAGGGTGACCGCTGCGTGGCGGAGGTCGGCGCCGCCCTGGCCGAGTTGGACGGCATGAGCGGCGTGGACGTCATCGTCATCGCGCGCGGAGGCGGAGCCGTGGAAGATCTGCTCCCCTTCTCCGACGAGCGCCTCGTGCGTGCCGCGGCAGGCGCCCACACCCCCATCGTGTCGGCCATCGGACACGAAGGCGACTCCCCGCTTCTGGACCTCGTGGCCGACTACCGCGCCTCGACTCCGACGGACGCGGCTCGCCGCGTCGTACCCGACGAGGCCCGCGAGCGCGACGGCATCGCCCAGGCCGTCGGTCGCATGCGAGGAATGCTCGCGGCCCGCCTGGCGACCGAACGCTCGAACCTGACGCTCATTTCCACCCGGCCGGTGCTGCGCGGACCCGAGGCGATCCTCGAGAGCCACCGCACGGCACTGTCCCAGCACGTGGTGGCCATGCGCTCCTGCCTGGAGCGGCGCCTCGCCACCGAACGCCAGGGCCAAACTCGCTTGCGCGCGACGCTGACCGCCCTGTCCCCGCGCGCAACGCTGGATCGCGGATACGCGCTACTCAAGACGCCGTCGGGCGCTCTTATCACCTCCTCGCAGCAGGTGAAGAAGGGCGACCTCATCGAGGGGATCCTCGCCTCTGGCCGCATGGTTGCTCAGGTCGTGGGCGCGACTGCCCCCGCGCCGCCGGACGACCGGTAGCCTCCCCCCACCCCGCCACCCGCACAACGTAAGGAAGAACACAATGACCTCGAAGGAACAGCTCCCCGCCCCCGAGTCCCTCGGATACGAGGCCGCGCGCGACGAGCTCGTGCGGATCGTTCAGGCACTTGAGGGAGGTCAGGCCCCCCTGGAGGACACGCTGACGCTGTGGGAGCGCGGCGAGGCACTGGCCGCCCGCTGCTCACAGATCCTGGACGGCGCGCAATCGCGTCTGGCCGAGAAGACCGGGCAGCAGGCGCCCGAGGCGCGCTAGGGTGGAGAGCACACACCGCACACCACCGTTTCGGCGAGGAGAACGCATGGCGCGCCCGTCCACCCCCCACGTGCTCGCAATCGGCGAGGCTCTCATTGACATCGTCATCGCGCACGACCAACCGGAGTGCCCCTACGAGATTCCGGGAGGCTCACCGGCGAACGTCGCGGTGACGCTGGGGAGACTGGGACGCCCGGTTGCCCTGGCTACGTGGATCGGCTTGGACGAGCTGGGTCGCCTCATCGAGTTCCACCTCACGGACTCCGGGGTACGCCTCACGGAGGACTCGCGGGGCGCTTCCCACACGTCGTCGGCGCTCGCGCGCCTGGATGAGACCGGCGCGGCGTCCTACACCTTCGACCTGGAGTGGGCCCCCACTGCCCCCATCGACGTGCCCGACAGCGCGCAGATCCTCGTCGCCGGGTCGATCTCGGCGAGTATTGAGCCCGGGGCCGACGCGGTCCTTGACGCTCTTGCCCGGGGCCGCCGCCACGCCCTCGTCTGCTTCGACCCCAACGCGCGTCCCTCCATCATGGGAGACCCGACGGACGCCCTTGCCTCGGTTGAGCGCTTCATCGCGCTCTCGGACGTCGTGAAGGTCTCGGACGAGGACCTCGCGTGGCTCACGGGTGACTGCGACATCGACGAGGTCGCCCGGCGCTGGCTGGACCTCGGCCCCTCGATCGTGATCGTGACCCGCGGGAAGCATGGCTGCGTGGCGTTCACGTCCGGCGGGCTGCGCGTGGCCAAGTCCGCGGGCGACGTTGATGTCGTCGACACGGTCGGGGCGGGTGATTCCTTCATGGGCGGCGTCATCGACGCCCTGTGGGGCATGGGGCTGCGCGGCGCGACGGCGCGCGAGGAGCTGAAAGATATCGGAGAGGACCGGCTTCGGGCGATCCTCGACCGGGCGAGCGCCGTCTCGGACGTCACGGTCTCCCGTAAGGGCGCGAACCCTCCCTGGGCGCACGAGCTGCCCTGAGGCCCCGCGAGCGCGCGGCTCTACTTGCCCATGCGGCGTTCCCGCTGCGCGTACGAGCGCAGGGCGCGCAGAAAGTCGACGCGACGAAAGTCGGGCCAGTAGACCTCGCAAAAGTAGTATTCCGAGTGCACGGACTGCCACAGCATGAATCCGGAGAGGCGCTGTTCTCCCGATGTCCGGATGACGAGGTCGGGGTCGGGCTGGTCCTTCGTGTACAGGTGAGCGGTGATATCCGCGTCGGTAAAGGAATCGGCCAGCTCTTCCAGGGTGCGTCCCTCGGCCGCCGCTTCGCGCATCATGGAGCGCACGGCCTCGGTGATCTCGTGTCGGCCGCCGTAGCCGACGGCAATGTTGACCGTCATCCCCACCGTGCCTTCCGTGCGCGCCACCGACGCCCGAAGGTCTGCCGCGACGCGTTCGGGCAGCAGGGAGAGGTCCCCGACGAGGGCGAGCTTCCAGCGTTCCTGGTCGGCCAGGAGGGAGACGGCCTCGCAGATGATGCGCAGCAGCTCTCCCAGCTCGGCGGCGTCGCGCGAGAGATTGTCGGTAGACAAAAGCCACAGGGTGACGATGGAGACACCGGCGTCGTCGGCCCACTGGAGGAACTCCGAGATCTTGCCGGCGCCCGCGCGGTGCCCCTGGGACGCGGTGGCCCCCAGGGACTTCGCCCAGCGCCGATTTCCGTCGAGGATGACGCCGATGTGCGCCGGAACGTTCGCCTCGGACAGTTCGGCTTTGAGGCGACGCTCGTACATGTCGTAGAGCATGTTCCACTGGGCCATGACGTCCCTCCTGCTGGTGTCGCGCCCCATGGCGCGGCGTACTCTTGTCCTGTTAAGGGTATCGCGCCGCAGGACGCAGGGAAACAGATGCCTTCTCGGAACGCGAGAAGTATGTTCCCGCTCAAACCTACGGCGTAGTAACCTACGGGATCGTAGGAAGAGGACAGAGGTACCGCATGAAGATCGCATCACTCACACCGAAACAGTGGTTCTCGGGACAGCTCGTGCAGATCAAACCCAAGCTGCGCGGCTGGCTCCACCTGGCCGCAACCCCCCTCTCGCTCGCCGCCTCGATCGTCCTGGTGTGCCTGGCGCCCACGCCAGCAACCAAGTGGGGCTCCGCCGTCTACCTGGCGTGTTCCCTCGTGCTGTTCGGCGTGTCAGCCACCTATCACCGCTTCTACTGGGCCCCCCGCTGGGAGACCCTGTGGAACAGGTTGGACCACTCCAACATCTTCCTCCTCATCGCCGGCACCTACACGCCGCTCACGATCGCGCTCCTGGACCGCTCCGACGCTACAGTTCTCCTCTCGGTCGTGTGGAGCGGAGCACTCTTCGGCATCGTTCTCAACCTCTTCTGGCCCGGCGCACCGCGCTGGCTCAAGACCCTCATCTACGTTGCCCTCGGATGGGTCGCCGCATGGTATCTGCCCCAGCTGTGGGCGGGCGGCGGCCCGGCCGTCGTCTTGCTGATCCTTGTCGGCGGCATCCTGTACACCCTCGGAGCAATCGTCTACGGCATGAAGAAACCCGACCCCTCCCCCACGTGGTTCGGCTTCCACGAGATCTTCCACGCCTTTACGGTCGCGGCGTGGGCGTGTCACTGCGTCGCCGTCTACCTGGCGGTCCTGTGGGCCTAAGACGCCCCGCGCAGCGCTTGCCGTGACGGCCTTTGGTCTTGCTACACTCGACACCATGCGCGTCGGCACCCGTGTGTCGGCGCTTCACTACTGACACGTCATTGGAGGAACCGTGGCTGACACACAGTGGCTAACGCAGGCCCAGTACGACCTGCTGGCGAACGAACTAAAGGAACGCATCGAGGTCAAGCGCGTCGAGATCGCGCGCCTCATTGACGCGGCCCGCCAGGAAGGCGACCTGCGCGAGAACGGCGGATACCACGCCGCACGCAACGAGCAGTCCATGAACGAGACCCGCATCCAGGCCCTCCAGGAGATGCTCGAGCACGCCGAGGTCGGCGAAACACCCGCCGACGACGGCATCGTCGAGCCCGGCATGGTTGTCACCGCCCTCGTGGCGGGCCGCGAGCAGACCTTCCTGCTCGGTTCGCGCGACGCGGGCGGCGACCTGGGGATCCAGGTCTTCTCCGCTCAGGCGCCCCTGGGCGCGGCAGTCATCGGCCACAAGGCCGGGGACAAGCTCTCCTTCGAGGCTCCCACGGGCCGCATGATCGACGTCGAGATCTTGGAC
>ERZ772986.715-NODE-715-length-20133-cov-4.079141_pt1 | contig 20133 bp, 20 predicted proteins | sample MGYA00511898_ERZ772986 | MGnify/ENA primary metagenome ERZ772986 (study PRJEB29015, sample SAMEA2737934) | human oral metagenome | biome: human oral; feature: human-associated habitat; material: dental | place: China | collected 2148 ... | reverse complement strand
AGCACGTTGCCGGGTCATCGAGAGCATGGTTCTCCATCGCTCTCCCTTTTTTTATACTTTTTATGGGTTTAGATGTTATAATATTATCCATGAAAAGTACAGATAAATATCAATCACGAATCCGCATACTGATTGGTCTTTTTTCGATTTTGTTTGGTGTTTTATTTATCTTATTGATTAAGTTAATGTTTTTTACCTCACGCACATTATCGGAAAAAGATTGTCAAGATTGTTTATCGGTTATACAGACGAATCAGAATAGTTCTGTAGAAACTACGCCAAGTCCTAGTCCTACACCAACTCCTTCTTCGACTCCTGAGCCTACAGCCGTACCAACTATTGATACAACGACAATTACTTCAATTCAGAAGATAACAAATAAGAGTCATCCGATTGATTCTACATATGTGCCATCTGATTTAACAGCAGTTAATGTAAGTTCAAATGGGACACAGTATCTTAGAAGTGAAGCGGCGTCTGAATTAGCAAAGATGTTTACGGCAGCACTTAAGGATGGAGTTAACTTATATTTAGTTAGTGGATATCGTTCTTATGCACAACAATTAGATCTCTATAATACATATGTAAGTACAGATGGGAAAGCTTTAGCAGACACATATGATGCGATTCCGGGTGCTTGTGAACATCAACTTGGATTAGCGGTTGACTTATCTGATGACAATCGTGATCATGATATTGATGCTTCATTTGAAATGACAGCAGCGTACCAATGGCTTATGAAACATAGCTATGAATATGGATATATACTTCGATTCCCACGTGGAAAAGAATCGATAACGAGTATCGCATATAATCCTTGGAGTTTTAGATATATTGGCGTCGAAGAAGCAAAGAAAGTTTATGATTCAGGCTTAACATTAGAAGAGTATTATAAAGTGAATGATTAAGGAAAGATGGAAAATCTTTCCTTAATGTTTTTTTAAAATTTAATGTAAAATAGTCAAGTACATTTCAGGAGGTAGCGATGGTTAAACAATTAATGAAAAGTATTTGTGAGTTTAAATTAGCGACAATACTGACACCAACGTTTGTGGTTGGTGAAGTCATCATTGAAGCGTTGATTCCATTTTTAATTTCATTATTAATCAATGATATTAAAGCTGGTTGTGATTTATCAGTAATTTTAGGATATGCATGGAAGTTAGTTGTTTTATCACTGCTTTCACTATTATGTGGATATTTAGCAGGTATCTATTGTGCAGAGGCTAGTACAGGATTTGCACGTAACTTACGTTATGATATTTTTACTAATATCCAGAAATTTTCCTTTTCAAATATTGATAAATTCTCATCTGCCTCATTAGTTACTCGATTAACAACAGATATTCAAAATGTGCAGATGGCATTCATGATGATTATTCGTACCGCTGTACGTGCCCCATTAAACTTAATATTTTCCTTTACAATGGCATATATTATGGGTGGGTCAATGGCAGTAATCTTCTTAATCATCATTCCTTTCTTAGGAATTGGACTATATTTGATTGTTAGAACGGTTATGCCAGTATTTAAGAAGGGATTCCCTCTCTTTGATAAGATTACACGTATTGTAGAAGAAAACGTAAAGGGTATTCGTGTTGTGAAATCCTTTGTACGTGAAGATTATGAAATCAATAAATTTGACGAAACATCAAATGATATTCGTAAAATGTTTACACGTGCAGAACAGATTATCGCTCTGAATAATCCGTTAATGCAGATAAGCATTTATGCGGTTATGTTATTTGTGTTGATGTTTGGTTCTGAAATGATCATCAAAACAAATGCGACAAGTTTAGACGTAGGACAGTTATCTACTTTGATGACTTATGGATTCCAAATTATGGTTTCCTTGATGATGTTATCGATGGTGTTTGTGATGATTACTTTCTCTGAAGAGTCATGCAAGCGTATCGTTGAAGTGTTAAATGAAAAGAGCTCGATTACTTCGAAAGAAAATGCGATTACAGAAGTGAAGGATGGCTCGATTGATTTTGATCATGTTCGTTTCAAATATTCTCGAGCTGCAGAAAGACCAGTTCTAGAAGATATTGATGTACATATTAAGTCTGGTGAAACCATCGGTATCATTGGTGGAACGGGTTCGGCAAAGTCTTCTTTTGTACAGTTGATTCCTCGTCTATACGATGTTACCGAAGGTACAGTACGTGTTGGCAAAGAAGATGTTAGAGACTATGATCTTGTGACATTACGTGATTCCGTTGCGATGGTATTGCAGAAGAATGTGTTATTCTCCGGTACAATTGCGGATAATATCCGGTGGGGTAATAAGGATGCAACATTAGAAGAAGTGAAGCATGTATGTCATTTGGCTTGCGCAGATGAGTTTATAGAGCAGATGCCAGATGGTTATGATACTTGGATTGAACAGGGTGGAACAAACGTTTCTGGTGGTCAGAAGCAAAGACTCTGTATCGCAAGAGCTCTCTTAAAGCAACCAAAGATTTTGATTATGGATGACTCAACATCTGCAGTAGATACAAAGACAGACGCAATCATCCGTAAGGCGATGAAAGAATATATCCCAGAAACAACAAAGATTATCATTGCCCAAAGAACTTCATCCGTAGAAGATGCGGGCCGAATCATCGTATTGGATAGCGGTAAGATCGATGCGATTGGCACAAGTGAAGAATTACTAAAGACAAATCAAATCTACCGTGAAGTATATCTATCTCAGAATAAACAAGGCACTGAGGAAATCGTGGAAGAAGGAGGTGTTCGTTAATATGAATCAGAAACAAACGAATCGTAAAAAATCCTTCAGGAGAATTATGAAGATGGTACTATCCTACTATCCAATTTTATTTCCGCTGATTGTAGTATTAATCATTATCAATGCAATTTTAGGTGCTTTACCATCTATTTTCCAGCAAAACGTCATCGCTGTATTACAGCAAGCTTGGGATCAAGGTTGGACTTGGGAAGTCACAAAGCCACATATAGTTGAACTAGTTGGAACTCTAGCGATGGTTTATTTCGTCGCATTAATCATCGGTATTGCATATACGCAGTTAATGGCATTCTTCACACAAGGCGTTCTACATAAGATACGTAAAGAGGTATTTGCGCATATGCAGAAGCTGCCTATTCGTTATTTCGATACACATCCTCATGGTGATATCATGTCTCACTATACGAATGATATCGATGCAATGCGGCAGATGATTTCACAGAGTTTCCCACAGTTATTGATTTCGATTGTTACAATCATAACGATTATCGCTATCATGTTCTATTATAGTATTCCAATGGCGGTAGTTATTTTGATTGGTGCAGCAGTATCCATTGAGATTACACGTAAGCTAGGTGGTCTTTCTGCAAAGTACTTCATCTTACAGCAGAAGGCAACCGGTAAGACAGAGGGTGTGATTGAAGAAATGGTGAATGGACAGAAGGTTATCAAAGTGTTCAACCACCAAGATGAAGCTGAGGAGATTTTCAACCGAGCAAATAATGAACTCTATGAAGCTTCCAATACGGCTAATCGTTATTCCAATATCTTGATGCCAGTTTTAAACAACGTGAACTATTTAATTTATGTATTCGTTGCGGTAGCTGGTGGTATCTTCATTCAAGAGAAATTCCCAAACTTATCAATTTCAGGTTTGCCATTCTCGATCGCAGTTATTGTGCCATTCTTGGGAATGTCACGCCAGTTCGCAGGTATGATTCAGCAGATTTCTCCACAGATTAACTCGATTGTAATGGGACTTGCGGGTGCTGAACGCGTCTTTGAATTACTTGATCAAGAGCCTGAAGTAGATGATGGAATTGTAACACTTGTTAATGCGACAGAAAAGGATGGTGAGCTCAAGGAAACAAACGAGCAGACAGAACTTTGGGCTTGGAAGTATCCACATGAAGATGGAACAGTTTCCTATACGAAGGTGGCTGGTGATGTTCGTTTTGCGAGTGTGGACTTTGCGTATAATCCAGATAAGATGATCTTGCATAATGTGACTCTGTTTGGTAAGCCTGGTCAAAAGATTGCCTTTGTAGGTGCGACAGGTGCGGGTAAGACAACGATTACTAACCTCATTAACCGTTTCTATGACATCGCAGATGGAAAGATTCGTTATGATGGTATCAATATCAATAAGATTAAGAAATCTTCTTTACGTAAGTCTTTAGGCATCGTATTACAGGATACCATATTGTTTACAGGTACTGTTATGGATAACATTCGTTATGGGCGCTTAACAGCGACAGATGAGGAATGTATCGCAGCAGCGAAGCTTGCTGGTGCAGATGGCTTTATTCGTCACTTACCACAAGGCTATCAAACGATGTTAAATGGAGATGGTTCTAATCTTTCGCAAGGTCAGTGCCAGCTCTTGGCAATCGCTAGAGCAGCAGTCGCCGATCCTCCAGTGATGATTATGGATGAGGCTACTTCTTCTATCGATACACGTACAGAGCAGATTGTACAGACGGGTATGGACCGTTTGATGAATGGACGTACTGTATTTGTTATCGCTCATCGTCTATCTACGGTTAAGAATTCAAATGTGATTATCGTATTAGACCATGGACGTATTATTGAACGTGGTACTCATGAAGAATTACTTGCCCAAAAGGGTCAGTACTACCAGTTATATACAGGTGCGTTTGAATTAGAATAGACATAAAAAAGTTTATGCGTATGTGCATAAACTTTTTTAGAAGAATTTTAGTTTTCTCTTTTTCGCTTCTCCAACTAAATCAATATCTTGTACATAGTTTAAATCAAGTCCTTCCACTACAGATAGAGCACGATTTAGGTTTTGGTCAGTTAAGAATTGTTTTGGGTCATGTACATCCAAACCAATGATAATTGGACATTTCTTCTTTGCAAAAATTTCAAAGAAAGCTCTAGTAGGATAGGCATAACGTTCACCATCGAGATACTCTTTTTTACCAAGCCGTACACCAGTACCACAATTTAATTCGAGAGGAATATCGTAAAATCGAGATATATCTGCAATCTTTTCGGCAGCCTTTAGGACACTCTCATCAATCCTTGGATATTTCCATAGAAATACATCAGGATGGGCAATATAATCACACATATAATGTTGGCAAGCTTCCTCTAAACATTTCACGTAGAGTTCTACTTGGTCTTTATTTTCAAATTCATAGACACTATCTTTATCAATAGTAAGGTTGTGCTGTCCTAAAATAATATAATCTAGTGTCTTTCGATACTCACGAATAGTATCCCATTGACTTGGATAATATTCGACTTCCATGCCAAGATGAATATCAATTTGAGCAGCGTATTTTTCTTGTAATGAACGAATGGATTGATAATAATCGGGGATTTGTTCAATATTCATGCGTAATCCAGGACATGGTGTAGGATATGCGGCATGGTCACTAAATCCAAGAACTGTTAAACCTGCTTGAACAGCAGCTTGTACATATTCTTCATCTGCACCAATCGCATGTCCACAACGGGCAGTATGTGTATGATAATTTGCTTTAATCATGGGGTATACCTCCAAAACGAAGAAATTATAACATTCATACTAGAGATTGACAAAATGCTCAAAAGTAATATCATAATAGTTGAATAGTTGTTCAATTGTTATATATATTAGAGGTATTAAAATGGAATATAAATATCGTGTTGTAGGAATTGATTGTGCAGATTGTGCTGCAGAACTAGCAGAGGAAATTAGAAAAATAGATGGCGTATTGAGTGCGGATATTCACTTTATGCAGCAGAAGATGTTTTTTGCCTGTGAAGAAAAAAATCATTCTGTGATTGAACAGAAGGTTTTTGACATTATCCATGACGACGAACCGGATGCTGTGATTACGGCTCTACACGAAGAACCAAAACATCTCTTTAAATTTAATATTAAGAATATCGATTGTGCAGATTGTGCAAATGAGATTGCGGAAAAGGCAATGGAAATCGAAGGTGTAGAGCATGCGGAAGCTGACTTCATGCATGCAATTCTACGCGTACAGTTTGCGACAGCTGAATATACACGCATTGAAAATGAACTACGTGAAATGATTGCTAGAGAAGAGCCAGAAGTTGAATTCTCGCGGTATTATGTAGAACAAAAGATTGAAAAGAAAGAAAACCATAGTACACAAATTATGATAGCTCGATTGGTATTGGGCGCACTATTATTTGGTCTATCATTCTTACTCACAGGAATCACAAGTAATATTTCAACACTACTTGCGTATATCATTCTTGGCTACGACGTTATCTATAAAGCCTTCAATAATTTAAGACGAGGAAATCTATTAGACGAGCATTTCCTTATGACTATCGCAACTTTTGCGGCGTTATATTTAAGCGATTGGAAGGAAGCAACTGGGGTTATGTTATTCTACCAGATTGGGGAATTCTTCCAGGATTTAGCAGTGGAACATTCTCGTAGGTCCATCACATCCTTGATGGATATTCGCCCAGACTATGCATACGTACAAAGTGGAACAGAGTTTGTCAAAGTTGATCCAACAGAGGTGCAGATTGGCGATATTATTCAAGTAAAACCAGGAGAACGTATTCCTTTAGATGGTGTTATTGTGACTGGAAGTTCTTCTCTTGATACAGCATCTCTAACAGGTGAATCAAATCTACGTGATGTGGATGTAAATGATGAGGTAATCTCAGGTGTTGTAAATACAAGCGGTGTGTTATTAATTCGTACAACAAAAGAATTCGCACAATCAACAGTTTCAAGAATTCTAAATATCATCGAAGAAAATAACGAGACAAAGTCAAAACAAGAAAAGTTCATTACAAAGTTCTCTCATTACTACACTCCTACAGTTGTTGCATTAGCAATTCTTGTAGCTATTATAGTAGCGATTTTGACCGGTGATATTAATGAGGGTATCTATCGTGCTTGTACATTTTTGGTTATCTCTTGTCCATGTGCATTAGTGATTTCTATTCCACTTTCGTTCTTTGCGGGAATTGGTGGATTATCCATGCATGGCATCATGTTAAAAGGAGCAAATTACGTTGAAAAGATTGCGAGGATTCGTACAATCGTATTTGATAAAACGGGCACTTTAACAACAGGACAGTTTGCAGTAAATCGTTTATTAGATAGTAGAGATGACGAAAAACTACTAAAACTTGCAGCCTATGCGGAAAGTTATTCAAATCATCCAATTGCTAGAGCAATTCAAAACGCATATCAATTTGAGATTGATCAAGCAAAGATTTCTGATATGCAAGAGATCGCAGGTAGAGGCATTTCAATTGCATTAGAAAACCATCAGGTGCTCGCTGGTAATTATAAGATGATGGAAGAAAATAATGTGGATTGTAAACAATACACAGAGCCAGGAACCTATGTATATGTAGCAGAGGATGGTATCTTCTTGGGTTGTATTTTATTGAAGGATACAGTTAAGCAGGATGCAGCTAATGCAATACAGCACTTAAATAAGAATCATGCATGCATGATGGTATCTGGTGATGCGAAAGAAATCTGCCAAGAGGTAGGCAAGCAACTGGGTATTGATTCTATCTATGGTGGATGTTTACCGGAAGATAAGATTACATGTGTGAATACTGTCAAGAAAGATGGTGTAGTCGCATTTGTGGGTGATGGTGTTAATGATGTACCAGTGATGAGAAGTGCCGATATTGGTTTTGCGATGGGATCACTTGGCAGTGATGCGGCAATTGAAGCGGCAGATGTCATCATCACGGATGATAATCTGAATAAGATTGACATAACTATTCAACAAGCTAAGAGAATCATTCGCATTGCAAATCAAAATATTATCTTCGCAATTGCGATTAAAGTACTCGCATTAGTGTTAGGCGCTCTCGGTATTGCGAACATGTGGATGGCAATCTTTGCGGATACTGGAGTTGCGATGCTATGTGTCATTAACGCAGTTCGACTTCTTCACATCTGGGAATAATTAGTATTCCTATATTTGCAAGTATGGTAAAATAACCATGTGGTAAAGGAGGTTATCTTATGCGTATATTAGATATCGTATCGGTGATTATCCTGATACTCGTAGCTGTATTAGGCGTGCTATATTGGCAAGTAAAAAGGAGCAAGAAATGAAGAAATTTATAACTGCTTTACTAGTGAATGTAATTTCGCTTTGGGTAATTGATTACCTCATGAGTTCTATATATATCGCAACACCAAATGCGTTGTTTGCGATTGCCTTTGTACTAATGATTTTGAATGTGACTTTGAAACCGCTAATGAAATTAATCTTCTTGCCAGTTACATTCTTGAGTTTCGGGTTATTTTCGTTGATTATCAATGCAGTTGTACTCGCAACAGCGTTTAGTTTTGCGCCAGGCTCATATATCATGGGATTTCCATCAGCGTTTATCGCAAGTGTTCTCTTATCGATTGCGAATTCCGCTATTAATTCTTATATTGAATAAAACATCGTACGAATGAAGTGCGATGTTTTTTATGGTGGGTTGTATTATCTTACATAAAATATAATAATGATAATGAATGATTTAGATAATAAGAGGTAGATATGTCCCAACTGGAAAGGATGATTAAAAAATCCACATTGAAGTATGCGATGATTGCATTTGGGTTTTGTATTTTATCAGAAATCATCAGCCTGATATCTCCAAGATTAATGCAATATATTATTGATACAGTTATCCCGCAGAGAAACATGCATACAATTATTTTAAGTATTCTTATTTTTGTATCGATACCACTATTGCATATATGCATAAAATCAATTTTTAATTACTTTGCGATTGTATTTGCAAGAAACAAGGGGAATGAGTATGCAATTCAATTGATGGAAAAGCTTATTCATCAACCACTCCGCTTTTTTGATACACACAATTCTATTGAATTATTGACGGAATCAGGTAGAGAGCTTTCTAACTTATTATTGTTCTATATTAAAGATATTCCTAGTTACTATAGTGCAATTCTATCTTCAGTCATTATCTTTATAATTTTATGTTCTTATCACCCTGTGATAGGAGTATTCCAAATATTATTCTTACCGCTTAGTATTATTCCAGTTAGATTTATTCATATTAAGTTAGAGGGATTAGTTAATAATGTTCTTGAAAAGAATGCAAAGAATAATCAGTTGAAAGCGGATATTTTCAAGAATATAGACTACATCAAGAGTAATAATCTTGAGACATTTTATATCAATAAGATTAAAGAGAATAATGATGCGATTGTTTCTGTTTGGGGAAGTGTCGCTTCTATGGAATCGCTAGCTGGTGTATGGATCAATGGATTTATGACATCTCTATTTACGGGACTATCATTTGGTATTGTTGCGTTATTGATGATGTATACAACACAGCTTACAGTTGGAACAATTATTTCTGTAGTAAGCTATTGTGAGTTGTTGTATTCCTATCTAAATACAATATTCTCGACAGAAATTGAAAAAGGAAAGTTCAAAGGCGAATTTACAAAGACAAAGGAATTGTTTGAATTAGACTCTGATACTTCTAGAAATCAGCATCCATTTTCATTTAAACGAGCAATTCAATTTCATAAAGTAGATTTTCAATACACAAACACACGTATCTTAAAAAAACTGACAATGGTATTACCAGCTCATAAATGGACAGTCATATTGGGTGAAAGTGGTGTTGGAAAAAGTACAATTTTAAAACTGATAGAAAAGTTCTATACAGAGTATGAAGGGAAAATCATGGTTGATGATATATCACTGAAGGATATTGATAATCATGATTTAAGAAGTAAGGTAGCTTATTTATCACAATCACCTTCTTTATTCCCAGGTAGTATTCGCAGTAATTTAGCAGTTGGCAACGATACAATCACAGATGAAATGATTTGGGGAGTATTAGAAACTGTGAATATGAAAGACTATGTTTCATCGTTGGATGATGCTTTGGATACTGATGTTTTTGAAGCAGGTAAAATTATGTCTACTGGACAGAAACAGCGTTTGTGCATCGCAAGAGCGTTATTGAGAAACGTAGAGATATATTTATTGGATGAAATTACATCAAATGTAGATCCTGAAAATACGCAATTGATTTTATCTTATTTCAAAGAACTTTCAAAAGATGGAAAGACAATCATTAGTGTTACTCATGATAGGGAATACATTCCGTTTGCGGATGTGATATATGAATTATGTAATGGAAAGGACGCAACCATAGTTTCTGAAATTCAATGATAGCTATATAAGAGGATAAATTTTGATTGTTTATAGGAGCATATAAGAGAAATTGTATGCTCTTTTGTGATTATGCGGCAACATTATTACAATATCTGATATAATTTTTATCGATATGAGAACAGTAATTCAAAGAGTAAAGCATGCAAGTGTTACCATCGATGGAGTAGTAAATGGGAAAATCGATCAAGGTTTTCTATTATTAGTTGGAATCAAAGATGGTGACACAGAAGCAGTTGTAGAAAAGATGGCAGACAAGATTGCCAAAATGCGTATTTTCGATGATGAAAATGGAAAGATGAATCTAGCATTACAACAAGTAGGAGGTGCGATTCTATCAATTTCACAGTTTACGTTATTCGCAAACTGCAAAAAAGGGAATCGCCCAAGCTTTGATGGGGCTGGAAAGCCTGAACATGCCAAAGCGATGTATCTATACTTTAACGAAGTATTGCGACGCTATGGTTTACAAGTAGAAGAAGGCATCTTTGCGGCAGATATGAAAGTTGAGTTGCTCAATGATGGGCCTATCACAATATGTCTAGATTCGGAGGATTTAAAATGACACAAATTATCTACGGTAGTGAATTATCTGCCGAATTAAAAGAAAATATGCGTTCAAAGGTAGAATCTTGGGTATCCATAGGTATGAGGGCCCCGTGTCTTGCGGTTATCCTTGTAGGAGATAATCCGGCATCTGAGTCTTATGTACGTGGAAAAGAAAAGGCTTGTGCAGCAGTTGGTATTAAAACCAATACGATTCGTTTATCTTCTTCTATCTCCCAAGAGGAATTAGAGAAGACAATCTGTGATTGTACGAAGGATGATACGGTTGATGGAATCTTGATTCAATTACCATTACCTGAAGGCTTTAATGAAGATAGAGCGATAGCTTGCATCGATCCACAAAAGGATGTGGATGGACTTCATCCATTGAACTTTGGAAGATTCTTTATGAATCAACCATCCTTTGTGCCATGTACACCACTAGGTATTATGGAACTCTTAAAACGTATGGAATGTAATCCTAAGGGTAAGCATGCGGTCGTAATTGGTCGTTCTAAATTGGTGGGGACACCAGTAGCTCGTTTATTACAGAATGCAAATGCGACTGTAACAATTTGCCATTCCCATACTGCAAACTTAAAAGAACTTACAAACTTAGCAGATATCTTAATTGTCGCAGTAGGTAAGCCAAAGATGATTGATGCTCAATATGTCAAAGAAGGTGCATATGTCATTGACGTTGGTGTAAATAGTGTTGATGGGCATTTATGCGGCGATGTGGATTTTGAATCAGTAGCTCCTAAGGCAGGTGCGATTACACCTGTACCAAAGGGTGTTGGTCCAATGACCATTTGTATGTTATTACAAAATACAATCACTGCATATGAAAAGAGGCAGGGACTATGATCAATGATTTTAATCTAAACGATACAGTTGAAATGAAAAAGGAACATCCATGCAAGAAATCTAAGTATTGGAAAGTGATTCGTATGGGTGCTGATATTAAAATCAAGTGTTTAGGCTGTGGTGCAGTCGTGATGTTTCCGCGACATGAATTTGAGCGTAAGCTGAAGAAGATTATTGAAAAAGCACCACAGGAATAAGAGGAAAGAAAAGAGGAATCAAATATGTCATTAACAGCAGGTATCGTTGGCTTACCAAACGTTGGTAAATCAACTTTGTTTAATGCAATTACAAACAGCCAAGTCTTAGCAGAGAACTATCCATTCGCAACCATCAATCCAAACGTTGGTGTGGTAGAAGTTCCTGATAAGAGAATGGATGACTTCGTAGAGCTCTTCCATCCAAAGAAGACAATTTATACAACCTTTGAATTTACAGATATCGCAGGTCTTGTGAAGGGTGCTTCAAAGGGTGAAGGCTTAGGGAACCAATTCTTAGCGAATATTCGTGAGACAGACGCAATTGTTCACGTTGTAAGATGCTTCGATGATAGCAATATCGAACATGTAGAGGGCTCTGTTGACCCAATTCGTGATATTGAAGAAATTAACTTAGAGCTTTGCTTAAGTGATTTGGATACAGTCCAGAATCGTATTAGTAAGGTGGCTAAGAAGGCACAGACATCTAAAGATAAGGATGCGGTAGCTGAATATACATCCTTACAGAAGTTTGAAAAGTTGTTAGAGGCAGGAACACCAGTGCGTCTAGGTGACTTAGAAGATTTTGATCGTGATGTTTTAAAGAACTATGGTTTATTAACATCGAAGCCAGTTATCTATGTTGCGAATATGAGCGATGAAGAAATTGGTGATCCTGAAAGTAATGCGTACTACCAAAAGGTAAAAGCATTTGCGGCAAATGAAGGCAGTGAATGTATCGCTATCTGTGCAAAGATGGAAGAAGAACTTTCAAGTCTCGATAAAGAAGAGAAGGCTGCATTCATGCAGGACTTAGGAATTGCTCAATCTGGTTTGGATAAGATTATTCGTGCTGCTTATCACTTGTTGGGCTTAAGAACATTCTTCACAGTTGGTGAACCAGAGTGTCGTGCATGGACTTTCCATGAAGGCATGAAAGCACCACAATGCGCAGGCATTATCCATACAGATTTTGAAAAGGGATTTATTCGTGCGGAAATCTACAGCTATGAGGACTTAATGGAATATCGTACAGAACAATCTGTTAAGGAACATGGTAAGATGCGCTTGGAGGGTAAAGAATACTTGATGAAGGATGGAGATGTAGTCTTCTTCCGTTTCAATGTATAATTCATCTCATTTTCACAGTGAATCATGATAAAATAGGAGTAACAATAGGAGGCTTATATGAAACTGATCTTAGCAATTGTATCCAATGATGATGCATCTGCAGTTTCTGCTGCACTTACAAAGAATAATTTCTATATGACACGTTTAGCAACGACTGGTGGATTCTTACGTGCTGGAAATACAACTATTATTGTTGGTACGGAAGATGAACTTGTAGATAAATGTATCGCTGTTATCGGCGAAGAAGCGAAGCGTCGTACAGAAATTGTTCCATCTACCGCATCATATGACGTTGGTAGATATGCGTCCTTCCCGGTTGAAGTACAAATCGGTGGTGCGACAATCTTTGTATTGGACATCGAACAATTCAAGAAGCTATAAGCAGGGGAACCTGCTTTCTTTTATCCTAAGAGAAAGGAAGAAAGTATGACTGTACTATTTATAAATGCCGCATTCCGTGAGAATTCTAGAACAAATGCATTGGCGCAAAAATATCTATCAACTCTGACAGATGATATTGAAACAGTAAACTTGGGTGAAGAAGATATTCATCCTTTACAGAAAGCTTCGTTAGAAAAATATTGTAAGGATTCACGCAGTCATGAATTTAGTGATGATATGTATCGCTACGCCAAACAATTTGCTAAGGCTGATGAAATTGTGATTGCGGCTCCATTCTGGAATTTTGGCTTACCTGCAGTATTACATGCTTATCTTGAGCTTGTATGCACACAAGGCTTAACGTTTGATTTGAACAAAGCGGGCGAGTATTACAGTCTCTGTCAGGCAAAGAAGCTAGTGCTTATTTTGACGGCTGGTGGAAATGTGCCTGAAAATGATTGTGCAATCTCCTTTATTCGAACTTTATGCAAAGAGTTCTGGAAGATTGATGATGTACGTTATTATTACGCCGATGGCATCGACCTTGTTGGTGCAGATGTGAATTCGAAGTTGGAGAAAGTGGTTCAACAGTATGGAAATTCGTAAGAGTAGTTTTGAAGACATTGACCAGATTATGTGTGTGATTCATGATGCGCAAGAAAGTATGCGTAATAACGGTATCCCGCAATGGCAAGATGGTTATCCAAATGAAGAAGTTATTTCCCAGGACATAAAATCAGGCAATAGCTACGTGCTTGTGGAAGATGAAAAAGTTATTGGTACTGCATATATCATTGCAGGACACGAGCCAAGCTATGACTATATTGAAGATGGAGGGTGGCTAAACAATCATCCATATGTTGTTGTACATCGCATTGCAATTGGGAAAGATCACAAAGGGAAAGACTATGCTCGACAAATGATGGCGTTTGCAGAGAGCGTGGCTATCAATTCTCAGATTCATGATATCCGTATTGATACCCATCATCAAAATCTTCCGATGCGTAAGTTCTTATCAAAGTTAGGTTATCATGCATGTGGAACGATTTACTTAGAAAATGGTGATAAGCGCATCGCATATCAAAAATCATTTTAAAAAGAAAACGCACTATGAGATGCGTTTTATCATGTTTGTTAAATATTCAACTGTATTATTTTCTGGTTTCTCAATGACCGCATTCAAACATCTCTGCAAGATATCTGCGATATCTTTACCTTGATAGCCAAACTCTTTTACGGTATTTCCATCAATTGCAAGCTCTTTTAGTTGATATGGTTCGTGCATGTTGTGTATTTCTTGATAGTATGCATGAATGGTTTCTTTTTGATAGCTAGAATCAATCGCTGAACGATATTGGTGGTAGGTATCAAATGGAATTTTGAGAGTAGATAAAAATCGTTTTAGTTCAATCTTTGAAGAAAGAGTTTGCATTGAATTTTGAATACAGCTAAGGATGACAGTCTGTTCTGCGCCTGAATATTTTAGGCGTTTTAAGATTTCTTTTATGTTCGGAATTTCCTTGAGTAGAATTGCTGTGCGGATATTTGCACTAAGTGGACATTGATTGATTGAAGATATACTTTCTTGGATGATATTTTCTTTTAATTCAGGAATAAATACCTGAATTACATCGCTATATTCTGTAAGGATAGAAGAGAGAGCGTTTGTTTCTAGGATACCAATCCACTCACTATGTATACGTTCTTCTGAGATATAGTGTAATAAGTCTTTTTGTTTGTGTATCGCAGTTGCGGTATTCTCTTCGATTGTAAATGAGAGTCTTCCTGCAAAGCGTAGTGCGCGTAAGATACGTAAAGCATCTTCATCAATACGTTCATTAGCATTACCGATACAGCGAATGATCTTATTGCTTAGGTCGTTTACTCCTCCAAAGAAGTCCAGTAAACCTTCATTGTTGTTATAGCATAGTGCGTTAATGGTAAAGTCGCGGCGTTTACAGTCTTCTTTGATGTTGTCGGAGAATAAGACTCCAGATGGATGACGGTGATCTTCATAGACATTCTCGCTGCGAAATGTTGTGATTTCAACAGGTTGCCCTTTAGAAAGAACTGTAATCGTACCGTGTTGTATACCGGTCTTAAGCACTCTGTGTGATGAGAATACCTGTAACATTTCATCAGGTGTTGCGTCTGTTGTTAGGTCATAGTCATGAATAGGTAGTTCTAGTAATGCATTACGAATTGCACCACCGACAACATAGGCACTGTAGTGATTTTGATTTAACAAGTCGATGAGAACTTGGATGTAATCTGGAATCTGAATTTTCATAATTCTATTATAGTTAGATTGTCAAAGAAATGGATAGAAAACCTCGTAAACGAAGGAATAATCGCACAAAATAAGTTTGTTTATCAGATTTTTCCTTTTATTTCATTCCACAACATCTTATGATTATCATAGGTGAAATGTTTTTAGTATAGAATAATTCAATGTAAGGGGGATTTTACATGAGGATAGGACAATCAACAGATATTCATCGCCTCGCCGAAGGACGCAAACTTATCTTGGGTGGTGTGGAAATTCCATCTGACTTAGGTCTTGTAGGACATAGTGATGCGGATGCGTTATGCCATGCCATAGCGGAAGCTATCCTTGGCGCACTTGCGTTAGGGGATCTTGGGAAATGGTTCCCAGATATTGATCCGAAATGGGAAGGCGCGGATTCTATCAAGATTCTTACGCAGGTTGGTGTGATGATGCGTGAGCGTGGTTATAGTATTGGCAATGTGGATAGTCTTATCATGATTGAAAAGCCAAAAATGGCACCACATATTATGGCAATGCGAGATAATATCGCCAGAGCACTTGTATGTGATCTTGATTGTGTCAGTGTGAAGGCAACACGTGGTGAAGGCTTAGGCTTTGTTGGAAAATCAGAAGGTGTACAGGCACAGGCGGTTGTACTCCTTGTAAAGGAGGACTAATTCATGTTTGCGAAAACATCAGAAGTGAAAGTGCTACGCGATCCTGTACATGGTTATGTACATATTGATTTACAGGTCGTCTGGGATATCGTGAATAGTAGCTGGTTTCAACGCTTACGTCGTATTCGTCAATTGGGCGGGGCGTATGTTGTATATCATTGTGCAGAACATACTCGTTTTTCTCACTCCCTTGGAGTGTACGAAATCGTGCGCCGCATGGTGACGGAAGTTCCGGATATTGTAAATGCATTAAATGAATATGATAAGGTGACAATCATGCTGGCAGGTTTACTGCATGATATTGGTCATGGCCCTTATAGCCATGCGTTTGAGGCTGTTACAGGGACATCGCATGAAGTATTTACTTGCCGTATCATTGAAGAAAATACGGAGATTACGAAGATACTAGAAGCTAGCGCTAAGGGTCTGGCGAAGGATGTTGCGGATGTTATCCGTCATAAGAGTAAGAATCCATTATTAGTACAGATGATTAGTTCGCAATTGGATGCGGACCGCATGGATTACTTGTTGCGCGATGCATACTTCACAGGAACGAAGTATGGAGAGTTTGATTTGGAGAGAATCTTACGTACACTTCGTGTGGTCGATGGAAATCGTTTGGTAGTCAAAGAGAGTGGTGTATACGCAGTTGAAAATTACATCATGGCAAGATATCACATGTATTGGCAAATTTACTATCATCCAGTAGCACGTAGTTTTGAGACGATTCTACATCTACTCTTTAAGCGTTTAAGGGATCTAAAGAGTGTGAGTGATCCTTCTATCATTCCATTATTTAAACCTGTTTTGACAGGCAAGAAGATTTCTTTAAAACAGTACTTTATGCTGGATGAATATGCATTTAGTTATGGCTTCTCGATGTTATGTGAACATAAAGATCCTATCGTGCGTGACTTTGCGTTACGGATTCGTGATCGTAAATTATTTGCGTATTCTGAAAGTGATCCATCTAACAATCGTAAGTTGCGTCATCAGCTAAAGAAGGCTGGATATAATCTAGACTACTATTGGTCAAAGGATGAAGTATATCAAATGCCTTATGAGCCTTATACAGACAGTAGAGGTGATGCGGTTTGGGTAAAGAAAAAGGATGGAACGATTGTGGAAATGTCGAATGCATCCAATATTGTATATAGTTTAGTACATGGACCAATCCATGATGTATTTAGCGTATATTATCCAAAAGGAGTAGAAATTAAGAAATGAATCCAGAAGAACGTGCAAGGAAGTGGACACAGGATATTCCTGAATTGAGTGGTTTAACATTACAACAGCGCATTACAATATGTAATCAAGTATCAAAGAGAATTGTTTTCCTAGCTGTACTATGGCTAACACTTTTCTTTGCAATCGTTTTCGTTATACTTTCCAGTGCAGATATAAACTCTGCTCTATATAATCTACTCAATCATACAGCGGAGGCTATCAATACGATTTTCAATGGTGGTCCAAGTAAGCGGTACATGGTAGCGTTATTTGAAAGTTTGCCATATATTTTGCCAATGCTTGTGGTTTTAGTAGGACCAATTTGGCTTATGACGACGGTATTCCGCAAACTAATGTTACTTTCAGCTGCTAAGAAATTATAGGTTTATTGGTTGAAATCATGATATATACAAAAAAACACAATAGTGTGTACAGAACATAATAAAAACCACTTGTATAATAGTATTTAGGAAAAATGCTCGATAGAAGTTTGTGGGAGGTAGAATATGAATCCAATGTATATGGTAGTTGGCATACTGATTGTTTGGGTGATTGCTTTTGCAGTATTTATGACACTTCAAATGAAGCGTAAGAATGCGGAAGTGCAATTTGTCGAAACAAATTCAACAAAGGCGATAGTACACTTCTTTGGAGACATTTCGAAAATTGATGGGCAAGATCCGGCTGTATATCATCCAATCAAGGGTCAAATGCTGGATACAATCGTAGCGTTAGAGCCAGGTCATCATTCTTTCGTGGCTAGTTTCCAAATGACAGAAAACGGCATCGTAGTAAAGCATAAGAATTACTACGCTACAGACATTGATTTTGCGTTCGATGTAGAGATGGGTAAGACTTATAATGTAGGTATTTATAAGGAAAATGCTAACGATGAAAAGGTGATTATGTCACTTCCACTCGTTGTAGATGGGTTTGGTTCAAAGACACTATATCTCATTGCTACTTGCGAATAATCAAATACACTTACTTCCATAGATTACTATGGGAGTTTTTTTATGGGTGCAAAGGTTGACAGAAGGACAAGTTCGCATATAATCATTCACGGAAGGTAAATATGCGTATATCAGTCAAATTAATACAATATGACTTGTTGGAAGATAAGAAACAAATCTTATTGGAAACGAATGCATTATATGATGGAAATACATTACGCTATCGCGAAGGAAATGATGGTGGCTTTCATCAGGTATATTTTGGGGATGATTTGATTTCTTTTGAGCGTAAAGCAGATGTGCATACTAAAATTACTCTCTTTGATGATAAGAATGGGGAAAGTACTGTGGATTCACAGTATGGAAAGATGTACATGCATACAAGATTATGCCATGCGGAAAGGTGCGATGAATACTGGTCTGTTGAGTACCAGTTGATATCAAATGATGAGGTCATACTTCACCAGAAATTACGCTGGGAATTCACCCCAGTAAAAAATATTTGACTTTATTTGGAACTTGGGGTATAGTGCCATGGCGAAGCAAGCATAACATGCATTTGTATAAAGGAGATTTACAATGGTTAATAATGAGACTATGACGGACGTAGCCTACAATTGGCTGAAGAAAAGAAAAAGAGAGGTAGATTTCTCGAAGATTTGGGATGAAATTGTAAAGACAATGGATATTCCTGAAGATAAAATCAGACGTAAAAAGGCACAATTCTATAGTGACTTGATGTTAGATAACAGGTTTGCTTCTTTAGAAAATAATAAGTGGGATTTACGTAACCGTCGTAAGTTTGAAGAGGTTCATATCGATACTTCTGAAATCGAACTTGAGGATGATGAATTAGATGAGCCAATTGAAGTTGCTGGTCTAGATTTACCAAAGGGCGATGATGCATTCGATAATTAAATGATAAAAGGCTGAAAAAACAGCCTTTTTTTATCATGCTACTTTAAAAATGTTCGGAAATAGTTTAATATGAAAACGCTAAATAAGGAGGAATAATCTCATGGTATTAGTTTCAGCAAAAGAAATGATTGAAAAGGCTCATGAAGGTCATTATGCAATTGGTGCTTTTAACATCAATAACATGGAATGGACAAAGGCTATCTTAGCTGCTTGCCAGCAGGCAAACTCTCCTGTCATTCTTCAGGTATCTGAAGGTGCAGCGAAGTATATGTGTGGCTTCAAGCAGTGTGCAGATATGGTTAAGAACATTCATGACCATATGGGTATTACAGTTCCAGTTGCTTTACACTTGGATCACGGAACATTTGAAGGCGCTAAGGCTTGCATCGAAGCAGGTTTTACATCTGTAATGTTCGACGGTTCTCACTATGATTTCGCAGAGAACTTAGAGAAGTCAAAGGAAATCATCAAGTTAGCTCATTCACAGGGTGTATCTGTAGAATGTGAAGTTGGTGGTATCGGTGGTACAGAGGATGGTGTTACATCTAACGGTGAATTAGCTGATCCAAAGGAATGTGCAGAAATCGCTTCTTTAGGTGTTGATTTCTTAGCTGCAGGTATTGGTAACATCCATGGTGTTTATCCAGCAGACTGGGCAGGATTAAATTTTGAAAGATTATCAGAAATTGATGCTGCTGTAAATGGTAAGCCATTAGTATTGCACGGTGGTTCTGGTATCCCATTTGACCAAGTACACAAGGCTATCACAATGGGTGTATCTAAGATCAACGTAAATACAGACTTACAGATTG
>ERZ772986.713-NODE-713-length-20186-cov-8.430381_pt1 | contig 20186 bp, 18 predicted proteins | sample MGYA00511898_ERZ772986 | MGnify/ENA primary metagenome ERZ772986 (study PRJEB29015, sample SAMEA2737934) | human oral metagenome | biome: human oral; feature: human-associated habitat; material: dental | place: China | collected 2148 ... | reverse complement strand
GGACTTGTAGGAGCAGTGCTCGGACCACATGACCGAGTACATGGCGAGCTCGGCGCTGGTGGGGCGGCGGCCCAGCAACTCGCGGATGGACTCGTACTCCTCGTCCTTGAGGCCGAGCTCGCGGTGGGGCATGGCCCGCTCGGGCGTGGCGGCGGCATCGGCGACGGTGTCGGGGTGCTCGGCGGGCCGGACCCGGTCGGCGGAGGGCGCGGGCGGCGCAGAACTCGTGGGCTCAGTGGATTCCGCAGCGATTTCAGCGGATTCGGCGGACTCAGCGGATTCGGCAGCCATGAATGCTCCTGGGATGCTCCTGGGCGGGGACGGAGTGGGACCCCGCATGAGGATACCCGTGCCGGCGACACGGACGCGCGCGGTGGCCCCGGCGCGCGCCGCGCGGCGAACGCACGGTGGCGCCCCTCCCCGCGGGGAGGGGCGCCACCGTCATCGGGTTCGAGCGGGTTCGGCAACCGACCCGCGCGCGTCACCCGACCCGCGCGAGCCGGCGGCGCCTCACTGAAGCGTGCCGTCCTTGGAGACGAGGATCATGATGAACTCGACGAACGCCCAGATCCCGTCGGCGAGCACCATCAGATATCCGACGAAACCGCCGATCCCGAGGCCCACGGCACCGGAATCGGACACGTTGCCATATGCATCGAGATTGCTTGCCAGCGACACCCCCGCCATGATGAAGGCGATGATGGAAATGAGGAACAGGGCGAGGTGGCCGAAGCCGCGGCCCTTCTGACCACGGTAGAAGTTGTGAATGCCGAGGCCTCCCAGGAAGAAGGCCAGCAGTGCGGCGGTCGTCTTGGACTTGGGGGCGACGCCGGTGCCGTAGGCGGGCTGACCGTAGCCGGCACCGGGGTATCCAGGCTGACCGTAAGGGGGCGGGGTACTCATTCAGGTCCTCCAGCTGATTGCGGGCCGTCGGAATCGGCCCTGGGATGACACTGCATCATGACTCGTCCGCGGACGCAACGCAAACCAGTGCCACCGGCCGTCGGCGGCCGCGTCCTCAGACCACGCGACACACGCTCTCGAAAGTGCCTCGCATCACACGCATGTAGGGCAGGATCGGTCCATGAGAAGCATTGACGTAGCCCCCCTGCCCATCCCGGAGCTCGAGAGCCATCTGGACGAGGTCGCCGGACATCGGCTGAAGAGCGGCATCAAGGCCGCCCGTACCCTGCTCGAGGGGCGCACCGTGTGGACGGTGACGCCGTCGGCCGCCGCAGGGGCGGGGCCCGCGGAGACGGTCGCCCCCCTGGTGGGCTACGCGCTCGGGCTGGGCGTGACGGCGCGGTGGCTCGCGCTGGACGCGCCCGCCGACTTCGTGCGCGTGGCGGCACGGCTCCACGCCGGCATCCACGGCGACCGGGGCGACGGCGGCAAGCTCGGCGAGAAGCAGCGCGACCTCTACGAGCACGTGCTGGCCTCGAACGCCGAGAACGTCGTCGACGACGTCCGCGAGGGCGACGTCGTCATCCTCCACGACCCGCCCACCGCCGGCCTGGCGCGCGCCTTCAGGCGGGCCGGCGCCGCCGTCATCTGGCGCTGCCACCTGGGCGGGGGCCGGGCCGGGGAGGAGGCCGAGCGCGCCTGGGCCTTCCTCGACCGGTACCTGGAGGACGTCGACCTCGTCGTCGTCTCCAGGGAGGAGTACCGCCCGCCCTTCATCGAGCCGGAGCGCTGCGCCGTCGTCAAGCCCTCGATCAACCCCGACTCCCCCAAGAACCGGGTTCTCGACCTCGACGAGGCCTGGTCCGTGGCGCGCCTGGCGGGCATCTTCGACGGCGAGCCGCCCTTCGACGCGGTCCCCTTCGTCCACGAGGACGGCCGCCCCGACGCCATTCGACGGATGCCCTCCCTGGCGGGCGCGGGCCTGCCGGTGCCGACGGGGGTGCGCACGATCGTGCAGGTGGGCCGCTGGGACCGCCTCAAGGGCGCCCGGGAGCTCATCGGGGCCTTCGCCTCGAATCTCGCCGCCCTCCCCGAGGACGCCCACCTGCTGATCGTCGGCCCGGACCCGGACCCGAACCGCGACGAGGCCTCCGCCGAGGTGCTCGGCGAGGTCCTCGACCGCTGGGACCTCCTGCCGGAGTCGGTGGCGGGCCGGGTCCACATCGCCGCGGTGCCGATGCACGACCGGGAGGTCAATGCGACGGTGGTCAACGCCGTCCAGCGCGTCGCCGACGTCGTCACCCAGCGCTCGCTCGTGGAGGCCTTCGGACTGCCCGTGGCGGAGGCCATGTGGAAGAAGGCGGCCGTGGTCGCCTCCGCGGTCGGGGGCATCCAGGACCAGATCGTCGACGGAGTCGACGGCGTGCTGGTCGATTCGGTCGAGGCGGGCGCGTGGGCGGAGGCCACCGCCGACCTGCTGCGCTTCCCGGCCAGAGCTCGCGAGATGGGGCTGGCGGCTCACGAGTCCGTGCGACGCGAGTTCCTCCCCGACCGGCACTTGAGCGAGATCGTCGGTGCCATCGACCGCGCCCTGGAGCTCCGCGCGGACTGAGGGGCTTGACGGCCCGCGGCGGACCGACGATGCGCCGCTCCCGGAGCCCCGCGCGGACCGAGGGGCTGCTGCGGCTCCGCTGAGGGGCCGGAGCGGATCCCACCCGCCCGGCGACATCCGCTCGCCCCGCGCCGACCGCGTTATCCACAGGGTGAATCCACAGGCTTGTGCGCGCGCACGGCGGAGCGACGCCGTGATGCGATCGACACCTTGGTGGCTCGATGAGAGGACAAACCTGCCGAGCCGAGCAGGTCCCGAACCGAGGGACGCCGCACTCGCAACCTTCATTAAACCAACGAGTCCATTGCGTCAAATCGTTGGCAGCAGGGGCCAATCCTGTGACCGACCGACCGGCGGGGACACGAGATCCGCACCACGGCGCGCCATGATCGTTATCCAACCGTGATCTTCGATGCGTGCGAGCGGCTCGGTCGTCCCTCGCTGCGTTCGCCGATGGCGGAGACTCCTCACCGCCATCGTCCACAGTTATCCACAACTGTCCACATGGCCGGGGAGTCTTCCACAGGCCTGATGAGACGGAGCGAGAAGGTGGGCTCGTCGGTGCTGTCCGGGCCGGAGAAGCAGCGGGGCCGTCCGCCCGGAGCGTCGGGCCCCTTCACGACACGACATTCCGCGAATTGACGCGGGGCCGTCCGACCCGGAGCCTCAGGCCCCCACCAGCGAGTCGATGGCGGATCGGAAGAGCCGCAGACCGTCCACGCCGGTGCGCGGGCCCGCCGCGGAGTCGGGGCCGAAGCCGGGCTCGACGGCGTGCTCGGGGTGGGGCATGAGGCCGACGACGGTGCCCCGCTCGTTGCGCACACCGGCGATGTCGCGAGCCGACCCGTTCGGGTTCCCGCCGACGTACCGGAAGACGACGCGTCCCTCCCCCTCGAGGCGGTCGAGCTCGTCGGGCGGGGCGATGAAGCTCCCCTCCCCGTTCTTGAGCGGGACGGTGATCTCCTCGCCGTCCTCGAACAGTCGCGTCCACGCGGTCGAGGTCGACTCGATGCGCAGGCGCTGCTCGCGGCAGATGAACCTCTGGTGGTCGTTGCGGATGAGCGCGCCGGGCAGCAGGTGCGCCTCGGTGAGGACCTGGAAGCCGTTGCAGATGCCCAGGACGGGCATGCCCTCGCCCGCGGCCCGGACCACCTCGCTCATGACGGGGGCGAAGCGGGCGATGGCGCCGCAGCGCAGGTAGTCGCCGTAGGAGAAGCCGCCGGGGACGACGACGGCGTCGATGGCCTTGAGGTCGGCGTCCTTGTGCCACAGGGCAACGGAGTCGGCACCGGCCAGGCGCACGGCGCGGGCGGCGTCGACGTCGTCGAGGGTCCCCGGGAAGGTGATGACGCCGATGCGAGTCATCGGGTCTCCTCGTCGGCGCGCACGGAGACGACGTCCTCGATGATCGGGTTGGACAGCAGCGTCGAGGCGGCCTCCGCGGCGGCGGCCAGGTGGGCGTCGGTGACCGGGCCGTCCACCGTCAGCTCGAAGCGGCGGCCCTGGCGCACCGCGGTGAACTGGTCGAACCCGAGGCGCGGGAGGCTTCCGACGACCGCCTTGCCCTGCGGGTCGAGGATCTCGGGCTTGGGCATGACCTCGACGACGATGCGTCCCATCGGTCCTCCTGAGTGCGGTGCGGGAAGCGTCCAGGACGCAGAGTACCCGGGCGCCCGGCGCTACGGCGAGAGGACCGCGCCGATCCTCCCATCGGGATCGACCGGCGGCTCGCCGGCATCGGGCTCGCCCGCCAGCGCGGCCCGGCAAACCCGTCAGGCCCGTCAGACGTGGCCCAGCCAGTCGCCGGCCAGGCGGATGGCGAGCGCACCGCCGATCGCCAGGGACACTGTTCCCAGCAACCACGCCGCGCCCAGCACGAGGGCGAGGATTGCGCACACCACGGCCGCCGCCAGCATGAAGCCGCCGACGGCGCCGGCCACGCCCGCGGGGGCGTGGGCGGACTGATCGAGGGTGGAGCCGCCCATGAGCGGTGCGGGCCCGGAGTCCAGCGCCGCGCGAGACGGCCCCGCGCGCCCCGCTCCCGGCGCACTGCCGCCGGTGGCGCTCCCGGTGGCGCCGGCGGTACCGACGGCACCGGGCGACGACCGGGGCGGGGAGGCGCCCTGGCGGCCGACCAGGAGACGCTGGGCGTCGACGACGTCGACCGTTCCCACGGTCAGGCCCGCGGCCGCATCCAGCACGGTCGGCGTCCAGCGCTCGCCCTCCCGGCGCACAGCAGTGCCCCCGGCCCACGCCAGGTACCCGGCGGCGGAGACGAGTCCCGCCCCCGCCAGGACGACGACGAGCCACGGCGGGATCCACAGGCGCCCGGCCTCGGCGTTGGTCGCCAGGTTCATCGCCGACCAGGTCGCCAGAGCCAGCCCCACCAGGGCGAAGGCGATCCCCGCCAGGCGCTGGCGCCGCACGGCCACCGGCCAGGGACTGCGCGCCCGCTGCCCGGGCGTCGGCTCGCTCGGCGCGGCGCCGCGACCCACGCCCCAGTCGACGGGACCGCGCTCCGTCGCCGGACGCCGGTCCCCGCCCGGCGGGGTCACGAGAGCGCCTGCCGCAGGATCGAGGCCAGTCCCAGCGCCATCAGGAGGAACCCGAGGGAGCCGGCCAGCAGCTGCGCCACACGGGCGAGTCCCTCGCCCGCCGTCGTCCCGGCGAGGCGCTCATCGGCGACCCGCCCGATCGTGGAGGTCGCCAGGGCGGTCGAGAAGGGGCCGGAGACGACGTCGAGAGTGGTCAGCTCGCGCCGACCGGTCGATTCCGGGATCGCGATGTCGGTGCCGGGGACGGTCAGGGCGAGCGCCAGGTCACGCCCGGGCGTCGCGGCGCCTCCGGTGCCGGGCGAGTCGTGTCCGGTGCGCCGCCCGGTCCCGGAGGGATCGCGGGTGTCACGGGCATCGCGGGCGTCACGACTACGACGTCGGGCGAAGCGCGCACGGTTGCGCTCCAGCCGCAGACGCGGCGCATTGACGACGAGCGAGCGCGCCGGTACGCGCAGCAGGGCGAGCAGGCCAGCGCCGACCGCCACCAGCGCGATGCCGCCCAGGACGCCGGAGGTCCCGCGGGCGCCGAGCGCCGCCGCGACGGCCGCCGCGAGCATCAGCACGACCACGAGGGCGGTGATGGCGACGGCGACGGCGAAGCCCGGCCCGGGGCGGAAGGTTCGGGTCGTCGACCGCTGGGAGGCGGTCGGGCCCGCCGGGTCCGCGGGGCCGGAGGCGGTCATCGCGGCCCCGCCGTCGGCGCTGTCGGGCTTGCCGGTGCTACCGGCTCCACCGGTACTGCCGGTGCTGCTGGCCCCGCCGAGGCCATCGGACCCGTCGGCGCCGTCCGCCCCACCGGCTCTACCGGTGCCCGCGCCGTCGGCGCTGCCGGTGGCGCCGACTCCACCGGTCCTGTTGATGCTGCCCGCGCCGTCGACTCCGCCCGCGCCCCCGGAGCCGGCAGCGGGGAGCCGGTGAGGCGCTCGTAGGCCTCGAGGTAGCGGGCCCGGGTGCGCTCGACGACATCGGCGGGCAGGGCGGGGGGCGCCTGCCTCGAGGAGCGGTCCCATCCCGACGCCGGCGAGGCGAGCCAGTCGCGCACGTACTGCTTGTCGAAGGAGGGGGTGACCCGGCCGGGAACCCACTGGTCGGCGGGCCAGAATCGGGAGGAGTCCGGGGTGAGGACCTCGTCGCCGAGGACGAGCCCGCCGCTCGGGCCGACGCCGAACTCGAACTTGGTGTCGGCGAGGATGATGCCGCGATCACGGGCGATGGCCGCGGCGCGCGCGTACAGGGCGAGGGAGGTCTCGCGCAGCGCGGCGGCCGGCTCCTCGCCGATCATCGCGACCACACGGGAGAAGGGGATGTTCTCGTCGTGGTCGCCGAGCTCGGCCTTGGCGGCGGGGGTGAAGACGGGCTCGGGCAGTCGGGAGGCCTCGGTGAGTCCCTCCGGCAGCGCAACACCGCACACGCGCCGGTTCTCGCGGTACTCGGCCAGGCCCGAGCCGGTGAGGTAGCCGCGAACCACGCACTCGACGGGGTGCATCCTCAGGCGGCGGCAGATCATGGCGCGGCCGGAGACGGCGTCGGGCACGTCGAGGCTGACGAGATGGTTGGCAACGATGTCGTCCAGCTGCTCGAACCACCAGGCGGACAGGGCGGTGAGGACCCTCCCCTTGTCCGGCACGGGTGTGGGCAGGACGTGGTCGTAGGCGCTGATGCGGTCCGAGGCGACGACGAGCAGCACGTCCCGACCGGCCCACGGGGAGTCGGTGGCGGGGGCGTAGACGTCGCGGACCTTGCCGCTGGACACGTGCGTCCAGCCGGGGACGTCGGGGGCCGGGGGCAGGGAGAGGCTCATGGGCTCATCCTGCCACCACGGCGACGTCTCCTTTGCATGACCTGCACGACCTGCGAGACCACGGCGTACGACCGAGGTCCAGGGTTGAGGCGAACCGGCAATAGCGCTACCATAAGTTGCGTTTGCCATGTTCTGAATGCCCTCTGAATACCCTGAGTGTTTTCGGCGTTTCGCGCTGCTCAGGATGTCTCCTCACCGTCCTCTCACTGTCCCTGCACCCTTCGGAAGGCGTGCGGCAATGACCGCGAATATCCACATCATTAACGGCGACCTGGAGGTGGCGGCCGCCTCGATCGACTCGATTCGCAACGGTTTCCACAGCCTCGACGCCATCGGAGCCATGAACGGCGCCGAGTCGGCGATGCCCGCCTCCGCGAGCTCGGGGGCGGCGAGCGGGGCCGCCGCGGCCCTGAACGACCTGACGGCCGCCCTGGCCGGCCGGTACGGGAGGACGAGCAGCGGCACGCGGCTGGAGGAGTCCGCGGAGAGTCTGAGGACAATGCACGGCACGCTGACGCACCTGTGCGAGGACGCCCAGCTGACGCTCGCGCGGATCGCATCCCGGGGCGAGGCCGTGGACGCGGCGCGTGCGGCGCTGCGCACGTGCATCACCTCTCATGGGGAGCACATCGACGTGGTGGCTCCCCTCATGACGGCCACCCGCGAAGCCGGAGACGGGGTCGTGGCTGTCAGGCGGAAGGCGCTCGCCTGCCTGAACTACGCCGACGCCCACCCTCAGCTGACGCTCGGCCCGGACGGGGCGGTCACCCAGGAAGGCGCCCCCTACCCCGCGGACATGGGCCACCTGGACGACATCCTGTCCATCGGCAAGGGCCACCAACTGCCCGACAACGCCCAAGCGCTCTCAGTGGACCCCGCCACCAACTTCGCCAAAGATATGCCAGGCGGCTGGGGCTACATCATCGCCTTCACCGCCACCGACCAGGCCATCCGCGACTACGTCACCACCTACACCGGCTATCTCGGGAAGAATATCGAGATATTCCCACAATCAAGACCCGACAATATGAGCCTGGAGGACGTCGACCTGTCGACCATCACCAACCCCTGGAACACGGGCTTCGATGACACCACCCTCCTCCTCGAGCGCCCCCTGGGACGCGGCTGGCTCATCATCCGCGGCGGATCCCGATAACGCCCAACGCTGTCACCGACCAGCGGCAATGTCCGTGCGGTACTGGCCGCCGTCGAGGTGGATGCGGGACATGGCCTCGTAGGCGCGCTCCCGGGCGGTCTGGACCGAGGACCCGAGCGCGACCACGGACAGGACGCGCCCTCCGGCAGCGACCAACCGACCGTCGTCGTCGAGGCTGGTACCGGCATGCAGGATGTGAATACCGGGAAGAGCCTCGGCCTCCTCGACTCCGGCGATGAGGCCGGCAGCGAGGTCAGCAGAGCCAGCGGTTTCAGCGGCTTCGGCGGTCCCGGCAGAACCAGTGGACCCGGCGGAGCCGGACGGCACCGATACAGCACCGGGGTAGCCGGGAGCCGCCAGGACCAGGTCGACGGCGGCCTGCTCCGACCAGGTCGGCGCGGACGCCTCGGCGAGGCGGCCGGTCGCGGCGTGGTGCAGCAGTTCGGGCAGGGAGGAGGTCAGACGCGCCAGGACGACCTGGGCCTCGGGATCGCCGAAGCGCACGTTGAACTCGACGACGCGCGGGCCTTCGGCGGTCAGCGCCAGCCCGCAGTAGAGCAGGCCGATGAAGGCGGTGCCGCGCCGGGCCATCTCATCGACGATGGGCTGGGCGATCTCGCGCACGACCTGCTCGGTCAACTCCTCGGGAGCCCAGGTCAGCGGCGAGTAGGCGCCCATGCCGCCGGTGTTGGGGCCGACATCGCCGTCGCCCAGGCGCTTGAAGTCCTGCGCGGGGGCGAGCGGACGGACGGTGGCGCCGTCGCATACGCAGAAGACGGAGACCTCCGGACCGTCGAGGTAGTCCTCGACGAGGACGGAGCCGTGCCCCTCGGCGAGGCGGACCCGGCCATGATCCATGGCGGCGGCGCGATCGGAGGTGACGACGACGCCCTTGCCGGCCGCCAGACCGTCCTCCTTGACCACGTACGGAGGGCCGAAACGGTCCAGGGCCGCGTCCAGCTCGGCCTCGGTGGTGCACACGACGGCCTTGGCGGTGGGCACGTCGGCGGCGGCCATGACCTCCTTGGCGAAGGCCTTGGACCCCTCGAGACGGGCGGCCTCCGCGCCGGGGCCGAAGACGGGGATACCGGCCTCGCGCACGGCGTCGGCCACGCCCGCCACGAGTGGCGCCTCCGGACCGACGACGACGAGCTCGGCACCCATCTGGGTGGCGAGCTCGACGACTTCCGTGGGACTGGTCGGATCGATGGCGAGGTTGGTGGCGATCTCGGCGGTACCGGGGTTGCCCGGGGCGACGACGAGTTCGCTGGTGGCTGGGTCTGAGGCGAGGCACCGGGCCAGAGCGTGCTCTCGCGCGCCGGAACCGAGAAGCAGGATCTTCACGTCCCCAGGTTAGCGGCACCGTCGCCCGTGGTCGCGCCCACTCGGATCGTGACACAGCGGTGGACCGCACGCGCCCCGGCCGCTTCGCCGAGATCGGTCCGGTTCCGGCTCGAGATCGGTCCGGTTCCATCTTTCGTTGGATCGCTCACGCATCTCATCGGCCCAGAGATTCACTGATGAGTGACTCGGGCGGGAGAATCCGCCCCTGCGTCCCCTCCGAAATTATTCGAATGCGGAGCTCGTGTGCCACGAGTCGACCGTGCTGCGATCCTGCGGGGCCGAGGTTGACTGCGACATCGCCGTCTTCCCTTCCGACCTCTCGCCAGACAAATGATACCGAGTTCATCATCGATGTAACGGCGCACGTTGACCGCATCCTTCCCCGCGCAGCGAGGCTCATCCCCGGACGGTACCCAGACCTTCGCACGCTCCACCCACGCCCTCTTCATCGGCTTTCCGGACTTCCCCGATTTCCTCCACCGATTTCACCAACACCTCAAGGGGCTCTGCGTGTCCGACGAAGAGCCAGGAAACCTAATTATCGCGCCTTCAGAAATCACGATACCCTCAATCGGGAGCGGCGTCGTGGGACACCCGGTCGCGTACGGTTTTCCCGCGTAACCAAACCGATCTCCATGCGGAACCGGACCGATCTCAACGAAGAGGGGATCCCCGTAGGAGCGGCAGTCGGCCACGATGTCGCCGTCCGACCAAGAGCACAGCCCGGCCGGAGTCACAGCCCGCGGACCCCTCAGCGAGGTGCGACTCCGCCAGGGTAGCCCCCCCCATAAGCCAGGCGGTTATCGTCATGGTCCGCTGGACCGCGGCGGGTCTGATCACGTCCACGCTGGGCGGTCGGATGACGGCCTACCGCAAGCGGAAGGCCGGCGAGCAGAAATCCGCCACCCGAACCACCACCTGCCGGAATGGCACCTCCCATGGTCGCCCCTCCTCCACGACAAAGGAGGGCCGACCCGCATGCTGCCGCCGACCGCGGGCGCCGTGCACACCTCCGGTCCCGCGGAGCGCGAACTGGTGACCACGTCGCATACGCACTACAATCTGCACCATATGATGACGTTCATGATGTAGGAGTCACCATGCGGACCACCGTGACACTCAATGACGACCTCATCGCCAGCGCCCAGGAGCTCACAGGCATCACCGAGCGCACCGAGCTGCTGCGAGAAGGGCTGGAGACCCTGGTCAGGGTGGAGAGCGCGCGCCGCCTTGCGGCTCTCGGCGGTTCCGACGCGGAGGCGAGTGTCTCGCCACGACGGCGGAACGATCCATGGTGATCCTCGTCGACACCTCGGTGTGGATCGACCACCTCCACCACACGAACCCGAAACTTCGGGACCTGCTGCACCACGACGAGATAGGTTTCCATCCACTCGTCATCGAAGAACTGGCGACGGGATCTCTGGCGACCAGGGACGACACCCTGAGATACCTGTCATACCTCCATCGATTCCCGGTTCTCTCACATGAGGAGTTTCTTGTCCTGGTCAGAACCCATGCGCTGTGGGGACGAGGCCTCAGCCCGGTTGACGTGCACCTGCTTGGCTCCGTAGCGCTGGTTCCCGGCGCACTGCTGTGGACCCGAGACAAAAGACTGTTCCGGGCGGCGGAGGAGCTGGAGATCTCTTATCTCGGCGGCTCCACCGCGTGAGGATCGATACACCAGTCGCACGCTAGCCTCGACGCGGAACCGCCAAGCCCATGCCTTTCTCAAGAATCTCGCGTTCTCGCTGCATGCTCTCATCCCGCACGGGAACGTACCGACCGCTCTCACGGGTGGCGCCGTGCGCGACGCCCCAGAGCCAGATGGCCTCGCACCGGGCCACCAGCCTCTCCTGTCGTCGTTGGAAACTGCCCCACGTGACGCCGGCTCCATCCAGGGCGATGCCCCGTCCACCGGCGCACGCCAGGAAGATCCTGTCCCCGACGACGAACAGGCCGGAGCGGGACTCCGGCCACGAGCAGGACTTCCCACCAGCGCGGATCTCCTTGTCATCAACGATCACCCGTTGAAAGCACCCATAGATCCTGTACAAGGGAGGGGCCATGGACACGGGACCGAGAATGAGGAATAGAACTGCGTAGAAACGGTCGGATGCACTCAGCGGCGAGGACTCGAAGAGCAACTGCTGACCACCCATCGCGAGGAGCAGAACCCCCAAGCCTATGAGGAATATGCCGCCGTTGCAGAGATGCTCCTTGATCCTGCGCCAGGCCGGGACGCAGAACACGAGACGGCTCCTTTGCGCGATCTCATCGGCTCCATGGCTCTGACGCGCCCTCACCAACCCAGGATCCTCCCAGACGAGGTCAGTATCCGACACGATCCAGCCTTGCCCGTCGACGTAATTCAACAAAGCCCTGAGAGCAGCGGATCCCCTTTTACGAGAGTCAACCAGAGTCGTACCGAGAACACAACCGGGAATCCTAATGACATCATCGAGATCACCATTAACGAGAGCGATCCGAGTTCGGTCGATTCCGCTTTCAGCCCCAGGGCCGCTCATATCAAACGTCGAAAGAGTGAGCCTCGAGAGCACCGACGCCCAGGGACGCCGCTCCGTGAACAGCAGGCGCCTCATTTCAACGCCATACTCACTCAAAACAGTCCTGCGCCGTAAAACGTTGACAGCCCAGACCGTCGGGATGCTGAGCAGCACAATAAATATCGCATCGTCAGAACGATCGAACCCGCTCGTCAACGGATCCAGCATCTGCAGGGCCAGTAGGGCCATCCAGATGGCTCCGACAACCGCCACAGGCACCGCAAGACACCGAATGAGCACTGAGCGCCGCAGGATCAGCCGCCCATCGGGCATCTGCGTCGTCCACCCCCGCAGTGACGCATCCCCACCTGAGCGACCAACCGTGAAACCTCCAGAGGAGGACTTCCTCCCACCATCGCCGGACATCCTCACGTGAAACCCCATCGCGCATCACCTCGCCCGCTCCATTGCAACAGAAAATGAAAACGGGGGCTCCGACCGGCGAACCGGTCGGAGCCCCGTCGGATCCCGTCTAGGACACAGGAGGGAGTCAGCCGAGATCAGGCCTTCTTGGCCTCGGCGATGCGCTCGCGGAACGTCACCAGCTGCTCCTTGACGGCGGCGGGCAGCTTGTCACCGAACTGCTTGAAGTACTCCTCGGTGTCGTCCATCTCCGCGGCCCAGGCGTCGGGGTCGATGTCGTACATCTTGTCCCAGGTGGCCTTGTCGACGTCGATGCCCTCGAGGTTGAAGTCCTCGAACTTCGGGTACAGGCCGGTGACGCCCTCCTCGGCCCCGACCTCGCCGCCGGCGCGGCGGACGATCCAGTCCAGGACGCGGGAGTTCTCGCCGTAGCCGGGCCAGAGGAACGAGCCGTCCTCATCCTTGCGGAACCAGTTGACCTGGTAGACCTTCGGGAACTTGTCACCCAGCTCCTTCTGCATCTCCAGCCAGTGGCCCCAGTAGTCGGCCATGTTGTAGCCGCAGAAGGGCAGCATGGCGAAGGGGTCGTGGCGCAGCGAACCGGCCTTGACGTCGGTCGCAGCAGCGGTGACCTCGGAGGCCACGGAGGCGCCGATGAACACGCCGTGGGCGGGCTCGTACTGCTCGGCGACCAGCGGCACGTTGCTGGCGCGGCGACCGCCGAAGAGGACGGCGTCCACGGCGACGCCCTCGGGGGCCTCCCAGTCGGGGCAGATGATCGGGCACTGCGAGGCGGGCGTGGTGAAGCGCGAGTTCGGGTGCGCGGCCTTCTTGCCGGCCTCGGCGTCGGCGGGCGTGTAGTCGTTGCCCTGCCAGTCGATGAGGTGGTCCGGCAGCGGGGCGTCGATGCCCTCCCACCACACGTCGCCGTCGTCGGTCAGGGCGACGTTGGTGAAGATGGAGTTGGCCTTCATGGTCTCCATGGCCATCGGGTTCGTCTTGTAGGACGTGCCCGGGGCGACGCCGAAGAAGCCGGCCTCCGGGTTGATGGCGCGCAGGCGGCCGTCCGGGCCGGGGCGCATCCAGGAGATGTCGTCGCCGACGGTCTCGACCTTGTAGCCCGGGATGGTGGGCTGAAGCATGGCGAGGTTGGTCTTGCCGCAGGCGCTCGGGAAGGCGGCAGTGACGTGGTACTGCTTGCCGGTCTTCTCGTCGGTCAGTCGCAGGATGAGCATGTGCTCGGCCATCCAGCCGTCGCGGCGCGCCATGGTCGAGGCGATGCGCAGCGCGTAGCACTTCTTGCCCAGCAGGGCGTTGCCGCCGTAGCCGGAGCCGTAGGACCAGATCTCGTTGGTCTCCGGGAACTGAGTGATGTACTTCTCGTCATTGCAGGGCCAGGGGACGTCCTGCTCGTGCTCGGCCAGCGGCGCGCCGACGGAGTGCGCGCAGGGGACCCAGGTGCGGCCCTCGCTGATGAGGTCCATGGCCTTGGAGCCCATGCGCGTCATGATGCGCATATTGACCACGACGTAGGGCGAGTCCGTGATCTCGATCCCCAACTGGGAGATCGGGCCGCCGAGCGGCCCCATCGAGAAGGGGATCACGTACATCGTGCGGCCCTTGTAGGTGCCGTCGAACTTCTCGTGGAGGATCTTCTTCATCTCGGCCGGGTCGTACCAGTTGTTGGTCGGACCGGCGTCCTCCTCCTTCTCGGAGCAGATGAAGGTGCGGGACTCGACCCGGGCGACGTCGCTGGGCAGCGACCGGGCGAGGAAGGAGTTGGGGCGCTTCTCCGGGTTGAGGCGGGTGAACATGCCCGACTCGACCATCTCGGACGTCAGGCGGTCCCACTCCTCGTCGGAGCCGTCGCAGAAGTACACGTTCTCCGGCTTGCCGAGCTCGGCGAGGCGAACGACGAACGCGATGACGTCCTCAGGAGCGTTGGCCGGCGCAGCAGCGCGAACATCCTGCTCAGTCACAGTCATATGAGTCCCTTCCTTGGATTCTTGCGACTCTTACTGTCGACTCAATCCTCTCCCATCGGCCCGTTCGGAGCACGCCCCTTAGGTCCCATCGACACCACATCCGTCACATCCGTCACTTTCGACTCGTGTTTCCGGACACATCCGCACCCGTGTAGCGTCGAAGCCGTGAAGACCCGACGTCGCACCGCCCTGACCACCGGAGCCGCAGTCGCGGCCGCAGCGCTCGGCCTGTCGGCCTGCACGGCTCGCATGGACATGACCATCGCCCCCTCCGATACCTACGACGCCACCCTCGTCATGCGCGATACGACCGGCACGGTGCTGACCGGCGACACCGACTGCCAGGACTACGCGGACCCCTCCCTCGTGGGCGCCCCCGCCGGCACCGCCGTCAGCTCGACGCCCGTCGGCTCGGTGGACGACGCCGATGGCGTGGGCTGCGAGGTGACGGTGACGGGCGTCAGGATCCTCGACGCCGAGGAGGCGAAGGAGTCCGGCACCGCTCCCCTCGTCGCGCGCGACGGCGACCTCTACGTCGTCACCCTCTCGGCGGTGGCAGCCGGTCTCGACACGGCCCCGAACGGCTCCGCCGGCGCGGACTCGACAGCGGCGGGCACGGACTCCGCAGCCCCCTCCGCCCCCGCGCCCCCCTCCGCGTCGTCCGGCTCGCTCAGCTCCATCGTCGATGCTCATCTGTCGATCACCTTCCCCGGTGCCGTCGTGGATGCGGGCGGGGGAAGCGTCTCCGGGCGCACCGTCACCTGGGAGGGAGCCGACGCCCTCGCCAACGGCGTGAGCGCCTCGGGCTACGCGACGCCGAACGAAGGGGTGAGCGCCTGGAGCCGCTTCAGGCCGTGGGCCGTCGCCGGCGTCGTGGTCATCGGGCTCGGTGCGGGCACCGCGGGCGCAGTGCTCGCCATGCGCCGACGCCGGTCGGCCCCGCAGCGGGCATCGCGCGGCTCCGCGGGCGATCGGCGATCCGGCTCGAATCGGACGTAGCGGGAGGCGGGCCGACGTAGACTTCCTCACTATGCACGCTCCCCACCTTCTCCGCGGGCTCGGCGTCGCCGTCATCGTGTCAGCCGTCCTCGCCCTGAGCGCCTGCGGCATCAGCTACGACGTCACGATCCACGACGACGACACACTCGACCAGACAATCCTTATCTGGGACTCCGGAGGGGTGATGGGGAAGTCCGACTGCTCCGCGGAGGGAATGGGCGCCAGCGGCGCCACGGCCCCCGCCGGCGCGGACATCACCTACACCTTCACCGACCATAACGGGGATCCGGCCTGCCAGATAAGCGCACGGGGCATCCCCGTCTCGGAATTCAGCGGCTCGAACAATTCCATGTCTATCACGCACAATGATGGGAAGTTCGACGTCACAGTGCCGTTGGGCGACGCGAGCGCCAAAGCCCTCTACAACGACTCGGACTCCAGCTACTCGGTGACCTTCCCCGGAAAAGTCATCAAGGCCTCGGGCAACGCGACCATCGACGGCAACACGGTGACCTGGAACAACTACCTGGAGGAGAACGGAGACCTGCACGCGGTCGGCAAGGACTCTCCGGACCGGCCCTGGACGTGGGTCGCCATCGGCGTCGCGGTCGTCGCCGTCGTCGGAGGCAGCATCGTGCTGACCCTCGCGCTCACCACCCGCGGGAAGAAGCCGCCCGCCCAGCCCGCCGCTGGCTACGCCGGGCCCTGGACGCCCCAGCCCGGTGGCCAAGGCACCCCCGGCTACGTCCAACCCGGGCAGCCGGACTATCCCCAGCCCGGCGGCCAGGGCGCCCCCGGCTACGGGCCGTACGGCCCGTACAGCAACGGGCAATTCTGATGAATCGGTGAATCGACCGTCCCCGAGTCACGATCGAGCACGATCAGCGCAGCCCTCATCCCGACTCCGATCGAACCCGGGCGCGGAAGGACGGCACGAGCACGACAGGCGGATAGTCCTACCGGTCAGCCCGGCGGGCCCCGTCCCGTAGACTCATCGGCATGCGTACCCTTCTCCGCAACCGCCTACGTCATCTGACAGCAACCGTCGCCATCCCCGTTCTCGCACTCGCTTTCGCACTCGTCGGCCTCGTCGGCGCCTCACCCGCCGTCGCCGCTACAGGAGACGTCACGAGCTCCTTCGATATCACCATCCATGAGAACGACACGTTCGACATCACCTTCACCATGAAGGTCGAAGGCGCGTCCCCCAGCCTCTACTGCACCAAGGAGCTGCTGGATCTCGACGACCCGGGTACTGACGTCGACGTCAGCACCCAGAACGACCAATGCATCCTGTCCGCGACCAATGGGGACATCGAGAACACGAGTGACGACGATGATTTGTCCATCAAGCACGAGGACGGCAAATACATCTTCAAGGCATCCAATTTCTCCGACCTGAAGGAGGCGAACACCTCCATGACGGTCACGTTCCCCACCAAGGTCACGGACTCGGACAGCCATGCCACGGTGGACGGCAACACGGCCACCTGGTCCGATATCGGTTCCCTCACCTCGATCAACGCCGAGAGCAAGGACTCGTCGGGACTGCTCGGGATATGGATCATCATCGGTATCGTCGCCGCCGCCGTCGTCGGAGGCGGCATCGTGCTCATCATCGTACTCACCACCCGCCAGAAGAAGCAGCCCGTCGCACCGGTCGGCGCCTACGGCCAGCCCCAGATGCCCGGTCAGCCCGGAATGCCCGGTCAGGCGTCTCCCGGTTACGTCCAGCCCGGCGGCCAGCCGGCACCTGGGTTCGGCCAGCCCCAGACGCCCGCCCAGCCCGGGATGCCCCAGCCCGGGACGCCCGGTCAGGCGTCTCCCGGTTACGTCCAGCCGGGGCAGCAGCCGTACAACCCCAACGGCGAGGGACAGTACTGAATCCGTACTGAACCGCACCGCGTCTGCTTCACCATCGTGTTCGCCCGGGTCCGGGCCGCTCGGGCCACTCGGGACCGGGGCGGACGCCCGTGCGGAGCGGTCGATGGTGGTCAGGAGTCCTCCGGATCATGGGGAGCCCGCAGCACGGCCGTGACCCTGGGTATCGTCATCCCGTAGAGTACAGGGCCATGCACCTCCCCCACTCCTTTCGACGGCTCGCCGTGACTGCGGTCGTCCCGGTCCTCATCGGCACCGCCGTCGGCTCGCCGGCCGCGGCCACGTCCACCCCGAGCCCCGACTCGGACGGCTCCTACAGCTTCTCCGTCACGATCACCGAGGAGAGCCTCGTCGATGTGGATGCCACGGTCAAGGGCAGGCAGGTTGATTCAATGAACTGCGATACCGACGACATAGAGGATAGATTCAGCTCCAGTGTCAAGGTCCAGGCCAAGCTGGACTCCAAGAACGACACGTGCACGCTCAAGGCGAGCGGCATGACCGTCAGGGAGTTCAACAACTACTTCAGCGCAACGATCGAGCACGATAACGAGGCCTTCTCCTACGAGGATCACTCATATCTCACCCGCTTCGACGAGGCGGAGATCTCGGTGACCTTCCCGGGCAAGGTCTCGCGGGTCTCCGGCGGTGGCAAGCGCTCGGGGAGCACCGCCACGTGGAAGAACGCCGAGAACGAGACCGCCACTATCGAGGCCATGGGGGCCGACCACGGCACGCCGCCATACCCCGCCATCATCATCGGCATTCTGATGGTCTTCGCGGCCGTCGGCGGACTGTCCTACTACCTCCTCGTCGTGCGCAAGAGGAAGCAGACGGCCTACGCCGGCCTCCCCATGAATCCCGGCGCGGCGCAGCCCGGTTACACCCAGCCGGGCGCGCCCCAGCCCGGTTACGCCCAGCCGGGCGCACCCCAGCCCGGTTACACCCAGCCGGGCGCACCCCAGCCCGGTTACGCCCAGCCCGGCACGCCGCAGCCCGGCGCGCCCCAGCCCGGTTACGCCCAGCCCGGTCAGCCCGGCACGCCGTTACCGCCCGACCCGGCCCAGCCGACCGCACCGCCACCGCCCGACCCCGGTCAGGCCTGAGTCGGGCGGATCCGAGGCTCCCGCCGGGTCCGGACGGACGAACCCCGGCGCGGCCGCCCGACACCCCCGAGATGCCGAGCCGCCGGGCATGAGCCCCGGCATAAACTGTGGGGATGAGCTCCCTCATCAGACCATCCCGTACCGCTCTAACAGCGCTCGCACTGTGCGCGCTCGCACTGGTCGGCATCGTCCCCACCTCCGCGGCCGACATGCTGGACCCGCAGTTGAAGGCGAGCTATGAGTTCACGATTCATAAGGAGGAGACAGTCGACCTCACCGCGACGATGACCGCCGCCGGGCTGTCGGACGACAACTTCTCCCAGTTCTGCAAGAAGGAGAACTTCCCCACCTTCGAGGGCGCGACCCCGGACACCGTTGAGCAGATCGAGCAGGACGGGAAGCCGGCGTGCAGAATCTCGGTCGCGAACCTGTCGCCGGATGAGATGTCGAGCGTCACCTGGTCGGTGACCCACGAGGACGGCCGCTTCACCTTCTCCGCGACGACCTACGCCGATCTCGATGACACCACGATGACCGTGAACTTCCCGACCAGAGTCGCACAGGCCAACGCGGACGGGACGATCAACGGGAGCAGCGTGACGTGGACCGGGCTCGCCAGCAACACGGCGATCGAGGCCACGGCCAAGGACTCCTCGGGGCCGCCCTGGATGTGGATCATCGCCGGCGTCGCGGCCGTCATCGTCGTCGGGGGCGGCGCAGCACTGGCCATCGTGCTGCGCTCCCGCGGGAGGAAGCCGGGCGGGCGACTGAATCAGTAGGCGATCGGAAGCCGAATCAGGCGGAGCGCGTCCATGCGGCGGCCCGGCGCCCGATGCGCCGGGCCGCCGCCGCGCGACGCATCATGACGCCGGCGGCCCGTCGTCGTGATGCCGGCGCACCGATGGGCCCTTCCGGGCCCTTCCCTCGGCCGCCCTCAGCCGAGCAGCGCGTGGCGCGTGATCGTGGCCTCCCGTCCCGGACCAACACCGATCGCGGACACCCGCGTGCGGGCGAGCTCCTCGATGCGCAGCACGTAGTCGCGGGCGGCGCGCGGCAGGTCGGAGAAGTCGCGCGCCCCGGTGATGTCCTCGCTCCAGCCGGGCATCTCCTCGTAGATCGGCCGGGCATGGTGGAAGTCCGTCTGGGTCAGCGGCATCTCGTCGGTGCGCGCGCCGTCGATGTCGTAGGCGACGCACACCGGGATGGTCTCGTGACCGGTTAGGACGTCGAGCTTGGTCATGACCAGGTCGGTGAGCCCGTTGACGCGGGCCGCGTAGCGTGTGACGACGGCGTCGTGCCAGCCGCAGCGGCGAGGGCGGCCCGTGGTCACGCCGTACTCCCCGCCCTCGGAGCGCAGGCGCTCGCCCATGGCATCGGTGAGCTCGGTGGGGAAGGGCCCCTCACCGACGCGAGTGGTGTAGGCCTTGACGACGCCGACGACGGAGTCGATGCGGGTCGGCCCGACCCCGGTGCCGGTGCAGGCGCCGCCGGCCGTGGGGTTGGAGGAGGTGACGAAGGGGTAGGTGCCGTGGTCGATGTCGAGCATGGTGGCCTGACCGGCCTCGAACAGGACGGTCCGGCCCCTATCGAGGGCGTCGTTGAGGACCAGGGAGCAGTCGATCATCATGGGGCGCACGCGGTCGGCGTAGGCCAGGAGCCCGTCGGCGACCTCATCGGGGTCGATGGCCGGGCGGTTGAAGATCTTGAGGAAAAGGCCGTTCTTCTGGTCGAGTGCGGAACGGATCTTCTGACGCAGGATCGACTCGTCGAAGAGATCCTGGACGCGCAGGCCCACGCGATTCATCTTGTCCGCGTACGTGGGTCCGATCCCCCGCCCCGTGGTGCCCAGCCTGCGGGCACCGAGGAAGCGCTCGGTGGTGCGGTCCAGCACCCGGTTGTAGGAGGGGATGAGGT
>ERZ772986.706-NODE-706-length-20274-cov-4.277511_pt1 | contig 20274 bp, 20 predicted proteins | sample MGYA00511898_ERZ772986 | MGnify/ENA primary metagenome ERZ772986 (study PRJEB29015, sample SAMEA2737934) | human oral metagenome | biome: human oral; feature: human-associated habitat; material: dental | place: China | collected 2148 ... | reverse complement strand
CCAAGCCTTCTGATTGTTGTTTAAGTCATTAGTCTGCCGAGTAGTCGTCCAGATTATCCACACCAACCACGCCGGATAAGGTGTAAAGGCGTTTGTTGGTAGAGATGCGACTGCGGTATTTTTGCCAGGTTTTTTCGAAGAAGGTTTCCGCTGCACGTTCACCGCGGCAGAAAGCAACAAAGCTTTTTTCTTCCTTGGTTACCGGCTTACGTTCGCCTGAATCTAATGCGCGGAAGGCTTGTCCGTATTGTTCTAAAGTTTGTGCTTCTTTGATGGTGTAATCACCGTGACGGGCAAAACCACGTGGATAGTTTTTGTCGTCAAAAAAACGACGGGTTACGCTAAAACTCTCAGCCATATAATCCTCTAAAAATAGGTATCGAAAATAAAATCGGCAGGCATTAAACCAATTTTTGTTTATTTTTGCAATAAACCTTTTACGGTTTGCACATATTCATCCACAAAACTGTTTTCATTATGGGCTAAGCCTTCCATATTCACGCGATATTTGCCGTTAACATAAAAATCCGGTACGCCGCGCACTTGGTATTTTGCTACTAAGTTTTGCTGTTTGCTGACCAAACCGTTGACGGCAAAGCTATTAATGCCACCATCGAATTGCTCAGCAGAAATGCCGTTATCAATGAAGATTTGACGAATGTCATCCATGGATTTTAATGCATTAGCCTGTGCCGCTTTAAATAATGGCATTCTGACTTTTTCTTCGGCGTTAATGGCTAAGGCTAATGCCCATGCGCGAGTGAGGTTTTCTGATTGACGACCTAAGAAGTCCACATGGTATTGTTTGAATGATGTGCCTTCAGGTAATGCCTCGGCAATTTTTTGCGGAATGTGATATTGCGTTTCAAAAGCATAGCAATGTGGGCAATAGAAAGAGAAAAATTCGATCACCTCAGGTTGTGCGGTGCGCTGTTGTCCTTCAATGACAAGATATTGTTTACCTTCCGTTAAATCCAACGCGTGTGTAGAAAGCGAAAAGGCAGCAGCCATTGCTAAAAAGAACCATTTTTTCATGTGTCATCCTCAACTAATTGATTTATTTAATAATACCGCGTGCTTTTAATAACGCAGTTTTAAAGTCTTCTTCGTAATCTTTTTTAATGCCGGGAATCGGCTCGAATTTGTCTTTGCCGGCCATTTTTAAGTGATAAATAACGACTTCGTCAGGCAGTTCCGTAAGCGGTTTGTCAAACCCGGCTTCATCAGCGATTTTTTGTAAAATCTGCATTAATGAGAGATCGGCGTCTTTAGACCAATAAGGTTGTAAAAGTTCCAACACTTCATTCAGGCGATGACATTTCATTCGCATTTCCTTATTATTGAAAAATAATTAGGCGAGATCATACTGTAATTAACCTCGGAAGAAAATATGACAATTTCAATTAGTGCCGTCATTCTAGCCGGCGGACAAGCCAAGCGAATGGGGGGAGTGGATAAGGGATTGCAATTATTGCATAGTAAGCCGCTGTTTCAATTTATTTACGATCGCCTACATTCGCAGGTGGAACAGGTTTCGGTTAATGCTAATCGCAATCAGGCAATTTATGCAACAGCCGGGTTACCGGTATTTAGCGATAATATCGAAGGCTTTCAAGGGCCGTTAAGTGGGATTTTGACCGCGTTGGAACGTGCTGACACGAATTTTGTGTTATTTGTCCCTTGCGATAGCCCCTTCTTCCCGGACAATTTACTGGAAAAATTGAAAAGTGCGGTGGATTTTCACGGCGTTTCTATTGCTTACGTGCATGATGGCGAACGTGAACATCCTACGTTTTGTTTAATGGCGCGCAGCCTAAAAGACAAGTTGGCGGCTTATTTAGCTTCAGGCGAACGCAGAATGTTGCAGTTTATGCGCCAAAACGGGGCGGTAAGTGTGGATTTCTCAGAAAATAAGGCGGCGTTTACCAATATCAACACATTGGATGAGTTGCAGCAGTGTAACGTGCAATAATCGTGAGCTATTTATTGCATGCTAGAGAAACAGTATAATGAGGGCTACGCTTGAGTTAGTTTGTTTTCTTCCACCGAAATTCAAGGATTTTTATGATTAAAAAATTTTCCATTCTTTTTTTAGCCTCCTTGTTGAGTGCTTGTTCCCTTTCCTCGTATGTGCCTTTCATGGGCGACAAAAAAACGGTCATTGACTTAGATGAAGATAAAATCGACCAAAAATCTTACGCTACCGCGTATGAGGCTACCGTCGCAACCTACCAAGGGCGTGTGCACAGCGATTTTAATGTGAATTCTTTCGCTAGTGGTGCTAATGATTGGTATTTAGGCCGAATTCTTATACCTGTTGAACAAATTAAAGAAAGATTGTATAGCCCACAGGGTCAGGATTCCGATGTTTATGCCTACTACAGTGGTGTTGTACATGCCTCTGCGTTGCAAAATAATTTCGGCAAACTAAATGCAAAATGCTGGAGTCACCTCGATGTGCCAAGTGTGACACAAGGTATTTATGACGCCATGTTAGATTTGAAAAAAGATAAAGTGCGGTCTGAAAATGACGAATATATCATGCAAGGTTCCGAGCAATTACTTAAGTTATGCACCGGGAAATAATTTACAAAACTGTCGGTATTTACCGGCAGTTTTTGTATTTTAAGTCCTAGCTGAAAGGTTTTTGTGGGGGTAGGCACCCCATTGATACCCTCGTAGAAACAAGGAGACAGAATGTTTAATTTACCCGAAAGCAACATTCATTTAGCGGCTCAAGCTGACAATAAGCAACAAGCCATTACGCTGGCAGCCAATGCCCTTGAACAGGCCGGTTATGTGGAAAGTGGTTATTTACAAGGCATGTTAGGGCGTGAACAACAAACATCGACCTTTTTAGGCAATGGCATCGCCATTCCGCACGGTACGTTAGAAACCCGTACTATGGTGAAAAACACCGGCGTGCAGATTTTCCAGTTTCCACAAGGGATTGAATGGGGCGAAGGCAATATCGCTTATGTGGTGATCGGCATTGCGGCGCGTTCTGACGAACATTTGGCATTATTGCGTCAACTGACTCACGTTCTCGGCGATGAATACACGGCAGAAAAATTAGCCACGCTCACCGACGTGAAAAAATTTCGCGCCATTTTAATGGGCGAAGCGGACGAATTTAATGTGGTTGATGAAAACATCAGCTTAGATGTGGACACCAGTAGTTTGCTCACCTTAATCGCCATTAACGCCGGCAAATTAGAACAACAAAGTGCGGTCAATCATCAGTACGTTTCGGAAGTCATTGCCAATCCGGCATTGCCGTTGGCGCAAGGCCTATGGGTGACCGATGCCGCCGTAGGAAACCAAAAGAATGGGTTGGCGTTCAGCCGCGCAAAACAGGCATTTAATTTGAATAATAAAATTGTGCATGGCGTGGTAACGGTGGCTTATGCCAACGAGCAAATTGATGAAACGTTAGCCCGTCTGTTAGATGCCAAGGTACAGCAAATCTTGTTAAACGGCGACAGCGCACAGATTGCTGCAGCATTAAACGGCAAGGTGATTCCGCAAGCTACGACACAGGCGACATCAACTGCGTCTGCCGTACCATCTGTGGCTGCCGGCAGCGTTGTCGGTACCTTTACCATTCGTAACGAACACGGCTTACACGCCCGCCCAAGCGCCATTTTGGTTAACGAAGTGAAAAAATTCGCGTCTAAAATTACTGTGGAAAACCTCACGCGTGCCAGTGCACCGGTGAGCGCCAAAAGTTTGATGAAAATTGTCGCCTTGGGCGTGACGCAAGGTCATCGTTTACGTTTTGTGGCTGAGGGCGAGGATGCACAAGCTGCAGTAGAGGCCATTGGTAAAGTGATTGCATCAGGGCTTGGCGAAACGATTTCCGCAGTGCCACCAAGCGAACCGGACACTATTGAAGTGATGGAGCAAGTTACGCCGGTAGTTTCTGCGCCAAGTGGTGAAAGTGCGGTGGAAAATCTGAGTGAATCTGTAGAAGGGGTTTTTGAAGTCAAAAATGAACATGGATTGCATGCGCGCTCGGCGGCGATCCTCGTCAGTGAAGTGAAAAAATATAACGCCAATGTTGCTGTACAAAATCTTGATCGCAATACGCCATTTGTCAGCGCAAAAAGCTTAATGAAAGTGGTGGCATTAGGTGTAGTGAAAGGCCATCGTTTACGTTTTGTGGCGACCGGCGAGCAAGCACAACAAGCTATTGAGGGTATTGGTGCAGCAATTAACGCAGGATTAGGGGAATAATGATGGCAAAAGTCGCAACTATCACTTTAAACGCCGCGTATGACTTGGTCGGGCGTTTAAAACGTATCGAATTGGGCGAAGTCAATACCGTGGAAACCCTCGGACTTTTCCCTGCGGGCAAAGGCATTAACGTGGCGAAAGTGTTAAAAGATTTAGGCGTTGATGTCACGGTGGGCGGTTTTCTTGGCGAAGATAACCAAGGGGACTTTGTTACGCTTTTCAACAAACTGGGATTACAAGACAAATTCCAGCGCGTGCCGGGCAGAACCCGTATCAATGTGAAAATTACCGAAACCGACGCGGATGTGACCGATCTCAATTTTTTAGGCTATGAAATCAGTGACAGCGCATGGCAACAATTTGTGGCGGATTCTCTCGCCTATTGTAAATCTTTCGACATCGTCGCTGTGTGCGGCAGTTTGCCACGGGGCGTGACGCCGGACTTGTTCGCCGATTGGCTAAAACAACTCCATCAGGCGAGCATAAAAGTCGTGTTAGACAGCAGTAATGTAGCGCTAACTGCGGGGTTGAACGCAAAACCTTGGCTGGTGAAACCGAATCATCGCGAATTAGAGGCCTGGGTGGGTTATACCTTAAATTCACTGGAAGAAATTGTGTCTGCCGCCAAGAAATTAAAAGCGCAGGGCATTGCCAATGTGATTATTTCCATGGGCGCTCAAGGTTCCGTTTGGTTAAGTGACGAGGCTGTGATCCAAGCACAACCACCGAAATGTGAAAATGTGGTGAGTACTGTGGGTGCAGGCGATTCTATGGTGGCGGGCTTGATTTACGGCTTAATTAACGGTCTTCCACAAAAAGACACCCTTGCCTTTGCCAGTGCGGTGTCTGCTTTTGCCGTGTCGCAAAGTAACGTGGGCATTTCTGACCGCACGTTGCTTGAACCAATTTTAAACAATGTCAACATCACTGCCATTGAGGGATAATCTTATGCATATTTATTTGACTCCATCCGCGAATTTGGGTAACGCCAAAGCCTTTTTATTGCGCGAAATGCTAAGCAAGGCCGCGCAAGCACAACATCAAATCGTGGACAGTGCCGAGTCGGCAGATTTAATCATCGTTTTGGGGAATATTTTACCCAATAACGCTCAATTCAATGGCAAAAAAGTGTTTTTGGCAAACATTGACGAGCATTTCAACGCCCTTGAGAACTTGTTGGATACCGCCATTCAACAGGTGCAGGATTATGCTCCGCCTGCTGAAAGTGCGGTCGTTTCTAACAGTAAAATGAAAAATATTGTGGCGGTGACCGCTTGCCCGACAGGCGTTGCGCATACGTTCATGTCTGCCGAAGCCATCGAAACCTACGCCAAACAACAAGGCTGGCAGGTGAAAGTGGAAACCCGCGGACAAGTGGGTGCGGGCAATGAAATCACGGCAGAAGAAGTGGCGGCAGCCGATTTGGTGTTTGTGGCGGCGGATATTGACGTGCCGTTGGACAAATTCAAAGGCAAATTAATGTATCGCACCTCCACGGGGCTTGCGCTGAAGAAAACCGCGCAAGAATTCGATAAAGCCTTTAAAGAAGCCAAAATTTACGAAGGCGGCGCAACGTCCGCGGCGAAAGCCGAAGAGCGCGGCGAGAAGAAAGGCGTCTATAAGCACTTGATGACCGGCGTATCACATATGTTGCCGTTGGTGGTGGCGGGCGGTTTGCTTATCGCCATTTCCTTCATGTTCGGTATTGAAGCGTTCAAAGACGAAAACATCGCAGGTGGCTTGCCGAAAGCCTTAATGAATATTGGGGGCGGCGCGGCATTCCACTTAATGATCTCGGTGTTCGCCGGTTATGTGGCGTTCTCCATCGCCGACCGTCCGGGACTTGCCGTGGGGTTAATCGGCGGGATGTTGGCGACGATCGCAGGCGCGGGGATTTTAGGCGGAATTATTGCCGGCTTCCTTGCAGGTTATGTGGTAAAAGGGCTTAATGATGTGATTAAATTACCACCAAGCCTAATGTCCCTTAAACCGATCTTAATTTTGCCGTTATTGGGGTCTTTCATTGTCGGCTTAGCCATGATTTATCTCATTAACCCGCCTGTTGCGAAAATCATGACGGCGTTGAGTGAATGGCTAAAATCCATGGGCGATGTGAATGCCATGGTGCTCGGTGTGATTATCGGCACCATGATGTGTATCGACATGGGGGGGCCGGTAAACAAAGCGGCTTATACCTTCTCCGTGGGCATGATCGCCTCTCAGGTTTACACCCCAATGGCAGCGGCAATGGCTGCAGGCATGGTACCGCCAATCGGCATGGCCATTGCTACTTGGTTAGCGCGCAATAAATTCACTGCGAATCAACGTGATGCGGGTAAAGCCTCTTTCGTGCTTGGTTTGTGTTTTATCTCCGAAGGGGCATTGCCATTTGTGGCGGCAGATCCGCTCCGTGTGATTATCAGCAGTGTGCTAGGTGGTGCGACTGCCGGCGCCATTTCTATGAGTTTAGGCATTACCTTGCAAGCGCCGCACGGTGGCTTATTTGTGGTACCGTTTGTTTCTGAGCCGTTGATGTATCTTGCGGCTATCGCCATAGGTTCCGTCGTCACCGGTGTGATTTATGCGGTGATTAAACCGAAGGCGGAAGCATAAAGTTGAACAAAGTGCGGTAGATTTTTACCGCATTTTTTATCTTATGAGGAAATCGTATGCCATTGAGTGAATCAGAAAAGCGCAGCCTTTTAGCTGAAAAAGGTATCGGCGCAACGATCTTAAAGCGTTTAGAAGAAATGGGATTAGATGACGTCAAAATACTGGCGACAACTAACCCGGATTTTATTCTTCAAAGAGGTGCCGAAATCACGGGGTCAACCTGTTGGCGAAATAGCCCACAAGCCAGAAAGGCCATTGAAACAGCAGTGAATTGGGCAAAAAGCAAGGTTTAGCCCTAAGGTAGTAACTTACTCTGATGGCGTGCGTCTCCTGATGCGTGCCAACCAGGGTAATGTATTACTCACGGTCGAGTCTCAAAAACGTTTTCAAAACCCACCGCACTTTTTATCCCTAATCCTGCCAATTCCTGCTATGATTTTCGCCGTTCATCAATACATTATTTCCTGAGGACCAATATGAAAAAATACGTTGCTTTAACCGCGCTCTGTTTCGCTTTTACCGCACAAGCCAACGACAGCATGGGGTTTGTGTCGACTGGTGGCGTGGAATACCTCAAAAATGACAAAATTGCCATGCAAAAAGAGAATCTGTTTATCAGCCTCGATAAAATTAAGGTGGACTACGAATATCAAAATCTCACCGACAAAGACATTACGGAAACTGTGCTATTCCCATTACCTGAGGTTTTTCTTTATGATTACGGAGACTTTGCGGATACAGCAGGGTTAATTAACACCTTTAAAATCTACGCTAATGGTAAGAAAATTAAACCGCAAGTGCATGTGCGGGCGTTTCTTTATAAAACAGAAAAAGAAGGGACAGAGGAACAAAAATTGGTGCCTCATGATGTGACGGCGATTTTCAGAGATTGTGGTTTAACTGAGGAAGAATTGATGGAACCTTGGTTGCGCAAATCTGCATCGGCAGATAATAAAATTTTGAAGTGTAAAGATCCTCGTTTAGCCAAATTTGAATTGGAAAAATATGAAGGTGAACTGTTTTGGGGCGGGCAAATTATTTATAGTTGGCGGCAAACCTTTAAAGCTTCCGACACCACTTACATCAGCCATGAATATGCCCCTTTGGTCGGTGGTGGCGTGTCTATCTCGTCTATATTAGAACTCGGTGAGGAGATACCGTTTACCGAGCAATATTGTATTGGTCCTGAATTTAAACATGCCATTAAAAAATTAATTCCTGAGGGCGGTGGTTCTTATCGTCAGTTGGGCTATATTTTAAAAACCGGGGCCAACTGGGCAAAACCAATCACCGATTTCACCTTAACCATTGAGCGACCAAAAGATCAGTTGGTGTCATTTTGCTGGAAAGGCAAAGGAGAAGTGAAGAAAGTCTTGCAAAACGACAAGGTGGTACAATTCCAAGTACAGGAAAAAGATTTCCTGCCGCAACAGGATTTAGATGTGTTGTATGCACCGTAAAACAGTGAATGAGGAGTAAAAATATGCGCAAACTTATGGTGATGATGGCAATATTTTGGAGCATATTGAGCTATGGGAAAGAAGAGCGGGTTTATCCGCCTCAACCGCCTAAATTAGACTTTCCTATGCATTGGAGCGTCATTGCGTATAATCCGCATACCGGTGCCTTTGGTTACGGTGACAATAATATGAGCAAAGCGGCTGAAAGGGCTGCCTTGCAGGGATGTGTGCAGGCATCAAACGATGACAAAACCCAAGATTGCCGCGTTGTCGCTTCCGGCAATCATGTTTGTGTAGCACTCGCCGTCGGGCAGCAACCCAATATTTATGGCACGGCACAAGTCGGCTATCGAGACCCGGAAAAAGCGGAAGAGAAAGCTTTGCAGCAGTGTCATGTTCATGGGGAAAATTGTTCCGTGGTACTGTCTGCTTGTGGTAAATAAAAGGAGCAATCATGCCTCAACTCAATATAGAAAACGCGCAATTTCGACTGCATGAAAAACGTTTGCTAAATCTACCGCACTTTTGTGTCAAGACTCGGGATTATTGGGTCGTGGTGGGCAGTAACGGCAGCGGGAAAACGGCGTTTTCATTAGCGTTACAAGGGACATTGCCGCTTGAGGCGGGCGAATATCACTGTGATTTTGAACGCATTGGGTTGTTTTCTTTTGAACGGCAACAACAAATTCTGGAACAAACCTTTAAAGATCGTAACAACGATACGGTGAGTCCAGACGATTTCGGCAAAACCGCACGTCAGACCATTTTGAACAGTAGTGATAAGGAAACCTTGTGTGACTCTTATGCGGCGCTGTTGCATATTACGTCGTTGTTGGATCGTCCGTTTATGTTGCTTTCTACCGGCGAGAGCCGCAAAGTGTTGTTGGCGCAGGCATTGGTTGCCGAACCGCAATTATTAATTTTAGATGAGCCTTTTGAAGGGCTAGATCAACAGTCTGTGTCGGATTGGCAACAATTGCTACAACAGCTCAATGAAAAAATGGCGTTGGTGTTGATCGTCAATCGCTTTTCCGACATTCCTTCTGCCGCTGATCATGTGGCGTTGTTAGATCACAACCAGTTAATTTTGCAGGGAGGGCGGACGGAGGTTGAGCAACAAAGTCTATTTCAACAAGTACAATATGCGGAACAAAACGTTGATGTGCCGTTGCCGGAAAGTGCTGTATCGCCGATTAAATTACCGCCGAATCAATCCCCTTTTGAACTGAAAAATGTTACTGTTCAATATGGTGAGAATGTCATTTTAAATCGGCTTGATTGGACAGTGGCGCCTGAGCAAAATTGGTGGATTAAAGGGCCGAATGGTGCGGGGAAATCTACGCTATTGTCGCTTATTTGCGGCGATCATCCGCAATCTTATGCTAATCATGTGGTTTTATTCGGTAAACAGCGGGGAAGTGGCGAAACCATTTGGGAGATTAAACGCAACATCGGTTATGTCAGCAGTCAGTTACACATGGATTATCGGGTCAACTGTTCTGCGTTAGAGGTGATTCTTTCGGGCTTTTTTGACAGCATCGGCGTATACCAAAGCGTTCCCTGCGCACTGCGGATCAAGGCGATGCAATGGCTTACGCGCTTGAATATGGAGGCGTTGGCAAATCGTCCGTTTCGTTCCCTTTCTTGGGGGCAACAGCGCCTGTTGTTGATTACCCGCGCGATGGTGAAACACCCGCCCATATTGATTTTAGATGAACCGTTGCAAGGCCTCGACGGCATGAATCGCAAACTGGTAAAGCACTTTATCGAACAACTGGTGAACAATAGTCAAACCCAACTGCTCTTCGTGTCCCACCAAGATCAGGACGCGCCGAATTGCATTACGCATGTGTTTGAATTTATCCCGCAAGGCGATGGATACGTTTATAAACAAAGTACGGTGTGATTTTTAATTATTTTGACGAAGAACAACTATGGATATCGCATTCATTCTCGGCACGAAAATCGTTGAACTGACCCTTATTGTGTTGATGGGCTATGGGTTGGTGAAAAGCAAATTGCTTAAATCGGAAGACAGTAAGCCGCTGTCTATTATCGGGTTATATATCATCAGCCCCGCCGTGATGATTGAAGCTTTTCAGATTTCGTATACGCCGGAAATTCTAGAGGGATTAATGCTGTCTTTTGGGATGGCGGTGTTTTTACATGGTATGCTGGTGATTATCGGTGCAGTGTTAAAGAGAACGCTGAAATTGGATCCTATCGAGCATGCGGCATCGATTTATGCCAATTCAGGCAATTTGATTATTCCCCTGGTGATGGGATTGTTTGGTAAAGAGTGGGTGGTTTACGCCAGTTGTTTTATCATCGTGCAAACGTTTATGTTTTGGACACACTGTCGCCTGATTATTGCTGGAAAGGGCAATTTAACGCTGAAAATGGTGCTAAAAAATATCAACATTTGGTCGATCATGATGGGTTTAGTGATGTTTGCCTTGCAAATTAAACTGCCTGATACCATCAATGGTACGTTATCTTCCGTCGGGATGTTTATTGGGCCGAATGCCATGTTGATTGCCGGTATGCTGATTGCTTCTATTCCACTGCGGGATCTTTTCTCCTCTAAACGTATTTATTTGGTGACCTTCCTGCGCTTGTTGGTGATCCCATTGTTTTTAATGATCATCGTCAAACTTTGTGGTTTTTCCGGTTGGGTACAAAACGGTGAAACGATCGCTTTGATTAGTTTCCTTGCGACAACGAGCCCGGCGGCTTCGACGGTCACGCAAATGGCGTTAATTTTTGGGAATAATCCGCAAAAAGCCAGTGCCATTTACGGGGTTACCACCCTCCTTTGCATGTTTAGCATGCCCTTCATTATTGCACTGTATCAGTTGTGGTAAAAAGTGCAGTGGATTTTGAAAGTGTTCAAAATCATGCTAAAAAACAACCGCACTTGTGTAAATGCGCAATTTTTAATTGTGAAACTGGAAAATTAGCTGTTATAATCCTGCGTTCGAAAAAGGATCCCTATTTTTTAAAGTTACATAATGGATAAATTTTTATGGCATTAGAGATTGAGAAAAAGAAAAATGAATCTGAGGCTTCCGTTGAAAAGTCTAAAGGATTAAACATTTTTTTATGGTTGTTAACCGTTGCAATCATTGCGGCGAGTGCATTTGGTAATATCTATTTCCAAGATCAATATTCTACCCCAATTCGTGTTGTTGCGGTTATCGTGTTGTTGTTGATCTCTTTAGGGGTTGCTGCGACAACCAATCAAGGCAGAAAAGCCCTTGGTTTCTTTCAAGATGCCCGTACCGAATTACGTCGAATTGTTTGGCCAAGCCGTCCGGAAGCAACGCAAACGACCTTTATCGTTGTTGGCGTGACCGTATTTGTATCTTTAATCCTTTGGGGCTTGGATTCAATCATCGTTAGCATCATTACCTTCTTAACTGACTGGAGATTCTAAAATGACCGAAACCGCAAGTAAAAAACGTTGGTATGTGTTGCAGGCCTTCTCCGGTTTTGAAGCGCGTGTTGCGACCACATTGCGTGAATACATCAAACTTCACAATATGGAAGATCAATTCGGTGAAGTATTGGTGCCAACAGAAGAAGTCGTTGAAAATGTGGCAGGTAAACGTCGCAAAAGTGAACGTAAATATTTCCCGGGTTATGTGTTAGTACAAATGGAAATGAACGATGACACGTGGCACTTGGTGCGTAGCGTGCCACGCGTGATGGGTTTTATCGGTGGTACACCGGATAAACCGGCACCAATTAGCAATCGTGAAGCGGATATTATTTTAAATCGCTTGGAACAAAATAGCGATAAACCGAAACCAAGAACGACTTTCCAACCGGGCGAAGAAGTCCGCGTCACCGAAGGACCATTTATGGATTTCAACGGTACAGTCGAAGAAATCGACTACGAAAAAGGCCGCTTGAAAGTTTCTGTATCTATCTTTGGTCGTGCGACACCGGTTGAACTTGAATTTGGTCAAGTGGAAAAGAATAGCTAGTTAAAAATGTTCAAAATTTTGACTGCACTTTAAATCAACTAGGATAAAGTGCGGTCACTTTCTCAAGTATTTTACTTGAAAAACCGGTTGCGTTTGATTAGAATGCAACCCTTTTTATCAACAGGGGAGCTAGCAATAGCGTTATCACCCATTTAGAGGAAACTAAAATGGCAAAAAAAGTCCAAGCCTACGTTAAGTTGCAAGTTGCAGCGGGTATGGCAAACCCATCACCACCAGTTGGTCCGGCATTAGGTCAACAAGGTGTGAACATCATGGAATTCTGTAAAGCATTCAACGCTCGTACTGAGAGCTTAGAAAAAGGTTTACCAATTCCGGTTGTTATTACTGTCTATGCAGACCGTTCATTTACTTTCGTTACAAAAACCCCACCGGCAGCAGTTTTATTGAAAAAAGCAGCAGGTATCAAATCTGGTTCTGGTAAACCGAACAAAGATAAAGTGGGTAAAGTCACTTTAGATCAAGTTCGTCAAATCGCTGAAACGAAAGCAGCAGATATGACTGGTGCGACGATCGAAACCAAAATGAAATCAATTGCTGGTACTGCTCGCTCAATGGGCTTAGTGGTGGAGGAATAATACGATGGCTAAATTGACTAAAAAAATGAAAGCAATCAAAGCTGGCGTAGATTCTACTAAAGCATATGAAATCAACGAAGCAATCGCGTTATTAAAACAATTCGCAACAGCTAAGTTCGTTGAAAGTGTTGATGTTGCAGTAAACTTAGGTATCGATCCTCGTAAATCTGACCAAAACGTTCGTGGTGCAACTGTGTTACCACATGGTACGGGTCGTGAAGTTCGCGTGGCTGTGTTCACCCAAGGTGCGAATGCAGAAGCAGCTAAAGCAGCAGGCGCTGATTTAGTCGGTATGGAAGACTTAGCAGAGCAAGTTAAAAAAGGCGAAATGAACTTTGACGTTGTAATCGCTTCTCCTGATGCAATGCGTGTTGTTGGTCAATTAGGTCAAGTATTAGGTCCGCGTGGTTTAATGCCAAACCCGAAAGTGGGTACTGTGACACCAAACGTTGCGGATGCTGTTAAAAATGCTAAATCTGGTCAGGTTCGTTACCGTAATGATAAAAACGGTATTATTCACACTACTATCGGTAAAGCAAACTTCTCTGAAGCGCAATTAAAAGAAAACCTTCAAGCGTTGTTAGCCGCTTTAACTAAAGCAAAACCTGCAACTTCTAAAGGTATCTTCATTAAGAAAGTCAGTCTTTCTACGACAATGGGTGCCGGTGTAGCTATCGATCAAGCTTCACTGTAATTCATCAAAGTACAATGAAATATGACCGCACTTTTGTGAGTGCGGTTATTTTTTCCGGTGTTTATCATTTTTGAGTGATGATTTTTTGTCATCGAGCATTTACAAACGATATTTCGACCGTTATAATCTTTAACCTTTTTAGACCGTAGTTTATTTGCGGTTTAGTATTTCTGGTTGGTGCTTGACCTCATTCAAGCCCCGTCCAAGACCGTAGGGGAGCAATCTTAATTATCCTACGTAGATGGTGAACAGAATAAGAATTTTCTTGCTTCTGTGCACCGAATTCGTCCTAATAGTTGTTTTATTAGGTATTTAAATTCCGAGCAATCGGAGTGTATTCAGGAGCTAACAGCCAATGGCATTAAATCTTCAAGACAAACAAGCAATTGTTGCCGAAGTAAATGAAGCAGCCAAAGGTGCCCTTTCTGCTGTAATCGCGGATTCCCGTGGTGTGACAGTAGACAAAATGACCGAATTGCGTAAATCTGCACGCGAAGCCGGTGTTTCTATGCGCGTTGTTCGTAATACTTTATTACGTCGTGCGGTAGAAGGTACTGAATTCGAATGTTTGAAAGACACATTCACCGGTCCAACACTTATCGCATTCTCTACTGAACATCCAGGTGCTGCAGCACGTTTGTTCAAAGAATTTGCAAAAGCAAACGATAAGTTTGAACTTAAAGGTGCAGCCTTTGAAGGTAAGATCCAAGATGTTGAATTCTTAGCAACATTACCGACTTACGACGAAGCAATTGCACGTTTAATGGGCACAATGAAAGAAGCTGCGGCAGGCAAACTTGTTCGCACTCTTGCGGCATTACGCGACAAATTACAAGAAGCGGCTTAATCAAGCGTTTCTTCATCCAATTAACTTTATTTACTTTAGGAATTGATTGTTATGTCATTAACTAACGAACAAATCATTGAAGCGATTGCTTCTAAATCTGTAACTGAAATCGTTGAATTAATCACAGCGATGGAAGAAAAATTCGGTGTTTCAGCAGCGGCAGCAGTAGCAGCAGCGCCAGCAGGTGGTGCAGCAGCGGCAGCAGAAGAAAAAACTGAATTCGATGTAGTACTTGCTGAAGCGGGTGCTAACAAAGTAGCAGTAATCAAAGCAGTACGTGGTGCAACCGGTTTAGGCTTGAAAGAAGCTAAAGACTTAGTTGAATCTGCACCGGCTGTATTGAAAGAAGGCATCGCTAAAGCAGAAGCAGAAGCACTTAAGAAAGAATTAGAAGAAGCTGGTGCGAAAGTAGAAATCAAATAATTTTGATTTTGTTTTGTCCTGTTTCTCAGGCTAAATGGCTGGTGGGTGACCATCAGCCATTTTGTGCTATCAAAAACAGAAGTCAATTTGCCGTTTAATTACTTTTGTTTCCTCAGATTAAATTCAGCATTTTAATTTGAGTCACCCACTCAAGAAGTAAGGTTCATAGTGCGGTCATCTAAAACGGTATCTAATATGTTATCACCAATTTTTGCCCAAATTATTGTGTGTTGATTGTGGGTCACTGAACAGCAAACAGAGGAACCCTATGGTTTACTCCTATACCGAGAAAAAACGAATTCGTAAAGACTTCGGCAAACGTCCGCAAGTTTTAAATATTCCTTATTTATTAACAATCCAGCTTGATTCTTTTGAGAAATTTATTCAACGAGATCCGGATGGTCAGCAAGGCTTAGAGGCCGCTTTCCGTTCAGTATTCCCTATTGTCAGTACCAATGGAAATACCGAATTACAATATGTTAGCTATCAATTAGGCGAGCCGGTATTTGATGTGCGTGAATGTCAAATCCGTGGCACCACCTATGCAGCACCATTACGCGTGAAATTACGCTTAGTAAGTTATGACAAAGACGCTGCACCGGGTACGATCAAAGATATTAAAGAACAAGAAGTTTACATGGGGGAAATCCCCTTAATGACCGATAACGGTACTTTTGTGATTAACGGTACTGAACGTGTTATCGTGTCTCAATTACACCGTAGTCCGGGCGTATTCTTTGATAGTGACAAAGGTAAAACGCACTCTTCAGGTAAAGTGCTATATAACGCACGTATTATTCCTTACCGTGGTTCATGGTTGGATTTTGAATTTGATCCAAAAGATAACTTATATGCGCGTATTGACCGTCGCCGTAAATTACCGGCAACCATTATCTTGCGTGCGCTAGGTTACACCACTGAACAAATCCTAGATCTTTTCTTTGATAAAGTTGTCTTCGAAATTAAAGATAATAAATTGCTGATGAATTTAATGCCTGAACGTTTACGTGGTGAAACGGCAGCATTTGATATTGAAGCTAATGGCAAAGTGTATGTTGAACGTGGTCGTCGCATCACTGCACGTCATATTAAAGCTTTAGAAAAAGACAACGTTAGCCAAGTTGAAGTGCCGACTGAATATATTGTTGGCAAAGTTGCAGCAAAAGATTATGTGGATCTTGAAACCGGTGAATTGGTTTGCCCTGCCAATATGGAGCTTTCCCTTGAGTTATTGGCTAAATTGGCACAAGCCGGTTATACACAAATTGAGACTTTGTTTACGAATGATCTTGATTATGGTCCGTATATTTCCGAAACCTTACGTGTTGACCCTTCTTATGACCGTTTGAGTGCGCTAGTCGAAATCTATCGCATGATGCGTCCTGGCGAGCCACCGACAAAAGAAGCGGCTGAAGCGTTATTTGATAATTTATTCTTCTCTTCTGACCGTTATGATTTATCTGCGGTAGGTCGTATGAAATTCAACCGCTCTTTAGGCATTGAAGAAACTACCGGCAGTGGCACATTAAGTAACGAAGATATCGTTAATGTCATGAAGAAACTGATCGAAATTCGTAACGGTCGTGGTGAAGTGGATGATATCGACCACTTGGGTAACCGTCGTATTCGTTCAGTGGGTGAAATGGCAGAGAACCAATTCCGTATTGGCTTAGTGCGTGTTGAGCGTGCAGTGAAAGAGCGCTTGTCTTTAGGTGATCTGGAAGCGGTTACACCACAAGATTTAATTAATGCGAAACCGATTTCTGCTGCAGTGAAAGAATTCTTTGGTTCATCTCAATTATCTCAATTTATGGACCAAAACAACCCGTTATCAGAAGTTACACACAAACGTCGTATTTCTGCATTAGGTCCGGGTGGTTTAACTCGTGAGCGTGCTGGCTTTGAAGTGCGTGACGTACATGCGACTCACTATGGTCGCGTGTGTCCGATTGAAACCCCTGAAGGTCCAAATATCGGTTTGATTAACTCGCTTTCCGTTTATGCCCGTACCAACGACTACGGTTTCTTAGAAACCCCATATCGTAAAGTCGTCAATGGCCAAGTGACTGAAGAAATCGAATACCTTTCTGCGATTGAAGAAGGTAAATACGTTATTGCACAGGCGAACTCAAACCTTGATGAGGACTTCCGCTTTACCGATGCGTTTGTTACCTGTCGTGGTGAACATGGTGAATCTGGTTTGTATAAACCGGAAGAAATTCACTATATGGACGTTTCTACCCAACAAGTGGTTTCTGTCGCAGCGGCATTAATTCCATTCTTAGAGCATGACGATGCGAACCGTGCCTTGATGGGTGCGAACATGCAACGTCAAGCAGTACCAACATTACGCGCAGACAAACCATTAGTCGGTACCGGTATTGAGAAAGCGGTAGCGCTTGACTCCGGTGTTGCGGTTGTCGCAAAACGCGGTGGTACGATCCAATACGTAGATGCTTCCCGTATTGTGGTGAAAGTCAATGAAGACGAAACCGTCGCAGGCGAAGCCGGTATTGATATTTATAACTTAATCAAATACACCCGTTCTAACCAAAACACCTGTATCAACCAAATTCCTTGTGTGGAATTAGGTGAGCCGGTTGAGCGTGGTGAAATTTTGGCGGATGGTCCTTCTACCGATTTAGGTGAGTTGGCGCTCGGTCAAAATATTCGCGTGGCGTTCATGCCATGGAACGGTTATAACTTCGAAGACTCCATGTTAGTTTCCGAACGTGTAGTACAACAAGATCGTTTCACCACCATTCACATTCAAGAGCTTTCTTGTGTGGCACGTGATACCAAATTAGGTGCAGAAGAAATTACTGCAGATATTCCTAACGTCGGTGAAGCTGCATTAAGCAAATTGGACGAATCCGGTATCGTGTATATCGGTGCAGAAGTGAAAGGCGGCGATATTCTGGTCGGTAAAGTGACACCAAAAGGTGAAACCCAATTAACCCCGGAAGAAAAATTATTACGCGCGATCTTTGGTGAAAAAGCGTCTGATGTGAAAGACTCTTCTTTACGCGTACCAAACAGCGTTTCCGGTACCGTTATCGACGTACAAGTGTTTACCCGTGATGGCGTAGAAAAAGACAAACGTGCGTTAGAAATCGAAGAAATGCAATTAAAACAAGCGAAAAAAGACTTGAGCGAAGAGTTTGAGATCTTGGAAGCCGGCTTGTTTATGCGTGTCCGCAACCTATTGTTATCCGGTGGTTTCGATGCGAAATCCTTAGATAAATTAGACCGCACTAAATGGTTGGAACAAACCTTAGATAACGAGGAAAAACAACACCAATTAGAGCAGTTAGCGGAACAACACGAAGAATTACGCAAAGAATTTGAACGTAAATTGGAAGTTCAACGCAACAAGATTATCCAAGGCGACGATTTAGCACCGGGCGTGTTGAAAGTCGTTAAAGTGTACTTGGCGGTGAAACGTCAAATTCAACCGGGTGATAAAATGGCGGGTCGTCACGGTAACAAAGGGGTTATCTCAAAAATTAACCCTGTGGAAGACATGCCATATGATGAAAACGGTCAACCTGTTGAAATCGTATTGAACCCGCTGGGCGTTCCGTCCCGTATGAATATCGGTCAGATCTTAGAAACACACTTAGGTTTGGCGGCGAAAGGTATCGGCGATCAAATTAACGCGATGATTAAACAACAACAATCTATCGCGAAATTGCGTGAATACATGCAAAAAGCCTATGACCTTGGCGGCGGTTCACAAAAAGTGGATCTCAGCACCTTTACTGATGAAGAAGTGATGCGTTTAGCACAAAACTTGCGTAAAGGTTTGCCGATTGCGACACCGGTATTTGATGGTGCCCATGAAAAAGAAATTAAAGGCTTATTAGAGCTTGGTGGTTTACCGACTTCCGGTCAAATTACCCTTTATGATGGTCGTACAGGTGAGAAATTCGAGCGTCCGGTAACAGTAGGTTACATGTATATGCTCAAATTGAACCACTTGGTTGATGACAAAATGCATGCGCGTTCAACCGGTTCTTATAGTCTTGTTACTCAACAACCGTTGGGTGGTAAGGCGCAATTCGGTGGTCAACGTTTCGGTGAGATGGAGGTGTGGGCACTTGAAGCTTATGGTGCGGCTTATACCTTACAAGAAATGTTAACCGTGAAATCCGATGACGTGAACGGTCGTACGAAGATGTATAAAAACATCGTCAGCGGCAACCAACAAATGGATCCGGGCACACCGGAATCTTTCAACGTAATCATGAAAGAAATCCGTTCACTTGGTATCAACATCGACTTGGACGAAGAATAAGTCAGGGTATTGACCCCTATTGAGCCCAAGTGCGGTCGATTTTAAAAACGTTTTGAAAAACGACCGCACTTGAATAAGTTTAACTCCGACAGGAGCAAATCTGTGAAAGACTTAGTTAAGTTTTTAAAAGCACAATCAAAAACCGCTGAAGATTTTGATGTGATTAAAATCGGTTTAGCCTCACCTGACATGATCCGTTCTTGGTCATACGGTGAAGTTAAAAAACCTGAAACAATCAACTATCGTACCTTTAAACCGGAGCGTGACGGTCTTTTCTGTGCCCGTATTTTCGGACCGGTAAAAGATTACGAATGTTTGTGTGGTAAGTACAAACGCTTAAAACACCGTGGTGTGATTTGTGAAAAATGTGGCGTTGAAGTCACCCAAACCAAAGTTCGTCGTGAACGTATGGGGCACATTGAATTAGCCTCACCGGTGGCGCACATTTGGTTCTTAAAATCCCTGCCGTCCCGTATTGGTTTATTGTTAGATATGCCGTTGCGTGATATTGAACGCGTACTGTATTTTGAATCTTATATTGTGATCGAACCGGGTATGACCGATCTTGAGCGCGGTCAGTTGTTAACCGAAGAACAATATCTTGATGCCGAAGACCGTTGGCAAGATGAATTCGAAGCCAAAATGGGGGCGGAAGCCATTCAAGCCTTATTGCGCGGTATCGATTTGGAAGCAGAATGCGAAAATTTACGCGAAGAATTACAAGAAACTAATTCCGAAACCAAACGTAAGAAAATCACTAAACGCTTAAAATTATTAGAAGCTTTCTTACAATCCGGCAATAAACCGGAATGGATGGTGATGACCGTATTACCGGTGCTTCCACCGGATTTACGTCCGTTAGTGCCGTTAGATGGCGGTCGTTTTGCGACTTCTGACTTGAACGATTTATACCGTCGCGTCATCAACCGTAACAACCGTTTAAAACGTTTATTGGATTTAATCGCACCGGATATTATCGTGCGTAACGAAAAACGGATGTTACAAGAATCTGTTGATGCGTTGTTAGATAACGGTCGCCGTGGTCGTGCAATTACAGGTTCTAACCGTCGTCCGTTAAAATCATTGGCGGATATGATCAAAGGTAAACAAGGACGTTTC
>ERZ772986.705-NODE-705-length-20282-cov-9.150047_pt1 | contig 20282 bp, 9 predicted proteins | sample MGYA00511898_ERZ772986 | MGnify/ENA primary metagenome ERZ772986 (study PRJEB29015, sample SAMEA2737934) | human oral metagenome | biome: human oral; feature: human-associated habitat; material: dental | place: China | collected 2148 ... | reverse complement strand
CGCTGCGGCGCAACGTGAACATCAACATCCTGCTGTTCAACAACCGCATCTACGGACTGACGAAAGGGCAGTACTCCCCCACCTCGGAGCAGGGCAAACTGACCAAGTCCACGCCCTACGGCTCCTTGGACGTGCCGTTCAACCCGGTGGCGTTGGCGCTCGGCGCGGAGGCGTCGTTCGTGGCGCGCGCCGTCGACTCCGATCGCGCGCAGCTGACGGAGGTCATGAACGCGGCGGCCCGGCATCGCGGCGCCGCCCTGATCGAGATCTACCAGAACTGCCCGATCTTCAACGACGAGGCCTTCGACGCCCTGAAGGGCCCGGAGTCGGCGAACGCGCTGATCCGGCTCCGCGACGGCGAACCCGTGGTTTTCGGCACCGAGGAGCAGTTCTGCGTGGTCCGGGAACCCGACGGGGGACTGCGGGTCACCGAAACCGCCACCGCCGCCCCGGAGAGGATCGTCGTCCACGACGCGGGACGACGGGACCCGTCGCAGGCCTTCGCCCTGGCGCAGCTCACCGACCACGGCGTGATGCACCGCGCCCCGGTCGGGATCTTCCGGCAGGTGGAGCGTCCCGCCTACGACGACCTGCTGCGCGCGCAGGTGGCCGAGGCCCGCGCGGAAAATCCGCACGACGCACTGCAGGCCGCCATGTCGGGAAAGACCTTCTGGGAAATCGCCTGAAAACCCATTGAAAGGGCGTGGCCCGGCATTCCTTTCCGGGTTGCCGGGCCACGATTCTGACGGGATTTCTCCTATCTCTCCTCCCACGTCACCTTCGGGTTTTCCTCGGCAACGTTGAGCGATGCCGTCGGGAACCTTGCCCCCTTGCCGGACAGGAGTTTGCAGGGACCCGATCCTCTCGAATCGGTGCAGGTGGCGGTGACCTGAATCTCGCCGAGATCCCGGGCCGAGATGATGGTGGGCACCGAGGTGCCGGGTTTGGGAACGGCGTTTTCCAGCTTGGCGGCGTTCTCGGAGTTCTGGGTGCGTGTGACGCTGCCCTCGGCGACGGTTCCCCCGTTCTGGGTGGTGGCGCTGATTGCGATGTTGCAGCCGGGGTCGAGGGCCTTGGAGGCCAGGCACGCCTTTGCCTCGGCAACGACTTTCTCACGGAACAGGTCGATGCCCGCCTGGCTCACCTTGAGCTTGAGATCCGACGATGAGGTGTGGTCTTTCCCGCTGGTGACGACGACGGTGGTGTTCCCGTCGACCTCGAGGTACTTGTTGGCGGAGGCGATGACATAGCTTCCCGGGAACACCGCATGGCGGCTCTCGCCGCTCTTCGCCTTCACGCCGTTCACGGTGATGTCGACCCCCTTGAGGGAATAGAGCCTCAGGCTGGGAAGCGACGTGAGTATTTTTCCGCTTCCGGTGCTCACCTTGTACTCGTCGCTGGCCAATTCGTCGCCCACCTTGTAGGTGATGGAAACATCGAAACTGCTGTACTCCCCGGTGGGTTCACCGACGTTGATGTCGGTGATCGGGGCCCGGGCCAGCGAATCCTTCAGCACCTCATCGGTGAGCAGTGAATCATCGTCCGAAATGGAATACAGGAGTTTCTTGGCGTCGGTAGCGCGCCCCTCGGAGATCGCGGTGAGGTAGTTCGTGGCGATGGTCTTGGCGGTTTCCTTGGGATCCGCCGATTTCCCGGATCCCCCCGCCCCACCGGCGGCTCCACCACCGGAACCGCCGGGAAAGACGCCCGAGAGCACCAGCGCCAGCGCCACGACCACCACCACGGCGACGGCCCCGATCCCGACCCACAGACCGGTTTTCGAGTTCTTCGGGGACTGCCCCGCCCCCTGCTGGGTGTAGCCCGCCCCGTATGGGGGAGGTACCGGCGGTCCCTGCGTCACCGGCGGTCCCTGCGGGGCCTGCGGCGGCCCGGACCGCCCCTGTGTGGCTGGTCCCTGCGGCGGTATGTTCATGTTTCCCGGATGCCCCTGGGGAGGTCCTTGGTGTCCCTGGGGCTGCCCCTGCCCCGGGGGAATGAACTGCGGTGCCCCCGGCTGCTGGGCGGGTCCTCCGGTTCCGCCGGGCTGGTTGGGGGTTCCCGGCCCAATCGGTGTTGACATCGTATTTCCTTCCTCACCTGCTTGCGGAGCGGTTCATTCGGCTCGCAAGAACCGATACGTCATCGAATCGGGTTCGTGCGCCGATCATTGCTCGTGTCCACCCCGACACGCTACAACGAGCGCCCCCCCTCGCAGAAGGTTTTCGAAAATCCAGCCCCGGGATTTCCGAACGGTTCGGTCGCCCCCACCCGCCATGACCGGATCCATCCGACCAGACAGGGTCGCCGTGACCACGGCGGCCCGGAACAGGATCTCGTGGTGACCACCCAGCGGAATCCCATCACCAGCCTCGAACGAACCCACGGGCTGACGAAACAAGATCCCGGCCGGGCCCGGGCCGAGTTTTGTCAGAGGCACCCGATACCTTGTGGCGCATGCAGTGGATCCCAACCGGCACCGGACATGAACTGGCGATTCGTGACGGCGTGATCGTCGCACGGAACAGCAAGGGCAAAGAGTTGGCCTCGGTGCCGCCAGCCGCGAGGAAAACCGCGGCGTGGGAGGACCTGGACGCGGCCCTGTCCTTCCTGCACACCCACGATGCCGAAGCCGGTGCGGAGGTGGAACGCTGGTTGCTGCGCTCCCTGCCGGTGCCGCGGGCGGTGCTGGCCGAGGTATGGCCCGATGAGGCGTGGCGTTCCTGGCTCACCGACCTGGTGGTCGCCGCCGACGACGGCAAGGTGGCGGGTTTCCTCCGTGCCGCTGACACCTGCGGCCTGGGCGTGGTCGACCTGGACGGTGAATCCGTCACCATCACTGCCGAACGGGTTCTGCTCCCCCACCCCGCGCTGCTGGCCGATCTCGACGACCTGCGTGAGTTCGCAGTCGAACTGGGCATCAAGCAGCGTTTCGACCAGCTGTTCCGCGAGGTGCACCGCCGCCCCGCTGACATCGCCCCGGAGGTCGTCGAACTCACCCAGTACGCGGGGGGCGAGTTCGAGCAGCTGCGTTTCGCCGCGGGCCGCGCTTCCTCCGCAGGTTTCAAGGTGTCGGGTGGCTACGCCACCTGCCTGTGCTTCGAGGATGGCGAACCGATCACGGCCCGGTACTGGATCGGGGCGGAGTCCCCGGAGTATGAAACGGTCACGGGGGACCTGCACTGGGTGCGCAACGACCACATCGTGCCCGTCGCCGAGGTCGGCCCGCTGGCCTACTCGGAAGGGGTGCGCATGGCGGCGCACATCTTCGCGGGCCGCAAGGTGAAGGCGGACAAGGACGAGCGGTGATCCCCGATTCCCGCATCGCCGGGCCCGGCGGCGTCGCCGCATCCCCCGCCGGGGGTCCGTCGCTCGCCACGCCCGCCGCCACATCCATCCCGGCCCGGTCCCGGTCGGCTGGACGCCCCAGGTGGCGGCCCGCTTCCGTGACCTGGAGAAATTGTCAGTCCCCCACCCTAAGGTTCCCCGCATGATCACAGATTCCCGAGCCGCAGAACTGGGCGGTGTTTCCTCCAACGCCGTCCCGGACACCGTGGCCCTGCAGGCGCGTCGCTACGCCCATCCCCAGTTCGAGGGCCGCATAGTGGTGCGCCTGGTCCGGGAGAACCTCGCCGAGGTGGAGGACCTGAGTCTCGGCGTGCTGGGTTTCACCCCGGACGGGGACGCCGGGGTGGGGCACGTCCGCAACCGCGCCATAGGTTTCCCGGCCTGGCCGATCATCACGGACCCGGCCAATTCCCGGCACGCCCTGAACCTGGTCGGTGATCTCAACCGGGCCGCGAAACTCGCCCGCAGCAAGGCCGGCCCGGCCAAGGAGCTCCTCGACGAGCTGGCAGGGCGGCTCGGAAACTCCGCCCCGCACTTCCTCCCCACCTTCCTGGAGGAGGGCGCGCGGATCTTCCTGCGCAACGACAACCTCAGCTACGCCATGCAGCTCTTCAACAAGGCCCGCGAGGCCGAGCGGGTGCACGGTCTGGCCATCGATGAGGAACGCCACCGCCAGGTGCTTCTGGAGTTCGCGTTGGCGGGGGCGCTGAGCGCCAAGGAGCTCACCAACGAATCCAAGACCCTCCTCGAACGTCACGCCCCCGCGGACGCCCTTGAGTTGTTCCTCAAGTTCAACATCGACCGGGTCCGCGGCGGCCTGCCGCCCTACGCGGGTCTCCCCGCGGACATGCGCCGCCTGATCAGGGCCGCCGGGGCCGACCGGCTGGAGGTGGAGACCGGGCTGCTGTCCGCGTTGCTCGGTTCCCCCGCCATCGAACACGCCCCCACCGTTTTCTGGGACGGCTACTCCAAGCCCCTGATCCAGCTGGCGAAACGGGACGAATCGGTGCGCCAGACGCTGCTCGGCATGGCCCCGGACAGGATGCGTCCCGACATGTGGATCGACGTGCTGGAGGCCACCGGCATCGCCGACGAGCTGCGTTCCGGAAAACACGACGCGGCCGCCTGGGCCGAACGCTACATCCGCATGCTGCAGGACCAGTGGAACGCCGATTATCCCAGGAAACTGCGCCTGCTGCTGAGGCAGCTGCCCAGCCTGCGGGGAACCACCGTCACCTTGTCGAACAACCTGTGGAAACTCGAACCCGAGGTGCTCGATGCGCTGCTGGCGGCAGGAGCCCGGGTGGTCTTCGAGGAGGACCCGGGTTGGAGGAAACTGGACTTCCGTCGCTGGGCCGCGCAGCAGGAACGCCCCGATCTGGAACACCTGGCCCGCAGCGAACACGCCGCGCTCGGGCTCGACAACATGGGACTGATGATCGGGCAGGGGCACCTGCACCTGCTGCTGTCCCATTCCGGCACCCGGGAGCTCCTGGGCCGCTGGGCCGTCCCCAGGCTGGGGAAGAACGCCACCGCCCTGGAAGTGGCGACGGAACTGAAACGGCTGCGGCCGCTGTTCACCTCCGAGGGGCGGGCCGCCTATCCGGACCAGTTCGCCGCCTTCGTCTCGCACCTGGACGCCCCGAGGCTGCTGGCCGATGCACTGCGCGACGGGGTGCTGACCGAATACACCTGGCCCGAGTTGGAGAAGGCGGCCGCGGAACTCGGCGACGACGTGACCCTGCACGAATCCTGGCCCGCCGTCGGTGTCGCGAGGAACGGCCACGTCATCTGGGTGAAGGGCGACAGGCGCGTCGCGGAGGCCACGTTCACCATTCCCAAGGGCTTCCGCCCCGAGGACTGGCGCTACATCCTGGTCGACGGGGTGACGGGCTGCTACTACCGGGACAGTTCCTACGACGAGTGGTTCGTCTGGTCCAATGATCCGGCCCACCCGCACAAGGCATCCTACGTCTGGCGGATTCCCCGGAGCGCCCAGTCCTTCCCCGTCGCCTCCGGACGCCTGATCGGGCAACGGGTGCTGCGGGTCGGGGACCAGGAATCACCGTTCAACCAGCTGAAACAGGTGTTGCACGACGGCAACACCTACTGGGTGGACGGCGACGGGATCCGGGAGGTCGATCCCGAAACCGGGAATCCGGGACGCGAATCGCTGCCGAGCGGCCTGGCCGAGCTGGTCGAACCACACCTCCGCGACGGCTGGAAACTGTTGGCCAGCACCCTGCTGTGGGCCCCGGTGACCGTTCCCGGTTCCCCGCTGCCCCAGAAGGAGGGCGTGCACGGCTGGGTGGTGCTCTCGAGGGAGGGCGATCGGCGTTTACTGGGAATCGACGGTTACCGGCTGGATGTCGGCCCGGACGGGGGTTTCTTCACCGCCCGGGTGCGCCGCCCGGGCGGTGGGTACTGGCTGGTCGACGAATCGAACGGTCTTCACCGCGACCCCACCGGCGAGCGTTTCCTGTCCACCTCCGATGCGCTGGGGCAGTCGCATCTGCTGTCGTGGCTGCCCCGGGTGGGGTGGCACCATCTCCGGGTGCGCGACGAGGCCGCCAGCGCCAGGCTGCGTTCGGTGACCCCGGAGATGGCCACGGCCCTGCTGGCAGCCACGCCCGCCGCGAGCCAGCAGCAGGGATGCGACGCCGACGGCTTGAACTTCCTGCTGGAGGACACCGACGCAGAGGTGGATGAACAGTTCATCACCGAGGAGGCCCGCGCCGCAGCCGAGACCCTCCTGGGAACGGCCGACCCGGCCTTGGTGGATTCGGTGATCTGGCTCACGGGCCGCGTCAAGAGGATCGTCGATGAGGGCCGGGCCCTGGCCCGGGAAGCCGCGGAGGAGCCGGTGCCGGGCACCTTCGCGGAGTGGGAACCTTCTGACGAATTGGCCGTCTGGAACGTGCTGGGGTGGCGCAGCGGGGCGACCACGTCGCGTTCCACCGTGCTGGCCCTGGCCCGCCGCCTGGCCGGCGAGCAGGTGAGGGTAAAGGCGGTTCATTCCCGGCTGCACCTGCTGCTCACCCACCCGGAGGTGCTGCTGGCCTGCGCCGCAACTCCGTTCCGGGAACGCGACAGGATCGGCGGGGCCGCCGCGGCCGTCGCCGCTGTGCTGGACGCGGACCTCTACACACCGGAGGGTTGCGTCTTCGATTTCCCGCATTCGCGGAATGACCCGTTCCGCTGCGAGACGGGAACCCTGGTCGAGACACCCACCGGTGCCGCGATCGCCCTGGGCCTCGACGACGACAGGACATCGGTGTTCTCGCCGACCGCCCTGGGGCTCGATGACAACAGAATGCTGGTGTTCTCGCCCACGGGCGGGGTGCCACCCCACCTCGGCGGACACGAAACCACGCCCCGCCACCGCTCCCGGGGGCTCTCCCCCGAGGCACTGGTGGCCGCCTTCGAGAAGCTGCTGTCCGACGGTCCTGCCCCGTGGGACCCGGCCCGGAGGGACCGGCTGGCCGAGGGCCTGGGCTGGTCGCCGGCAGCGGCCGGTGTGCTGCTGGCGGGCCTGCCGAACCTGAACTGCTGGGACAACAACTACCTGCCGAAACCCGTGCGGGAGCTCCTGGGCCTGAAGGTCACGGAGGCGGCCGGTGCGCGTGAGTTCCTGAAGGGCCTGGGCGTGTGGGTCCTGGTCGAACTGCTCGCGGCCGGGGCCCAGGATCCGGTCAGGACGGTCCGCGAGGGCCTCGACGTCGAGGCCATGATCGAATGGTGGAAAACTTGGCGGGGTGACCGCATCCAGCTTCCCGAGGAGCTGCTGGCCGCGGCCGCAAAGGAGTTCCGCTGGGGCGGGGCAAATAGTCTCCGCGAACTGGCGGAGCAGGAGGAACTGGACGAGCGCCACCTGAGCACCTGGCTGTGGGCGGCCACCAAGGTGGACCGCTCCGATGCGCTCGGCCCGTGGCTGGCCGACCGTTTCGACGTCATCCGGGCCGGCTGCGGAAAACCGTCGCCCGGCTGGAACGACTACACGAACGACGGGAAGATGCGGGTCCTCCTGGGCCTGTCGAAACGCACCAAACAAACCCCGGAGGGGTCGATCGTCTCCCAGGGGGCCTGGACCATCACCGCCGCCCGCCACCACGACACGATCTCCTGGGATCCGGCGAAGGTCACCGACTGGGAAACGGAGGCGACCCTGGCGGCGGGCATCCCCGAGGACATGATTTTCCGGGACAACCTGCTCGGCCGGATCAGCGTGTTGACGGGCGGTTTCGACGCCATCCAAAAGGATTTGCGTTCCGGAATCCCCGGGCCCCAGCAGGACCCGCTCGTCTCCGCCCCCCGGGTGGTCGCCGAGGTCTCCGAGACCCTCGGCCTGCCGGAGGCCTCCTCCCGTTACTGGCTGCAGCTGCTGGCCCTCCACAACCCGACCGACAGGAACGTCGAGGGCTGGAACGCCTGGAAGAAAACCGCCCGGGTCGAGGCGGCGGCCCCGCTGCTGGAGAAAGGCCTCGTCCTGGAGGTCAAACGCTCCCGGGCGGGACGTACCCTGTTCCTGCCCGGGGGTTGGCAGGAGGCCAGCTCCCCACACCTGCCCATGGAGGTCTGGAAGGCCCCCTTCTACGACCTTTTGGATACCCTGAAGGTGGAGCCGAAGCAGGGCGTGGTGGTGCCGCTGGTCCCCTACCATCAGCTGTTCGTCGAAGCCTGGCGTCGCTATCGCGAGGGCGACGTCCCGGGTTACGAGGAGTTGCGCACGGAACGCCACCGCCGCCGCTGACCGGTCGGGTGGAAAGGAGACCATGACCACTGATTCCCGGATTATCGAGTTGGGTGGCATCGCCGCCGGGGCGACGCCGGGCACCGCCCCGGTCGTGGCCAGGACCTACACCCATCCCGCCATCGGGAACCGTCGAGTGGTGCGGCTGGTGGGTGTGGGGGCAGTGGCGGTGGAGGATTCCCGTCTCGCAGCCGCGGGATTCGCCCCGGAGGGATCAAGGTCCGTGGGATTCGCTCGCGATGCCGCCATCGGTTTCCCGGCCTGGCCGATCGCCCACGACCCCGCCAACGCCGGGCAGGCCCTGGATCTCGTCGTGGAGCTCAGGAACGCCGAACGCAGGGCACGGAACTCGGCCGGGGACACACGGGATCACCTGACCCAGCTCGCCAGGAGGCTCGCGCGTTCGGTGCCGCATTTCGTACCGACCTTCCTCGAGGAGGCGGGGCGCATTTTCATCAGGGAGGGCAATCCCAAGATGGCGGCCTCTCTTTTCGGGAAGGCCCGCCAGGCCGAGCGAACCCACGCCCTGCCCATCGACGAGGAACGCCACCGCCGGGTCTTCCTGGAGTTCTCCCTTGCCGGGGCCGTCAACGCCAAGGAGCTCTCCGCCGAGGCGCGTTCGTTGCTGGAACGCACAACGCCGAGGGAAGCTCTGGAACGTTTCCTGCAACTCGCCCTTGACCGGGTTAGGGGCGGCCTGCCACCCCACACCCGGCTCGGCTCCGACACACAACTTCTCGTGCGGGCCGCTGGGGTGGACCAGGACGAGGTGGAGCAACGGGTGTGCGCCGGGCTACTCGCCTCACCCACCCTGGGCAGGGCCACCCGGGAGTTCTGGAAAGCCAACCTCGGGTTCTTCACGCGGGTGGCCGTTCGCCGCCCCGAGATCCGGGATGCACTGCTGGAGCTGTCACCCGGCAACGTCGAATCCGATGACTGGATGCTCTTCCTGGAGGCCACCGGCATCGCCGACGAGCTGCGCACCGGAAAACACGACGCGGCCTCCTGGGTGCGGTCCTACCTGGCCCAATACCATTCCCGCCAGCGCAGCGAATACCCGCGGAGGCTGTGCGGGTTGATCCGCGGGCTCCCCGGGCTGCGGGGCGCACCGATCCACTCGGCCGTGGAGATGCGCCGGCTGGAACCCGAACTCCTCGACGCCCTCCTGGAGGCCGGGGCGCGGGTCTCGATCACGAGGACCGGGCATCAGGACCGCCTGGAACTCGACCGGTGGCTGGAGCAACCCGAACGCGGTGAACTCAGTTTCCTGGCCCGCAGCGAACACGCTGACCTGGTCATGCGCAGCCTGGAACGGCGGCTGCGGCGCGGCGATGCGGGAACGCTGCTGTCCCATGAGGGAACCCGGGAGCTGGCCGCCCGCTGGGTCGAATCCGATTCAGCGCCCCCGGAGTTGAGGAGCGAGGTGACCCGGCTGATCGGGCATCTCGGCCAGCCGCAGGGAACCGGCGGAGACGAGTCCGGGCCCACCGGGCCATTCGAGCGGTGGGAGCCGTCGGCAAAGCTGGCCTTCTCGGCGAGTCCTTTCGGTTCAAACCGGCGCATTTCCCGCGCGGACATCGACGCGTTCGCCGGGGCGCTCCGGGGTGATGGCCCGGCGCCGCTGCTGGATCTCTCCGCCCTGTGCCTACCCCTGACCCGCCCGGAGGTTTTCCTGGCCCTGGCGGCCAGCCCCTTGGTTTCCCGGGACCAGGCGGGCGGGGCGGCCAGCCTGCTGGCCTCCATGGTGGACAACGGGCTCTGCTCGCCCCGGAACGTGCTGTACGAATTCGAGTCCCGGAAGGATTTCTCATACCTTTCCGCACGACCCGGCCAGGAAATCGTTGAGCGAGAAACCGGGCGGGACCTCGTCCTGGCCGCCCGCGGCCACGCGCCCACAACCCTGCTGGTTTTCAGCCAGCAGGGCACGGCCCCCGACGAGGTGGCCGGGTCCCCGGCCAGGATCAGGGCGACCGCCGGCACGGTTCCGGGAGAAGCCGTGGTGGCCGCCTTCCAGCAGTTGTTGGCGCGGGGTGCGCCCCCTTGGGATCCGGCCCGGGCGGCGCGCCTGGCGGAGGGAACGGGCTGGTCCCAGACGGCCTCCTCCCTGATGCTGGCCGCGTTGCCGGATCGGCGCCCCTACCGCGACGAGAACCCGGGGTTCGAAAACGAAATCCGGGAACTGGTGGGATGCACCGCGGCGCAGCTCGCATCTGCCCGCAGGTTCCTCATCGACCTGGACACCGACCTGCTGGTGCGGCTTCTCGTCGCAGGCGCCCGGGATCCGCAGCGCGTGGTCGAAGAGGGTCTCGACGTCGAGGCGATGATCGCGGTCTGGCGCAGCGAATCGGGGAACCGCGTGCTCATTCCGGAGGAAGCACTCGCCGAAGCGGACAAGGCCTTCCGTGCCCCCGGGGGCCACGAGTTGCTTAGGCTCGCCCGGGGCGAGGAAGTGGAGCCGCGGATGACCTCGGGCATGCTCTGGCTCGCCCACCACCTGGAGCGTTCCAACACGTTGCGTCCCTGGCTGGCCGGGCGCTTCGACGCCCTGAAAACCGCTTGCGCCGGGAGGGGTCACCGTTTCCCCCTCCTGCCGTCCGAGGCCGAGAGCGTGTTCCGCGCCCTCGGCCTGGACCCGGAAGGAGACACCCATCATGCCGGCGCCTGGCACCTGAGAAGGGGCAGGTCCGGTTTCGATCTTCACTGGCACCCCGCTGAGATCACCGACTGGCGGGCGGAACGGGACCTGGTCTCGGGCCTGCCGGACCGGGGCATCATGAGAAAACAACTGATGGATGTGATCTGTGTCATCGAGGGCTTGTTCGACCCCATCGCCGCGGACCTGCGCGTCCTGGAACCGGGATACGGCTTCGATCCGTTCGTGACCGCCCCCGACACGGTGACCTCGGCGGCGGCTTCCTGCTGCATCAGCGAGGACGCGGCCCGTTACTTCCTCCAGCTGCTCGCACTGCCGGGACCCACGGATCGCAACATCGGCACCTGGAACGGCTGGGGCAGGGCGCAACGCTCCCGGGCAGGCGCCGAGTTGCTGCAGCGGGGCCTGGTCGTGGAGGCGAAACGACCCCGGGCGGGCCGCTCCCTTTTCCTTCCGGGCGGGTGGCAGGAGGAGAAGGCCCCAAGTTTTCCGCTGGAGGAGTGGAAGGTGCCGGTGTTCGCCACCGCCAGGCTCGGGGCCCTTTTCGGCCACGGCGGCCCCCAGCTGCCCCGGGTCCCCGGTGGGCAGTTGTTCCGCGAAACCTGGGAACGCTACGCCTCGGGTGACGTGCCCGGCCCCCGGTGATCACCGGCGCCAAGGAACCGGAATGGTGGACGAACCCGATCCCATCCGCTTGAGCTTCCCGGCGCTCACCGCCTGCCGGCAAACCCCGGAAGGGTGAAGAACCCGCGTGCCCCGGGCGCCGGTTTTTGTCGGGGCCTCCTGCTAGCTTGATCGCACACGTCAGGAAACCCGAGGAGGTCCCCATGGAGCAGGTGCAGCAGGTGCCGCCACCGGAGGTGCGTCACGCCGAGGAGCTGGCCCGGCTCGCCGAGGAGAAGGGACCCCGGCCACCGGGTTGGCTGCTCACCCCACAGGCGGTGGTGGCCTTCGTCTGCGGCAACGACAGGTTGAAGATCAGCCGGAAGTTCGTGGGGGATGTGTCCCTGGTGGAGAGGTGCGTCATAACCCTGGCGGGCGAGCGGGCGCTGCTGCTGGTGGGGGAACCGGGCACGGCCAAGTCGATGCTGTCCGAGCTGTTGTCGGCCGCGATCTGCGGCACCAGTGGCCTGACGGTCCAGGGCAGCGCGGGCACCACGGAGGACCAGCTCCGCTACGGCTGGAACTACGCGCAGCTGCTGGCCAGGGGCCCCAGCGAGGACGCGCTGGTGGATTCACCGGTGCTGGCGGCCATGCGGACGGGACGGGTGGCCCGGGTGGAGGAGATCACCCGCTGCCTGCCGGAGGTCCAGGACGCGCTGGTCTCGGTGCTCTCGGAACGCCGCCTGGCGGTGCCGGAGCTCGGCGAGTACGCCGTCCACGCCGCCCCGGGTTTCTGTGTCATAGCGACGGCGAACCTGCGGGACCGTGGCGTCTCGGAGATGAGCGCGGCCCTGAAACGCCGTTTCAACTTCGAGGCGGTGGAGCCGATCGCCGACGTGGGCGCGGAGATCGCCCTGGTGATGGAACGCACCCGCCAGGCCCTTGCCGCGGCGGGCGCCGGATCCAAGGTCGACGAGGTGGTGGTCGAAACCCTGGTGACGGCGTTCCGGGAGTTGCGTTCCGGGGTGAGCCAGGAGGGCTGGGCGGTGGAGAAACCGTCTACGGTGCTGTCCACCGCCGAGGCCGTGGCCATCTCCGGTTCCATCGCGCTGGCCGGGGCGTTTTTTCCGCATGCCCGCGACGGGGTGCGTCTGATCCCGGGACAGCTCCTCGGCGCTGTCCGCAAGGACGATTCGGAGGACGGCGCGCGTCTGCTCGCCTACTGGGATTCCGTCGTGAAACGCCGCGCCGCCGATGGCCGCCACACGTGGGTGCAGCTCTGGGAGCAGCGACACGTGCTCGAAGCATGACCACGGAAACCGAGCTCGCGGAGCTGACCAGCTGCCGGGCTCCGTTCCTGATCGGGATCAGGCACCACTCCCCCGCCATGTCGGTGGCCACACCCCACCTGTTGGAGGGGTTCGCGCCGGACGTGCTGGCCGTCGAACTGCCCGCGGAGGCCGCCGAATGGCTGGACTGGCTCACCCATCCCGAGGCCGTAGCTCCGCTGGCCATGGCCTTCAGCCGGGGCGGGGGGCTCAGCTTCTACCCGTTCGCGGACTTCTCCCCGGAGCTGGTGGCGCTGCGCTGGGCGCGGGCCAACTCGGTGCCGGTGGTCTGCCTGGACCTGCCGGTCACGACCCCGGAACCCAAGGAGGTAGTCGAGGAATCCCCCGGCGATTCCCGGGGCCGCGACGCCCTGTTCGCACGGGCCCGGGCAAATGACGCCCAGGAGGCCTGGGACCGGCTCGTCGAGGCCCCGGCTCCCGGCTCCGCACCGGAACAGCTGCGGGTCGCGGCACTGGCCCACGGCTGGGCGCTCCGCAGGGCGGAGGGCCGGATCGACGCCCACACCCGGGCCCGGGAGGAAAGGATGAACCGGGTGCTGGGCCGGGAATTGTCGGCGGGCCGCCGGGTGGCGGCGATGGTCGGTTCGTTCCATGCCGCCGCCCTGCTGGCCCCGGAACCCGGCCCTCTCGACGCCGCCAGCCCCGATGTGGCGGGCTGCCTGGTGCGCTACACCTTCGCCCAGCTGGACTCCCGTTCAGGCTATCCCGCCGGCATCCGTGACCCCGGCTGGCAGCAGGTGGTCCTCGCCTCGGAACTGGCCCCCGACAGTCTCCGCGACAAGACCACCCGGCTGATCACGGAAATCACCCGGCGGCTGCGTGCCGCCGGGCATCCCGCAGGCCCCGGGGAGGCGGCCGAGACGACGCGGATGGCCCTCGACCTGGCGGCCCTGCGGGGGCTGGCGGCCCCGTCGCGCCGGGAGCTGATCGAGGCGGCCACCACTGTGCTGGCCCAGGGGGAGGTGCTGGGGCGAGGCCGGGTGGTGGCCGAGGCCCTGGAGCAGGTGCTGATCGGGGATCGTTCCGGCCGGGTGGCGCCCGGAACGCCCGTCTCGGCGCTGCGGGTGAACGTCCTGGCCGACCTGGAGGCCCTGCGGATTCCCCTGGAAAAGAACGAACAGCTGTATCTCGAACCGCTGCGCAACCCCCGGGACCTGCGCCGCCACGTGCTGCTGATGCGCCTGTTCACCGGCGGCATCACCTTCGCCTCCCCCGTCAGCCAGGGTCTGTCTCGCGGGGCGGAGATGGTGGGGCTGAGCTGGGATCTGAGCTGGAGTACGGCGACGGAGGCCAGCATCGAGCTGGCCGCGCCACGCGGCCTGACCCCCGAGCAGGTGGCGGCGACGGTGCTGCTCACCCGGAAGGTCGAAACCCCCCAGGAGGCCACGGCGCTGCTGACCGAGGCCGCCGGGTGCGCCCTGGAATCGGCGATGGAACGGGCCTTCCGGCTCGTGGGCCCGCTGGCCGGGCGGGTCGGTTTCACGGATGCCGTCGCGCTGTCGGTCGCCCTCGCGGAAGTGGCATCGTCGCACATTCCCGGGGCCTCGCTGCTGCCGGAGCAGCAGCGGATGCGCGCCGCCGAGCTGCGCGACGAGTTCGCCTCCGCCGCGGTGCGGGAACTACGCGGCATCCGCGGTTCCGACGATCCCGAGGACGCCAGGGCCCTGGCGGTCTTCGTCGCTCAGGGCGGTTCCCACGCCCTGAGCCTCGGGCACGCCCTGGAGCAACTCGCCGGGGACGGTTCCCCCCTCATGCAGGGGGCGGCCGCCGGGTTGCTGCTGGACGACGATTCCGCCGGCCGGGTGGCGTCTTGGCTGGACGCCCCCCACCCCGGATGCGCGCCGGGCCCTGCGCCGGAGGCTGGTCGGGTTGCTGACCACCGCGCTGCCCCGCTTCGACTCGTCCCCGGCGACGATCGCCCTGGTGGATCGGGTGGGCGGCATCCCCGACGACGAGTTCGTCTCCCTGCTGCCCGCGCTGCGGGGCGGCTTCGATGTCCTGCCCGAGCAGGCACGGGAGGCCCTCCTGACCGACCTGGCCCGCGAACTCGGGCGTGCCCGTGACCTGGTGCTGAGCCCCGAGGAGACCCTGGCCGCCACCCGCTACGACACCGCGGCCCGTGACCGCCTGGCCGCTCTCGGGCTGGCCGATCTGGCCTTCCCTCCGGCGGAACGGTGGCGGCTGGTGCTGGGCACCGAACGGGAAAGGCTGTCGCACCGGGGCCGCCGGATGGCCTCCGCCCTGGACGAGTTGTACGGCCGCCCGGACTCGGACTCCCTGGACGGCGGGCGGCGGGGCTCCGGGAACGGTCCGTCGCAGCTGGGGGTGCGGCAGTGGCGGGACGAGATCGAGGTCCTCTTCGGTGAGCACGAGGTGCAGGAGATATTCGGACAGGCCGCCGCGAGGGGACGCGGCGACGTGGTGGAGCGGCTCGATCCGGATTCGGTGCGCCCGTCGGTGGACCTGCTGGCCACCGCCCTGTCGCTGCGGGGGGCGCTGCCGGAGGCGCGGCTGGCGAGGCTGCGTCCCCTGGTGGCCCGGCTGGTGAAGGAGCTGGGTGCCGAGCTGGCGATCCGGCTGCGCCCGGCCCTGAGCGGCTTGGCGACGGGCCGCTCCACCCGGCGTCGCACCGGGAGTCTGGATCTGGATCGCACCATCCGGGGCAACCTGCGGCACGTGGTTCCCCTCGACGGGCGACCCCAGGTTGTGCCCGTCCATCCCGTGTTCCATGCCCCGATGGCGCGCGACATCGACTGGCACCTGATCGTGCTGGTGGACGTGTCGGGTTCCATGTCGGAATCGGTGGTCTACTCGGCCCTGACCGCGGCGATCCTCGCGGAGTCGCCCGCTCTCGACGTCGATTTCCTGGCGTTCAGCACCGAGGTGCTGGACTTCACCGGCCACGTCCACGACCCCCTGTCGCTGCTGTTGGAGGTCTCGGTGGGTGGAGGCACGGACATCGCATCCGCGCTGCGGGTGGCTCGATCACGGGTGAGGGTGCCGTCCCGCACCCTGCTGGTGTTGATCAGCGATTTCGAGGAGTTCGGTTCCGACGTCCCCCTGCTGGCCGAGGTGGAGGCCCTGGCCACCTCCGGGGTGACGCTGCTCGGCTGCGCGGCCCTGAACGACACCGGCACCGGCGTCTACAACGCGGGGATCGCGGCAAGGGTGGCCGGCGCCGGGATGCGAGTCGCCGCGGTCTCGCCGCTGGATCTGGCGCGCTGGGTCGGCGCCGTGATCAGGGAGGGGTCGCGATGAGGATCTCCCCCGCGCTAATGGCGTCCATCACCGATTCGCTCGCCCCGCGGGTCCGCAGGCGGGTGGACGCCCTGCTGGCCGATCCGGTGCTGATCGGTCCCGAGATCGGTTTCGGGAACGCGACGGTGCGTCTGGCGGACGTGGAGGTCGCCACATCGGAGGAACACATCACCTGTAACTGTCTGCTGTCCCCCGGTTGCGCCCATCGCGCGGCCGTCGCGCTCAGTCTGGAGGTGGCCGACGACGAGACCCCGGCCGCCCCGTCGATCGACCTGCGCAACCCGGCGGAACGGTTGCGCCGGATCGCAGAGGAGGCCGCCCGGGCCGGTGCGTGCGCCATCACCCGGGAACAGTCAGCCACCGCCGACCTGGCCTGGGAGCACCTGACCGAGGTGCTGCTGAGGGGCGCGGGAAGGCTGGGGGCCGCCCAGCGCGCGGGCCTGGCCGCCGACCTGCACCGGATGCGCGTCCACGGGCTGGTCGTCGCGGACCGGGCGTTGACGGGTTTCGTGCGCTCCCTCGGCCAGGCCCCGGGCCCCCGGGTGGCGGCGTTCTCCGCGGCCCTGTTGAACCTGCACCGGCTGCGCGGGCTGGCCGACGGGCAGGACGCCGACGAGCTGCTGGGCAGACCCCGGCAGCCGTACCAGGACATCGGCGGGCTCACGCTGACGCCGCTGTTCGCGGAACCGGTGATCACCGCCTCGGGGTTCGCCGGCACGCAGGTCACCTTCCAGGACCAGTGGAAAAACACCTGGTCGCTGGCCCGGGTGCGCCCCGGCACCGCCCGCGACATCGCAGCCCGCTACGAGGCCGGGGAGGCCTGGGGCGGGATCAACGAGTCCCCCTTCACCCTGTCCCGGCACCGGCTGCTGGTGGCGGACGCAACGGCCCGGCTCGACGGCCGCCTGGGCGGTGGGAAGCAGGTCCGGGCCGCCATGCAGGCCCCCTGGAGCGCATGGAAGAACGTCCCGGAAGATTTCGAGGTGGTCTCGGGCGGGATCGAAGCCGGCGACAGGCGCGGGCTGCTCGTCGCCGGGCGGCGGCTGGAGCTGCTTCCCGCCGCCCGGGCGCTGAGAGCCGGGCTGGCCACGGAACTGTTCGGCGCCGCCACCGGTACCTTCGTCACCTGCCTGGCACGCGGGAATCAACTGCTGGGCCTGAGCGCATCGGCCGAAGGCCTGATCCGGATCCCCGGATCCCTGGGTGGGCTCTGGTGGCCGGGCCTGGACGCGGTGACGCGATCCTGGGTTGGGAATCTTCCTGCTCTCCCCGATGATCCCGAACCCGGGGACGTCACCAGTTGGACAGTTGATTCGCCGCAGGTGACGGAGACCACGAGGCGCTGGTGCGAGCGGGTCCTGGACGCCGGGCCCGGCGTCCTTTCCTCGCCGCTGCTGGCGAAGGACACGGCCTGGCTCAAGGCGGCCGGGGCACCCTTCGCCTCCCGGCTGCTCACTGATCTGGCGGAGGCCACGACGCGGGGCCAACGCCGGTTCGACGGCACCTGGGCGCAGGACTCGGATGCCCTGGCCCGGGCCTGGTTGCGGCTCAGCGAGTATTGAACTGACACGAAAACAAGCGGAGGGGCCAGACCCATCCAGCCACAGGCCCCTCCTCCAGGACGCACCCCCGCGTCACTTACGCCGTGGGTCCGACGCGGTCTCCCGTCCGTTTTCCGGTGCCGATGGCGCCGGAAAACGGACGGGAGAACCAGAATCGGCCCCCGGCTCGCTGCCGTTCAGGTTCCTTTCCGAAGATCCACCGGTTCCCGTGTGAACCACCGGTGCACCCGCGAGGACGGTCGACGGGCCACGCATGGCGACCACCCCCATGGCGACCATGCACGCACCCCACGTGTCGGCCTGTTTCCCCATCCCTGAATCCCCCTGAACTCACTCGCGTGAATCGGCAGCGCGTTGAAGCTATCAGGAAAACTTGTCCTCCGAAAGGACGACAATGACCGGTTACTTGCCGAACGGCCAAGCGGTTGGAGGGGCGGGATTCCTCGGGCAGAGCTGAATCCCACCCCCCCACAGGGGGCGCGACGCGCCATTGCGCCGCCTGCCGCGGGGGGACGCGGCTCTTCACCCCCAGGGCGCACAAGGCGCCCCGTTCCAGTGGCTCACCGAGGAGCCGGAATCATTGGTTGAAATCATTTTCCCGGGACAGGATTGGATCGTCATGGTCGCGGGCAGTTCCCGCTCCTCCCGGGGATTTCAATTCCCGATCGTCACGGTTCAGGGATTCCACGCGTCATCCGAGACGGCTTCCCGTCGGGGATGAATTGCGCGGGATAATTCTGACCCAGCGGGGAAAGGGATGGCACCATCCGCCGGGCAGACCCCGGGTGCGCGTTTGCACTGGATTATTCACGTTTCGCACCCGGCATTGCCTTTCCCCGGGAAAGATGGCATTGACCCGGGCAAGAGCCCCTGCCGGGCCTTTTTCCCGCACCCCCGGACCACCGCACCGGGACGGGGCGAGAAAATATCTGCGTTCCGGAGAAACCCCGGGTTGGATGCCGCGACGACACCGGACCGGGTCATTTCCGGTCCTCCCGTTTTCCTGCGGGGTATCCGGCGCACCTGCCGACCAGCGCGCCAGCCACCGCGACCACGCCCAGCAGCCCCGCCACCAGGCCAGGCTGGGCCGGTTCCTCGGTATTCGCGCCCTGAGATCCCGGGGTGCCCTGCCCCTGCTGGTTGGATACGAGCGTCCAGGGGGCCGTCCCCGGGGAGACGGGCACGGCCCGCTCGCCATTTCCAGGGAGGAGAAACCAGAACAATTCGGCCGCGGCCTCCTGACGCACACCGGAAGCCGGGGAATCGTTCGCCACGGAAACCGGAAGAAGAAAAGAATTTTCCCAGGAGTGAACCCTTCCGCCACTCACAAGGAAAGCGCGCTCCCCTTTCTGGATTCCGGAAGAGTTCGTTTCCCACCCGCCGCGGGACGCCTGCCCCACCGAGGCCACGCCGGCCCGAAGGTTCGATACCGGCAGATGGTTTTGGAAAACGTCGCCCTCATCGCCACCCACCCGGGGGGATTGAATGCTCGGAGAGACGCGAACAACGTTCCCGGATGCGAGTCTTTCCCCGGTATCCACGGGATTCAACCACAGATCCAGCCGGCTTCCCGAGACGGTAGATTCCCCATGCCGTTCCGCCTCCCCCGGAGCGATCCTGCTCTCGGTGACGACCCACGTCCCGACAACCGAAATTGCAACCAGAACACCGGCCGCGATCATTCCCGGAAGGCCACCGGATCTGCGGACATTGCGTTTGCCCCCGAACTTCAACCCGCCCCCATCTCTCCAAGGAGTTGAAACTTTGAACGGCACACACCTTAACAGAAGTTATCCGTTTCCGCACGGGCGACGCTTGAAAACTCTGGCCGTTCGCCCAGGAAACCCCGTGTTTTCGGCCCGAAAGTCAATCTGGAGGAGCGACAGCAATGAGCAAATATTTTGCTCATTGCCTGTTGAATGGGAAATGACTGGGGTTTTTACGAAGACATGGGCCAAAGCGCACGGACGTCGACGAATGACTGGATCGATTGCCCGGCCCCGATGAACTCCGGAGCCGAATACGTGATCCCATCAGTGGGACCAGCCTCAACCGTCGGCCCTGACGTTCGGGGTGCCGGTCCTGGCCCGGCCGCCCGCCGTGCAGCCGGATTCCACGAGGAACACGGTCTCGGCCGGGACCGTGCTGGCGGCGTCGTTGCTTGTAGGTCACGGTCCGGCAGTCGGTACGCCAGGTCGCGTTCCAGCGCAAAGGGGTGTGGTTGGGAAACCGGTACAGGGTCACCTCGCCCGGTTTGACGGCCAGGGTGGGGCCGGGAACGGATCGTCGATCACCCATCGGCCGCTCATCCCGGTCTGATTCCAGACGTGGGTGGCGCCGCCGGGCAGAAATCCCCGGCATCGCACGATGTACCGCGCACCCGCGCAGGCGTAGCGGTTCGGCGGGTTTCCCTCATCTCCATCTTTGGCACATCGATGAAGAACAAGATTCCGATGCGACATCCGGGAAAACTCTCGTTGTCGTTTCCAAAGCGATCGGGCCCCGATCCCAGAGGGGATCGGGGCCCAATCAGCACAGGCGCGGGATCAGGAGCCGGTCTTCGGCAGACCCGGTTTCACCGGAACGGGCTTGGCCGGGGTCACCGTGGAGGTCGGGGTGACCGAGGGACTCGGCGTGGGCGCGGCCGGGACGTCGCAGACGGGCACCTTGACCTCGCCGGTGAATACGGCGGTCTTGGCGTCGATCCGTTTCCAGCCCTCCGGCATCGGGCCACCGAACTCGTGGCCGTCCTGGGCGGTGGC
>ERZ772986.704-NODE-704-length-20283-cov-3.135851_pt1 | contig 20283 bp, 19 predicted proteins | sample MGYA00511898_ERZ772986 | MGnify/ENA primary metagenome ERZ772986 (study PRJEB29015, sample SAMEA2737934) | human oral metagenome | biome: human oral; feature: human-associated habitat; material: dental | place: China | collected 2148 ... | reverse complement strand
CCTCGTTCTTCCCCTTTGGTACATTTAGGAAAATTATATTTCATTATTAAATTCCCCGAAACAGCACGATTCCGTGCTGTTTCGTGATACAATCCAAACGATAGTAAGATTCCTATGTCGTACGCATAAAGCACACGCATAGCATAGGGCTTGAGTCGACGATGGCCACGCCCTACGGCATGCCTGCGTTGCCGTGTGCCACATCGCGACCATGCGTCGCGACCTTCTGGCTGCCGATGTTGCGGGGGATGCCCCGCGCCCCTGGGAAGCCCGGACGGGCGTCCGGGCGAGACGCGCCGCCTCTCGGCGCCTAGGGGGACCATGGAGAGATTCGACAAGCGCCTGCACGTGCGCGTTGGCGAGGCGGACATCGAACGCGCAAAGCAAGCGCTCGCAGACGCGCTGGGCATCACCCACATCCGCTCTTGTGAGGCTGCTCCTGCAGCTGCCGGCGGAGGACGCCGTGGCGCGCAGCCACGTGGTGCTCGACCTCACCTGCGCGAACCGCCTCTACCGCGAGCTCAACCAGTGGGGCTATCAGCAGAACCAGGCAGCTCACGCCCTGAACCGCATCGCCTACTACCTCAGGCGAGGGGCAATGGACACCTCAGACGTCCTGGAGGAGCTCGCCTCGGTGGAACGCCAACTTGAGCGCCTGCGCAAGAGGGCGGACGAGCTATCCGTACCCGTGCGCGAGATGGCCGAGTCACGCCTGCTCTTCCTGTAGGTGGCACCCGTGGGCGCTCTTGAAGCCCATATCCGGCCACACGTCCTGCAAGGGCGCCTACCACTACCTCGCCAAGGACGGGCGCGGCTCCGTCACGAGGGGCGAGGACGAGCTCAGGGGGCTCCTCAAGAGCCTGGGCGTGGAGGTCGAGGACAACTCCGCCAAGGCCAGAAGGCACGACTGGGTATTCTCCCTCGCCGGGCATCCCACCTGGCACGTCTCGGGCGATAGCCTGGGGCTCGGCTACGGGCGCGAGTCGCTCATGCGCGGCTTCTCGCTGGGAGCTGCGGGGCACTTTACGGACGCAAACGAGCGCAGGGTCGCGGAGCTCGCATGCTCCGCCGTGGAGCTCGGCGACCTCTCGGAGCTCGAAAGGTTCTCCGAGGCGCTCGCGTGGCTCAAGGCCAACTGCATCCGCACGGCAATGGACCTCGGCGCCAAGGGCGCGGGCAATCCCAAGATGACAGCCTACGTGCAAGGTCTCGGCATCCTCAGGGAAGGCGACACCGAACGGCGCCATGCGCGAGGGCGGCATGCTGCTCCTCTCCATGCGCTGGTACCCCGCACCGGGGCAGGACGCGCCCAGCGAGCCGGAGGGCCTCCCCATAGCCCGCAGGCGCGACGGACTCTGCGTCGTCGTGGCGAACAGCGAGGACGTGCCACAGCTTGCCATGGTGACGGTGGACGGAGAACTCACGCTCCTGCGCGTGGGAGACGGCCTCGTGGACTGCAACCGTCTCGCCGGGGCCTCGCGCATCGCCGACGGCATGCCCGCCCAGGCGGTCTCGGCGCATCGCATGCTCAGCATGCTTGTAGAAGATGGTGTGGACGGCATCGATGTGGAGGCCGAGGTCTGCCGCCTGATGGGCTTCGACCCTGCGACGTATGCGCTTGTGGAGGGGTTGGCAGAAGGCCCAACGGAGGATGGCTCCAAGGAAAGCCGGTTCTGAGCGCCATTCCAACACTTCTGCCATAATGGGCGGTGGAGTTGCCTCTTACACGCAACACTCGCAAAGATAGAAACGCAATGCGTACCGAACAAGGCGCGCTAGAGCCGGTAGACAGCCCGGCCGTCTCGCAGATGCGAGGTAAGTAACCCTCCCTCCTTGGGTTGTCCGTTCTTTTGCGCAACCGCATACAAGGAGGAAATCCATGGAGCGATCCAGCATCACGCTGACCGTCTTGTTTGATGCACCCTTTTGGGTGGGCATCTTTGAGCGAGTCGAGGACGGCCAGCTTACCGTAGCCAAGGTCACCTTTGGGGCGGAGCCTAAGGACTACAAAGTGCATGACTTTGTGCTCAAGCACTTCTACGACCTCAAGTTCAGCCCCGCAGTAGCCGCTGAAGAACACCGCGCAAGTGAGAACCCCAAGCAGCGCCAGCGAGCTGCCCGCAAGCAGATGCAGGAAACAGGCATAGGCACCAAATCACAGCAAGCGCTGCAGCTGTAACTTGAAGCTGCACAGACGGAACGTAAACATGCCAGCAAGGAGCAGCGTGAAGCAGAAAAGCAGCGTCAGTTCGACCTCAAGCAACACAAGCGCAAAGAGGGGCACCGAGGCCACTAGACAAGCGGGGCTCGCTATGTGCGAACCTGTTGTGTTTACCGTTCCCTCTCCTCGGCCCGTGACGCCACGCCGGACGCCCTGCGGCAGGCGCAGGCGGCAACCATGAGGTGTCCATCGTCTACCACGACGACAACGCCGGGCGCATCCCGCATGCCCACGTGGTCGTGAACAACACCAACGTCGTCACGGGGCGTCGCCTTCAGGACCCCGACCCCAAGGAGCTCAAGCTCCCCCTGCAGCGCATGGCGCACGAACGGGGCAGCGAAAGCGCCCTCGTACGCATGTCTCGCATGAGCGCGAACCACGGTCCTCATTCGTCATTCGCGAACTAGAAGCTTCGATGCAGACGGCGGCAAAATGAATCCAAGGCCCTGCGTGACGAAGCCGGGAGGTGGCTATCGCGCGACGATTCTCCGGATGCCCTCCAGACCCGAGGCTTCCTCGAGCACCGAGATGAGGCCGGGAGCCGATGCGAGGCAGAGCCCGCACGGTCCGTGTTCGCCTGTGTCCACCCGGCAAGGATCTCGTCCACGTCTGAGGCGACGCGGGCGCCGATGACGACGGAGAGCCCCAGCGCGTCCGTGAGGCACTCGACTATAGGCTCTGTCGCCCCACCGTGATAGGCGTCGAGGGCGCCCCTGTAGCATCGACGTCATGCAAGAGCCCGGCCGACACCGGCAGCATGGTATGCAGCAGCACCTCGTCGGAGGCAAGCATGCGGTGCAGGAGCGTGCGGCCCGTGCGCCCGTTGCCATCCGTGAAGGGGTGGGTGGTCTCGAACTGCGCATGGAAGATGGCGGCTTTCGCCACCGGCGGGACGTCCTCCCGTATGCCGAACGAAACCAGGTCATCCAGGCACGACCGCACCCTGCTTGCATGCGGGGGCACGAACGATGCGCCGTGAGGGCTGTACGGAGATCCGCCTATCCACACTTGCTCGTCGCGGAGGCCCATGGCCTCGCCCGTTCCCCGCATAAGAACGTCATAGATGGCGCAGAGGGAGTCGACGCCAATGCGACCGCTCTGGCGGAGCGCTTCCATCTCGCCTTCTCGGGGTTTTTGTCCAAATGGAACAGCTACGTCTTGATGGGCTAGGAGAATGACGCGAGACAGGTATCATGCAATCAAATGTTAGTCTTACCTAACTATTACGTAAGGAGCGTCCATGCGGAAGACGAATACGCAGGAAGGGCGGCGTTTAAAAGGTCGCGACTTCATCACTACAGGCATCTTCCTGGCTCTCTATTTCATCTTGATGATGATTCCCATGATTATCTCGGGCATCCATCCGATTCTCTGGGTGTTGTTCCCCGGATTTGCGGGAATCCTCTGCGCCGTGCCATTCATGCTGCTGTGCGCTCGCGTGCAAAAGCCCCTCTGCGTGCTCATCATGGGCGTCGTGATCTGCCTGCTCTTCGCCATGACCGGTTATTTCACTCTTGCGGTCGTCATGGTTTTGTGCACGGCGGCCATCGCCGAGGTTGTCCGCTGGTGCACAGGCTACGCAAGCTACCTCGGAAACGCCGTTGCATACGTGTTCTTCGCCTACGGCATGACGTGCTCGCCTCTACCCATCTGGTTGTACAACGAATCGTTCATGGCCCAGATTTCCAATCAGGGCATGTCGGCCGAATACGTTGCTGCCTGCGCGCAGGTGTCCGACCCCCTATACATGGCCATCTGCCTGGTGTTCACGGCGGCGGGCGCCATCATCGGAGTCGCCCTGACGCGCATGCTGTTCAAGAAGCATTTCGCCAAAGCCGGACTGGCATAAATGGCGCGGCGACCATCGGGCATCCTGCGGCTTGACCCCCGCACTCATATGGGTCTTCTGCTGACGATGACACTTATCGCCTTCGTCGTAAAGCCATTTGTCCTGGAGGTAGGCTTGGTTGCCGCGCTTGCGCTCCTGCAGGTACTTTGCGGCCATGCGAAAATGGCCGTGGGCTACATTGCGCTGTTCGCTCTGATCGTTTGGGTCCTCGATTACGCGTTCGCCGCAGGCGCCGCGGTGTTCCTGACGTCATTCGTCTACAGCTTCACTTTGGCACGTCGGGCTTTCGAGGTGTTCATGGTGGGCGCGCTGATGGTCGCAGACAACTCCGTGCATCGCATCACGGCCGCCATGCGCAAGTTGCGTTTCCCTGAAGCCATCCTCATCCCCTTTGCAACAGGCCTGCGCTATTTCCCCACGTTAGGACAGGAAATCGGCCATATCCGCGACGCAACGCGCCTGCGCGATATACCTGTTTCGATGCGCGTGGAGGCGTTCTTCGTGCCGCTGATGATGTCGGCCGCCACCACAGCCGACGAGCTGTCTCGGGCCGCCGTGTGCCGCGGTATCGACAACCCGGCGTCTCGCAGTGACACCGAGCGCCTGCTCTTGGGCGCAGCAGACTGGGCTCTTCTGGCGATAGGCGCCATCGTGTGCCTATGCGTTCTTCTCAGATACGGAGCCGGACCATGCTAGATGCGGTTGCGGCATTGCGCGATGTGGGTTGCACGACACGGGACGCGACCTTGCTCGAAGGCGTCGATCTCAGCGTGGCACCAGGCGAATGCGTCTGCCTGTGCGGCCCGAGCGGTTCGGGCAAGACCACCGTGACCAAGGTTATCAATGGGCTCATACCCTCCTTCGAGATAGGCATCGAGCGCACTGGCAGCGTGGAGGTGTGCGGTCTTGACCCGGCCGCATGCGAGACCTATGAGCTTGCTGGCAGGGTGGGCTCGGTATTTCAGAACCCAAAATCGCAGTTTTATCATCTGACCTCAGACGATGAACTGGCGTTCGGCCTTGAGAACGCAGGCGCCGACGTGGATTTCATCGAGGCGCGCCGAGCCAAGGTCGTGGCCGAGATGGGGATAGAGCACCTGTTGGGCCGCAACGTCTCCAGGATGAGCGGCGGCGAGAAGCAGGCTCTGGTGTTCGCATCGGTGGCCATCGCGAACCCGGAGGTGTACGTGCTCGACGAGCCGACGGCCAACCTCGACGACAAGGCGGTGCGCACGCTGCACGATCAGATTGCCCAAGTGCTTTCCCAAGGCAAGGCGGTTATTGTGGCCGAGCACCGCCTGGCGTTTTTGTCTGACCTTGTGGCCAGGGCTTTTCTTCTTGAAAACGGGCGAATCGAGCGCACCATGACCGCAAGCGAATTCACGATGCTTTCCGAGGAGCAGCGCTCTGCCATGGGCTTGCGTGCGACCGACCCCTCCCAAGAGCCACAGCTGAGCATGTCGCCGGTTCCCCCGGCGGACGCTCACCCTCTGCCTGCGGGCCTTTCGGTACGGGGCTTTGCGACCATGCGCAGGAAAGCCGCAGTGTCGGCGCCGATCTCCCTTGATGTAAGACCAGGCGAAATCGTGGGCATCGTTGGTGCGAACGGCTCGGGTAAGACGTCGCTTCTACGCGGCCTTGCGGGGCTCGAGAAGCACACGGAGGGTGCTGTTTTCCTGAACGGCGAGCCCTTGACGCGCAGGCGACGCATCAAGGCCTGCTCGATGGTGATGCAGGATGTGAACCACCAGCTGTTCGCCGACAGCGTGTTCAACGAATGCGAACTCGCTTGCGAAAACGAAGTGCGGATTCGTGAAGCGCTTGCCCTGCTTGACCTCGTTGGGTTGGAAGAATGTCACCCGCTCTCGCTTTCCGGCGGGCAGAAGCAACGCCTTGCCATTGCGGCGGCGATGCTCTCCGGGCGCCCCATCGCGCTGTTCGACGAACCAACCAGTGGACTGGACTTCAAGCACATGGTGGAAACAAGCAAGCTTTTGGGCCGTCTTGCTGCCGAAGGCACATGCGTGGTCGTCGTCTCGCACGACACCGAGCTTCTTGCGCGATGCTGCACCCGTATTCACGAACTAGAGCCGTAAAGGAGCGCTCCATGGCAGCCTGCGGCCCAAGACGACCCGCCTCGGCCCTCCCTGACGAGGAATGCTCCGACACCGCCCTGGAGCGGGCCTACCGAGCGATAGATGCCGAAACCGGCTTTTCCGTTGAAACCGTGGATGGCGAGCGCGTCATCCGCGTCTCCAACGAAACGGGCGAGGGCACGATGCGCTTCGCGACCATCATGCCTGGCGTGCATCTCACCTTCAACGACTTCAACATGGCATCGTGCTTTTCGGGGTTTTCGTCCAGCGAGGGCCACCTGTCGGTCAACTACTGCAAGTCGGGCCGCATCGAAGAGGCCTTGCCGGGAGGCTCGCATTCCTACACGTCGCAAGGCGATCTCAAGATATCCGACTTCGAGCATCATGCGGGAACCTATTATTTCCCCACGAAGCACTACCAGGGCATTGCCATCGGTTTCGATATCGAGGTGTGCCAAACCGCATTCGCCCGGGCATTCGACGGCTTTTCGATCGACATGACAGCCTTGCGGGCGAAGTACTGCCAAGGCCATGTGCCCTACGTAATCCACGATTTCGAAGAAGGAGGGCGCATCTTCGACGGACTCTACGACGTGGGGTCTTGCAAGTTCAAAACCTACGCCCAGGCGGCGGCGCTCGATATCCTCGTCGTCTTGGACCGACTCGAATACCGCGAGAACAACCAATCCTCGGGGTACTTCAGCCATGCGCAGGTGGAGAAGGTGAAAAGAGCCGCGTCCGTCATGATGGACGACCTTGCGCGCTCCTACACGGTCGAGCACCTATCCGAACTTGCGGGACTTCCGATCACCACGTTCAAGACCTGCTTCAGGGGCGTGTTCGGGTCTCCCCCCTACAGGTATCTGAGAGCCCATCGGATGGACCGCGCCGCCCAGATGCTGCGCGACACCAATCAGCCCATTGCCGGCATCGGTGTTGCGGTAGGCTACAACAGCCCATCGAAGTTCTCTGCAGCCTTCAAGGCGGCAATGGGGCAGACGCCCTCACAGTATCGCCGCTCTTCTGCAACGACGCCGGATGAGGGCGCATGGGCAAAGGCGCTTGCGAACGGCGCATCAAGCCCACGTGTGCGCGATGAGACCTTCGAATAGAAGGGTTAGCCAGGTGAAACCCACAATGGAAGCGGCCATCCAGCAGAACGGAGGCACCACCGACACGCAGGCGGCGCCTTCCGCGCAAGAAGACGTCCGCCAAAAGAAGGGCACGAAGGGCTGGTTGAAAACCCTGCTGCGGTTCGCATCGCATTGTCGGGGACGTATGGCGATCGCCGAGCTGTTCTCCGTATTGAGCGTGTTCTCGGGCCTTGTGCCCTATTACGGCATCTACCGCATCATCGACGCCGTCGCTTCGGCACCGAATGACGGCGCCGTTCCCTGGGATGCGGTGCTGCTGTGGACGGCCGCCTCTGCCGCCGCATACGTTGCCAAGCAGCTGTTGTTCGCGGCGTCCACCATCAATTCCCACATTTCCGCCTATACCGTCCTAGCCCAGCTGCGAGCCTCTGTTGCCAAGCGTCTGACGAATGCGTCGGTCGGCACCGCGCAGGCGAAGTCCGTTGGAAGGCTGAAGGATACCGTGGTGGATCGCATCGAACAGATCGAGGTGCCGCTCGCCCACATGACGTGGGGCCTTCCGGATCGGGCAAGACCACGCTGTCGAGCTTGATGGCGCGCTTCTACGACGTGAACCAGGGGGCTGTTCGCATCGGTGGCCATGATGTGCGCGAATTCACGGTGGACAGCCTGCTGCGCAACTTCTCGATGGTGTTTCAGGACGTGTACTTGTTCGACGACACCGTTGAAGCCAACATCTCATTCGGATGCGAGGGAGCAACGCACGAAATGGTGGTCGCGGCAGCAAAACGTGCGCAGTGTCACGATTTCATCATGGCGCTGCCGCAGGGCTACGGCACAAGGGTTGCCATGGGCGGTTCGAGCCTGTCGGGCGGGGAGCGTCAGCGCATCTCCATTGCCCGGGCATTGCTCAAGGATGCCCCGATCGTCATTTTGGACGAGGCCACCGCATCGATCGACCCGGAAAACGAAAGGCTCGTCCAGCAGGCGCTCTCCGAACTGACCCGCCGCAAGACCGTCGTCGTGATCGCCCATCGCCTCGCAACGGTGGAACATGCCGATCAGATCCTCGTCATCGATGATGGACGGGTGGCGCAAAAGGGCACGCATGCACAGCTTATGGCCCAAGAAGGCACCTATCGCAGATTCGTGGAGGCGCGCGCCCGGGCCGAGGGTTGGCGTATCGAATAGCAGACGACTCTTGTCGCAGGCGTCGTCACGCCCAGGGAGCACGATGGACAGCGGGCCTCGCTTGAGGGCTAAACTCGATCTCGTAGGGGCGTCAACCACATCAAGGACTTCGCCTCGGTGTGCCTGGCGGGAACCATCATCCTCGTGCTCCTCGTGAGCTTCCCCATCGTGCTCGGCGAACCGCCCCAAGCGATCGAGGTATGTCTGCGACCTGCGGTTCGACGAGTTGTAAGGGTCTGGAGGCCGTGATCTCAGCAGCTTCCAGACCCCTTCTTATGGATTGAAAACAGGCCGCAGGGTAAACTTTTCCGGTCGGAAAATTCCCCCGCAACGAAAAATCCCCCACCTGTTTTGCCAGGTAGGGGACGTGTTTTTGGTCGCGGGGGCAGGATTTGAACCTACGACCTCCGGGTTATGAGCCCGGCGAGCTACCAGACTGCTCCACCCCGCACTGTCTGGGCGCACCATGCGCAGAGAGAGATACTACGGGACATCCCCTTTGATGTCAACCGCCGTGGACGTGCCTTCACAACTCGCCGTGCCACCCCCACGCTCATGTGCATCTGCCCCTGCGCCGCCATCGCCGCTCGTGCCGGCATCTGCCCATGTGCCGCCGCCCTCACCCACGCGCATCCGGCGCCGCCAGGCCACGAGCTTCTCGAAGTAGATCTTCGCCAGCGCCGCACACGGCACCGCGATGAACATGCCCAGCACGCCACCCAGCCTGCCCCCTGCGGTCAGGGCCACCAGGACCAGGATGGGATGCACCTCGACGCTGTCGCTCAGGATCTTGGGGTTGATGACCTGCCCATCCACGAACTGGATGACCAGCAGCACGGCCGCAGCCACGACCAGGCGGCCGATGTCGCCGTTGACCACGCAGACGGCGACCGTCAGCACGTACGAGACGATGGGACCGATGTAGGGGATCAGGTTGCCGATGCCGGTCGCGATGCCGATGACCGGTGCGAAGTCCACGCCCACGACCGTGAGCGAGACGCCCACCATCAGCCCCACCAGCACGGCATCGATGAACTGCCCGCGCATGTAGCCCGTGAACGCAAAGACCACGTCGGCACGGAACTCGGCGAAGCGCCCATAGCCCCTCTCCCCCATCAGGGAGCGCAGCACCCCATTCCAATAGCTTGCCAGGTGGGGCGCGTCCACCATCAGGTAGACCGCGAAGATCGCGGCGAACAACGTGGTCGAGGCGGCGTTGCGCACGGCCGTGACGCCCTTCGTGAGCGTCTGGCCCAAGCCGTCGCCATCGCCAAAGACGAACGTCTCCGCATGCTCCAGGGCCGCGTTCACGTCATCGGGCGGGACCCCCAGAGACGTCGTGAGCCGGATGAGCCACCTGTACAGGCCATCGGCCCCGTAGGCCAGGTACTGGGCCAGTGACTCCAGGTTCTCGAACCTGATGCGGTGGATCGATCCCGTGATGACCGAGAGCAGCAGCGCCACCAGGACCGACAGCGCCAGGACGAAGCACACGCAGACGAGGAGGACTCCCAGCACGTGCCTGAGCTTCTCCCTCCCCGAGAGGAGGGGGACGCGACCCAGCCTCCGGGCGAACCACTTGACCCCGGGATACAGGAGGATGGCAGCCAGGCCTCCGACGATGAGCGGACTCACGATGGCATAGACCCAGGCGAGTGAGGTCCCGACGGCATCCGCGATCTCGGCGAGGTGGACGGCCGCCAGCACGATGGCGACGATGGCGGCAGCCGTTGCGACCACGTAGCGACTGATGGTCGAGTAGCGATCGTCGTCGAGCCTGAAGCGTCTCATATGAGTCCAATCTTGGCCACGGCAGCCCGCCCTCGTGCAAGCCACATGCCCGAACGTGCGCCCGTCACCTACGCCTCGACGTCCCAGAGCGTGACGCTGGCGCCCGGGGCGTCCACGCGAACGCCATAGCTCTCCGGGTAGTACCGCGTCGAGAAGGTGAGCTCCCCGTCGTTGAGGAAGACCTCGATCGACGAGACGTCGCCCACCACGCGCATGTTGCGCAGGCCGTCGAGGTGCTCGTAGCGGCACGTACGGCCGGCTCCGACCGAGTCCTTGCCCTCGTCCAGGAAGCGCATCTCGAAGGTTCCGCTGCCCCAGGTCAGGACCAGGTCCTCGGCAATGCGCACGTAGGCGAAGTCCAGGCTCGGGGGGAACTCGTCTACCAGCAGGTCGAAGCAGCGCGTGCCGTCCGCGCTCAGCGCGTCCTCACTGTGGCGCTCGTTGGCATGCCGCGCGTCCAGCTCGCGCACGGGCCGCTGCAAGACGCGCCCGTTGGCGGCCGTGACCTCGCGCGGGATGGTGAAGCAGTGCTGCCAGCCATCCTCCACCGTCTTGTTCACGTACTCGTCGGTGTCCGGCATCCCCATCCAGCCGATGAGGATCCGCCGTCCGTCGTCCGACTCGAAGGTCTGCGGGGCATAGAAGTCGAAGCCCGCGTCCCAGAGCGCGAAGGGGTGCAGGCGGCAGGCGCCCACGATGTCGCCCTGCAGCACGAAGTAGCCCGACTGGTAGACGTTGCGCCGGTCCCAGTCCTGCCCCTCGAGGCCCTGCGGCGAGACGGAGAGCACCTTCACCGTGGCCCCCGCGCCCGTGCGACGGGCGTCGGCCAGCTCGAAGTAGTCCGGGCACTCCCACATGTAGCCAAAGGGGTACTCCGTCGACACGCGGTTGACGAGCTCCCAGCTGTCGAGGTCCGAGGACCCAAAGACCAGCACCTCTCCCCTATCGTCCTCGCGCCGGGCCCCCTGCACCATGCGATAGCCGTCGGCAGAGCGCCAGACCTTGGGGTCGCGCACGTGGTTGGTGTCATCCTGGGGATAGTCCCCATTGGTCATGACCAGGTGCTTGTTGCCGAAGGTCATGCCGTCGGTCGACACCACGTGGACGGTGTTGGCCTCGCGACCGCTGTTGACGTAGTCGTAGCCGTCCGCGTCCTCGCGCTTGACGTTGCCGGTGTAGAAGACGTGCATCACGCCGTCCTCGACGTAGGCGCAGCCCGAGTAGACGCCCGAGACGTCGAAGGGCTGGTCGGGATAGAGCGCCGTCCCCAGGTACTCCCAGCCCATGAGGTCATCGCTCACGGAGTGGCCCCACATCTTGACCCCACCCTCCGAGTTGAAGGGCGAGTACTGGAAGAAGGCATGATAGGCCCCATCGAAGCAGCACAGGCCATTGGGGTCGTTGAGCCAGCCGACCGGGGGGACGAGGTGGAACGCCTGGGCGAAGCGCCCGGGGCGCGCGTTCCTCTCGACCGCCTGGCGAAGCGTCTCGAGATCGTTGGCGAGCGGGTTACCCATGATGGCCTCCTTGGGCTGCGGCTTGTCGTGTAGATGATACGATGGGCGTTGGCGGTTTTCGACGAGGAGTGCGGGATGGACATCAACACCATTGCGAGGATGGCAGGCGTGTCGCGCGCGACCGTCTCGCGCTACCTCAACGACGGCTACGTGTCGGAGGAGAAGCGCCGCCTGATCAAGCGCGTCATAGACCAGACCGGCTACGTGCCCTCCCCCCAGGCGCAGACCCTGCGCACCGGCAAGACCAGGCTCGTGGGCGTCATCATCCCCAAGATCAACTCCCATTCGGTCTCGCGCATGGTGGCGGGGCTGAGCGTGGTCTTCAACGAGGCCGGCTACCAGATGCTCCTGGCGAACACCGACAACGACGCCAAGGAGGAGATCCGCTTCCTGCAGCTGTTCGCCGAGCGCAGCCAGGTGGACGGGGTCGTGCTCATCAGCACGATCGTCACGCCCGCCCACCAGAGGGCCCTCGACGCGCTGAAGGTGCCGCTGGTCGTGCTGGGACAGCAGATGGAGGGGCGGTCCTGCGTGTTCCAGGACGACTACCGCGCCACGCTCGAGATAACGCGCCTGGTTGCCGAGAAGAGCGCACATCCCGCGTTCATAGGCGTACGCGAGGACGACCTCTCCGCAGGCTGCCACCGCCACCAGGGCTTCCTTGCCGCCTGCAGGGAGGCGGGCCTCAACGTGCCCGACCGGGCCCAGGTCATAGGCGGCTTCGACGTGGATTCGGGCTACACCAGCTGCGAGGGGCTCCTCGAGGCCTACCCCGAGGTCGACGCGGTGGTGTGCGCCACGGACAGCGTCGCCTACGGGGCGCTGACCTGCCTGCGCGAGTACGGCCACGGCGTGCCGGACGAGGTTCAGGTGACGGGCATAGGCGACGGGACCCTCTCCCAGATCATCAGCCCCTCCCTCACCACCGTGCACAACTACTACAAGACGAGTGGCATCGAGGCCGCGAAGATGCTGGTCGCGGCCATGGCCGATGTCTCGGACAACGTGGCGCGCCAGATCATGATGGGCTTCGAGCTGCGTCGGAGACGCTCCACGCGCTAGGAGAGCCTACCGCTCACCGCGCGATAGATACCGTTCACGTCCGGCCCCACCCCCTGAGGTGCGCATCCCCATATCTGGGAGTATTAGTATGAATATGAGAACGATTTCATATCACGATAGGGCAGTATGATTGATTTGGAGTCGGTCGCAGGAGCAAAGTGGTGTGAGAACGGTTCCATAACAGAGACAGGAGGACTCAATGGCACTTGATCACGCGCAAGCGGCGAGGGAGATCCTGGACGCGGTGGGCGGTGCCGGCAACGTCGTCTCGGCGGCGCACTGCGCAACGCGCCTGCGCCTCGTCATCGCTGACGATTCCAAGGTCGACAAGGCCAAGCTCGACGACTGCGTCGGCGCCAAGGGGAACTTCCAGGCAGCCGGCCAGCTGCAGGTCATCTATGGCACCGGAACCGTCAACAAGGTCTTTGACGCCTTCATCGCCCAGTCCGGGGTATCCGCCGCGTCCAAGGACGAGGCAAAGGAGGCCGCGGCCAACAAGGGCAACGCCCTCCAGCGCGCCATCAAGGTCCTCTCGGACGTCTTCGTCCCCATCATCCCCGCCATCGTCGCGTCCGGCATGCTCATGGGCATCATGGGCGCCATCAGCTACATGGGCACCCCCGCCCCGGACGGGGCCGGCTTCTTCACGCTCGACACCACCACCGTCTGGTGGCGCATCGCAGCCCTGGTCAATGCCTGCGCCTTGGCCAACCTGCAGATCCTTCTGGGCTTCTCCGCAGCGACGGTCTTTGGGGGCAACCCCTACCTGGGCGCCTCGCTCGGTGCCCTGCTCATCAGCTCCGACTTCGTCAACGCCTACAACGCCTCGTCGGCCATCGCGGACGGCAGCATGGTGACCCTGAGCGTCATCCCCGGCCTCTACAGCATCGACTGGGTGGGCTACCAGGGCCACGTCATCCCCATCCTCGTGGGGGTCTGGATCCTCTGCTTCTTCGAGAAGCGCCTCCACAAGCTCGTCCCCGACATGTTCGACCTGTTCCTGACCCCGCTGCTGTCCGTCTCGCTGGCCGCCTACATCACGATCCTCTTCATCGGCCCCGTCTTCGTCTGGCTCGAGAACTCGATCCTGGGCGTCCTACAGTTCCTGCTCTCCGTCCCCCTCGGCCTTGGCTACATGGCGATCGGCCTCATCTACTCGCCGTCCGTCGTCACCGGCCTGCACCAGATGTACACCGCGATAGACGTCTCCATGCTCGCCAACTACGGCGTCACGTACTGGCTGCCCATCGCCAGCGCCGCCAACATCGCCCAGGGCGGTGCCTGCCTGGCCGTCTCGCTCAGGACCAAGTCTGACAAGACCAAGGCCCTGGCCGTCCCCTCCGGCATCTCCTGCCTGCTCGGCATCACCGAGCCCGCCATCTTCGGCGTCAACCTCCCCAAGATCAAGCCGTTCGTCGCCGGCATGATCGGCTCCGCCTGCGGCGCCTTCTGCTGCTTCCTCTTCAACCTGGCTGCCAGCGGCACCGGCGTCACGGGCATCTTCGGCATCCTTCTGTGCATCCAGCAGCCCATCCAGTACGCCATCATGTTCGCCGTCGCCTTTGGCGTCGCCTTCGGCATCACGTCCGTGATCTACCGTGACGATGCCGTCGTCGCCGCGACCAAGGCCGAGACCACCGAGGCCGTCGCCGAGGTGTCCGCCACGGCAAACCAGGCCGCCGCCGTCGCCACGGCCGTCGACAACGCCGCTCCTGTCTCTATCGCCTCCGAGACGATCGTGGCTCCCATGAGCGGCAGGGCCATCGCCATGACCGAGGTCTCGGACCCCGTCTTTGCCTCCGAGGCCATGGGGAAGGGTGCCGCCATCGAGCCGAGTGACGGCAAGGTCTACTCGCCCGTCGACGGCAGCGTCACCCTACTCGCCGAGACAGGTCACGCGCTGGGCCTGCTCTCCGACGCAGGCGCCGAGGTCCTTCTCCACATTGGCATCGACACCGTCGAGCTCAAGGGAGAGCCCTTCACCGCCCACGTCGCAGCCGGTGACAAGGTCAGCAAGGGCCAGCTCCTGATGGATGTCGACCTTTCGGTCATCAAGGCCGCCGGAAAGCCCGCGACCACCATGGTCATCGTCACCAACACCGACTCCTACGGCGCGGTCGAGGGTCACACCGGCTCCGACGTCGCAGCCGGTGACGACCTGATCGACCTCACGTAGGCAGCAGGCCGTCTCCTGACCACACGCTCACGCCTGCGGGGGACGGTCGCACCAGCGGCCGTCCCCCTCTTGAGCGACGCGGACCCAACCGAAAGGAACCCACATGTTTGCAGTCACCGCCCTTGGAGAGCTGCTCATCGACTTCACCGACGCCGGGACCTCTGCCGCAGGGCAGAAGCTCTTCGAGCGCAACCCCGGGGGCGCCCCCGCCAACGTCCTGGTCGCACTCGAGCGCCTGGGCATGTCCTGCGCCTTCATCGGCAAGGTCGGCAACGACATGCACGGGGAGTTCCTGCGCGCCACCCTCGTCGCCAACGACGTCAACTGCGACGGCCTCGTCAGCGACCCCGAGCACTTCACCACGCTCGCGTTCGTGGCGCTCTCCGAGGACGGCGAGCGCACCTTCTCCTTCGCGCGCAAGCCCGGGGCGGACACGCAGCTGCGCCCCGAGGAGGTGGACACCCGAATCATCCGCAACTCCAAGGTCTTCCACGTGGGCTCGCTCTCCCTCACCGACGAGCCTGCGCGCTCCGCGACCATGGCCGCGCTCGAGGCGGCCAAGGCGGCTGGCTGCGTCATGTCCTACGACCCCAACTACCGCAGCAGCCTCTGGCCCTCGGCCGAGGTCGCGTCCGGGCACATGCGCTCCATCGTGGGCTACATGGACCTCATCAAGATCTCCTGCGAGGAGTGCGAGCTCATGTGCGGCACCACCGACCCCCAGGCCGCGGCCCAGGTCCTTCTGGACCAGGGCGCGAAGGTGGTCTGTGTCACGCTCGACGCAGATGGCGCCTACGTCGCCACCAAGGATGGCGGCGCGACCGTGCCGAGCTTCCGTGTCGAGGCCGTCGACACCACCGGTGCCGGGGACTCCTTCTGGGGTGGGTTCCTGTGCGCCTTCGTGGACAGCAGGATCTCCCCTGCCGACGTGACCCTCGAGGACGCGAAGGGCTTCGCGCGCTTCGGCAACGCCGTCGCCTCGCTCTGCGTCCGCAGTCGCGGGGCCATCCCCTCCATGCCGACGCTCGCTGAGGTCGAGAAGGTCCTGGGCTAGGTCCGACCGCCCCTCTCGACCAGCATCATCCCGGTCGGCGCCTGCCCGGTCGGCGCCACGCTTGCCAGCGCCACACCCGCTAACATCACGTCATGCCGACGCCCTGTCGCGACGAACCCAAGGAGACGAGAGCCGTGGCCATAGACTACAACGCCAACCCGAAGCACAACTGGCGCCTGCGCTTCCACCTCCAGACCCAGACCGGGGACATCACCGACCCCAACGGGCTGTGCCAGCTGGACGGGACCTATCACTTCTTCCACCAGCACCGCCGCCTCTGGCCCGACGCCGCGCATGGCTGGGCCCACTGGGCGAGCCGCGACCTTGTGAGTTGGGAGTGGATGGGCTGCCCCATCATGCCCGACTGCGACCTGGACCGAAACGGATCCTATTCGGGCTCCGCCGTCGTGCATGACGGGCAGATGTGGTGCTACTACACCGGAAACGCCCTGCTCCCCGGCGATCACGACTACGACCGCTCGGGTCGTCTCGCCAATGAGACCCTGGTGGTGAGCGACGGGGTGCGCTTTGGCGAGAAGAGGCTCGTCCTGGGCAACGAGGGCTACCCCTCCTACTGCAGCTGCCACGTGCGCGACCCCAAGGTGTGGCGACAAGGCGGCAGCTGGCACATGCTGCTGGGGGCGCGGACGATGGACGACCGGGGGGCCATCCTCCTGTACGGAAGCCCCAACGGCCTTGCCTGGGAGCTGGAGGGGTCGGCAACGGGCACGGGTGCCGAGCCCTTCGGCTACATGTGGGAATGCCCCAACCTGGTGCGTGTGGATGGGCGCGAGTTCCTCCTCGTATGCCCCCAGGGCGTGAGCAAGCGGCCCTTCTCGTTCCAGAACATCCATAACAGCGGCTACTTCCCCCTCGAGGGAAGCCTCGTCGAGCTCATGCGCGGAGACGGGGATCTCATGGGCGCCAGTGGCCCCTACCCCTGCATCGACGAGAGGAGCTTCGTCGAGCTGGACTTTGGCTTCGACTTCTACGCACCACAGGCGTTCGAGGACGAGTCCGGGCGGACGCTCCTGGTGGGCTGGGCAGGCCTGCCCGACATAGAGACCCAGTACGACAACCCGACCCGTGCGTGGACGCACACGCTGACCGTGCCACGCGAGCTCACGACGAATGCCGCCGGCCGCATCTGCCAGTGGCCCGCCCGAGAGATCGACGGCCTGCGTGGCAAGGAGGTCAAGCTCACGGCGCAGGACGCCCACGGGCTCACGGGCACCGTCGGGACCTCCCCCTACGACGTCTTCGACCTCACGGGCGCCAGGGGGGCGCGCTTCGCGGATGGCAGCTGCGACCTTGTGATCGATGACATCGACGGGGAAGGACGCGTCCTTCTAGGCAGCGAGCTCGAGCTCCTGGTGTACGACCAGATGCTCGAGCTCTGCTTCCACGGGGCGGCAGGGGCCCATCGCGGCGTACGGCGCCTCCTTGCGAGCACGCTCTCGGCCGGTCGCGTGGAGTCGCTGCGCATGCTGGTTGACACCTCCATCGTGGAGGTCTTCGTGAACGGCGGGGTCACCCTGACCACACGCTGGTACCCACAGGACGTCTCGGAGCTGTGCGTCACCTCGACGCTCCCGGGAGAGCACCGTGCCTGGGAGATGGGTTGCTACGACTTCGTGGGCATGGGCGCCTAGGGAGGGAGCCGGGACGGGGACGCGAAGAGACGCCGGGGGCGGGCTCACTCATGCACGCGGCTCTCCAGCACGTCATAGCGGTCGATGCGCATGAGGACCTGGTCCACGTCGATGGTGCCCCAGAGCGTGACGCGGCGGCGTCCCCGCGAACGCACGCGCACACTCTGGTAACCCACCAGCGAACTGGAGCTCGTCCACTCTATGCACTCGATGGCGTCGTAGGGAACGTCCACGCGGGGACCCACGAATGGCGTCACGCTCATGTGATCGCCATAGGTCACGACGCGATAGCGTACCATGCAGAACCACATGAAGAAGGCCATCAGCTCGAAGGCCGCAAAGAACGCGACGACCACGTCGGAGTCCGCCGCAAAGGCATCGACCTCGCACAGCCACCCAAAGATGACGCCCAGGACCGCCATGAACAGCATCGCGACGACGACGCTGCGCAGCAGGAAGCTCGAGACGCTGTAGGTGTCATGGTGGCTGTGATGGCGCTCGGCCAAACCCGGACCCATGAGGCTCGCACGCAGGAGCGCCACCATCGGCAGGACCACCGTCAGGAGAAGCCCCACGCCAAAGGTCATGACCAGGCCGCCACTCTACAGACACGCACGCCACGGGCGCGCAAGATGCCACCGACGCGCCCCCTGTCGTGCATGCGGACCTCCCCTCATCTGTCGTCTGTGCCCACTGTATCCCACGGCACACAGCTGGCGGCCCAGCGCCTCGCAGGGGGCCCGGCTTTCGGCGCAGACGGCAGGACAAGGGGAAACGCTCCGGCAGGCGGTGAAAAAGACCCGGTAGACGGCTTGTCTTTTCTCGTACGCAAACGGGAGCGCTACGACTGGGGCACGGAGAACTTCCCCACCAGACGCTCAAGGAGGTCAACCGTGAGCTCAAGGCTACGCACGGGAACGAACTCGCGTACCGAATGCGCGTTGTAGCCGCCTGTCGCGATGTTGGGGCAGGGCAGCCCGCGCAGCGAGAGCTGCGAGCCGTCGGTGCCGCCACGGACAGCGACGACCTTGGGCTCGATGCCCACCTCCCGATGTGCCTCGAGCGCGTTGGCGATCAGGAAGGGACAGTCGCCAAAGGCCTCGGACATGTTGCGGTACTGCTCGCGCAGCTCCACCGTGACGGTCCCCTCCCCATGACGGCCGTTCAGGAAGGCCGCGATGTCACGAAGGACCTGTTGGCGTCCCTCGAAGCGACTGGCGTCGTGGTCGCGCACGATGTAGGTGAGAGTGACCTCGGACGCCGTGCCTCTGACCTGGATGGGATGGTAGAAGCCCTCGCGACCCTCGGTGTGCTCAGGGCGCTCGAAGGCGGGCACCAGCCGCTCGAACTCGCCTGCCACGGTGATGGCGTTGACCATGACGTCCTTGGCGCTGCCTGGGTGCACCATCACGCCGCGCACGCGCACGGTAGCCTCGGCTGCGTTGAACGTCTCGTAGTTGAACTCGCCCAAGGCCTCGCCGTCGACGGTGTAGCACCAGGCGGCACCAAACTTATCGAGGTCCAGGAGGGCGGCCCCGTGACCGATCTCCTCGTCCGGCACGAAGGCGATCTTGAGCGTGGGGTGTGGCAGGCTGGGATCGTCCCCGAGACGCGCCACCAACGCGCAGATCTCCGCCACGCCGGCCTTGTCGTCAGCCGAGAGGAGCGTGCGCCCGTCGCTCACGACGATGTCTTGGCCCACGAACTGTCCCAGGTCGGGAACCTGATCGGGGGAGGTGGAGACCTCGGTCCCGTCGATGACGCCTGCGACCAGGTCGCCACCCTCGTAGTGGACCACGTGGGGCCTCACGCCTGCGGCAGGGGCGTCGACCGTGGAGTCGATGTGGGCGCAGAGGCCCAGGGCGGGAAGGCCCTCGGCACCCGCAGAGGCCGGAACCGTCGCGGTGACGTAGGCGTGCCCGTCCACGACGACGTCCTCGCAGCCCAGGGCGCGCAGCTCCTCTCCCAGAACGCGTGCCATGTCATGTTGTGCAGGCGTGGAGGGCGTCTCCGACTCGTTGTCGGGATCGGACTGGGAGTCGACCTGCACGTAGCGCAGGAAGCGCTCGAGCACGTCGGAGGGCTTGGGCCCATAGGATCTGGGCTCGCAGGATCTGGGCTCGCAGGGTCTGGGCTCGCGGTGCTTGGGCTCGCGGTGCTCGGTGGCGCTGGCCATGGCGGGGACCTTTCTCGTTGCGTGGGACAAACGGGGATTGCAGGCAGGGAACCGTAGGCATAGGACAGGTCACGCCCTCCGAACAAGCGGGAACGCGCCCTGACACACCTCGTTCAGACCCTCTGATGGTACCCCAGTACGCCATGGCGCTGGCGAGAGGGACGCCGCGGTGCGGCTTGTCGCTGTGGAAAACCGGGGAACCACATTAACGAGCTCCCCAAAGATGGGGTCTCAGAGACTTCTGAGCCCAACGGGCAATCCCAAGGGACGCCATCGGCCCGACCAGCTACTCTTTAATCTAGCCATCTCCTACCCTATCCACCCTCCACTCAGGAAGACTGGGAGACCAGACGTTACGAGCCCCCCGAGCGGAACCCGGCATAGACCCCCACAGGACGGAGCCA
>ERZ772986.702-NODE-702-length-20312-cov-12.683616_pt1 | contig 20312 bp, 17 predicted proteins | sample MGYA00511898_ERZ772986 | MGnify/ENA primary metagenome ERZ772986 (study PRJEB29015, sample SAMEA2737934) | human oral metagenome | biome: human oral; feature: human-associated habitat; material: dental | place: China | collected 2148 ... | reverse complement strand
AATAATCATAAAATCTCCTTTCAAATACCCTAAACAGTAGGCGTATTTGTAAAAAGGCTAACATTTTTTGTAGGAAAGAACAAACAACATGGCGGAGGAGGAGGGATTCGAACCCTGAAAAAACAGAACATATATTCTGTTCCATTTCCCCTAGATAACTACTAAAAACTCTCTCTTATAATTCCTTTGAATCCCTTTTCTGTCCCACGCTCAAACGGTCGAACTCCTCTTGGATGTCATCCGCCCTATAACGTACATAGCGGTTGATCGTGGTGTTGACCTGAGTATACCCGAGCATGCGGGGCACCTTGACGATATCCATGCCCATATTGACGCAGGCCGTCGCGAAGCTGTGTCTCATATTGAGGATAGTCACCGGCGGTAGGTCTTGGTCTTTCAGCCATGCCGTCCACCTGAGGGCTACCTTGTTGGGGCTTGCTCTATGCCCATATTGGTTGACGACAACCGCCCCTTCTGGCCCTCCCCTGCTTGTATAGAGGTCCTTCAGATGACCTGTATCGTTTTTTCGTGTCCGAAAAAACGATACAGGTCAGCTATTAAATAGGATGCACCTCCTCCTAGATAGGGTGCACTCCCCCTTCGATTATGATGGGTGATTGACAAAAGACCCTGGCAGCTACGCTGTCAGGGTCTTTGAACTTTGGAGAAAGCAGAGTCTACTTACTGCTTATCCCTCTTGCTATGGCGACGTACCACATAGGCGCTGCCGGCGGATACCACGCCCATTGCAAGCGTTGTCGCTGCCGGGAGGATTCCGGCATCTCCCATGTAGGGGACCTTCTTCTTGCTGGGCTTCTTAGGCTCGGGGGTCTCGGGGTTCCCGGGGGTCTCCGGAGTCGTCGGCGGGACCTCGGTGTTGGTCACGGTGAAGCCCGTGGCCGCGTCGCCCGTCACCTCGGAGGTGTAACCCTCGACGGCGTCCTCCTTGACGGTGTAGGCGATCTCCGCGCCGTCCTTGTACTTGGGGAGGTCGGTGAACGATCCGGTCCAGTTCCCAGCGGCGTCAAGGGTGAGCGTCTTTCCGGTGTCCACGCCGTCGGCCAGAAGATGCACGGTGACGGAGGAGCCCTTCTTGCCCACCCAAGTCTTGGTGACCTTCACCTCGGTGGTGGCGGGGGTATGCGTGTTGGTCACGGTGAGACCCGTGGCCGCGTCGCCCGCGATGGCGAAGGTGTAGCCGTCGACCGCGTCCTCGGACACCGTGTAGGTGATCTCAGCTCCCAGAGGCGTGTACTTGGGAAGGTTCGCGAAGGTGTCCTTCCAGCTGTTCGTCACATCGAGCGTGAGCATCTGGCCGGTGTCCACGCCGTCGGCGAGCAGGTGCACCGTCACCGACACCGGACGCTTGCCGTCTTGGTTGTCAGCGTCGTCCCACTTCTTCTCGACGGGCACCGTCACCTTCTCGGTGTTGACGTTGGTGATGGTGAAGCCGCCTGCGGCGTCGCCTGTGGTCTGGGAGTTGTAGTTGGGAAGCGCATCCTCCTTGACGGTATAGGCGATCTCCGCGCCATCCGCATTATACTTGGCAAGGTCGGCAAACGATCCGACCCAGTTCCCGGCGGCATCAAGGGTGAGCGTCTTTCCGGTGTCGGTGCCGTCGGCCAGAAGGTGCACGGTAACGGAGGAGGCGGTGGGGCCGACCCACTTCTTCTCGACAGGTACCGTCACCTTTTCGGTGTTGGTGTTGGTGACCGTGAAACCTGTGGCGGCGTCGCCGGTGATCTCGGAGTTGTAGTTGGGGACTGCGTCCTCCTTGACAGTGTAGGCGATCTCGGTGCCGCCGTTCTTGTACTTCGCGAGGTCAGAGAACGTGCCCGTCCAGTGGTTGGCCTCATTCAAGGTGAGCGTCTTTCCGGTGTCGGTGCCGTCGGCCAGAAGGTGCACGGTGACGGAAGCCGCCTTGGGCCCGACCCAGGCCTTGGTGACCTTGACCTCAGCGGTGGCAGGAGTGTACTTGTTGGTGATCGTCTTGGTGCCTGCGACGTCGGCGGTAGTGGAGGTGTAGCCCTCGACGGCATCCTCCTTGACGGTATAGACGATCTCGGTGCCGTCATCTTTGTACTTGGGCAGGTCCGCGAAGCCGTCCTTCCAGCTGTTGGCCTGGTTCAGGGTCACCGTCTTGCCGGTATCGACCCCGTCGGCGAGCAGGTGCACGGTGACGGAGGAGGGACGCTTGCCGTCTTGGTTGTCGCCGTCATCCCACTTCTTCTCGACCGGGACGCTCACCTTCTCGGTGTTGGTGTTGGTGATGGTGAAGCCGCCTGCGGCGTCCCCGGTGGTCGCACTGTCATAGTTCGGGACCGCGTCCTCCTTCACGGTGTAGGTGATCTCGTGGGTGTCGGTTTGGTCGTACTTGAACAGGTTCGTGAAGGTGCCCGTCCAGTGGTTGGCCTCGTTCAAGGTGAGCGTCTTGCCGGTATCGACCCCGTCGGCCAGGAGGTGCACGGTGACGGAAGCCACCTTGGGCCCGACCCAGGCCTTGGTGACACCGACCTCGGTGGTCTCCTTCGATGCACCGTTCTTGGCGATGAGGATATGGCCTTCGGTGTCGTCGGCCTTCACCTCGAACTCGCCGGAGGCAAGGGCGTTGCCGTCCTTGTCGGTGAAGGTGAGGTCGTCCTTATCATAACCGGTGGGAGCCTCGGTCTCCACGAAGCGATACTTGCCGGCGGGAAGCTTGGTGAACTTGACCTGTCCCGTCTCGGAGGTCGTGCCGCTGCGGAAGTCCGTCCAAGAACCGCTGTCCTGCTTCTGGAGGGTGATCTTGGCACCTTGGAGTGCCTCGCCCTTGGGGCCGACTTTGATGAGCTCCGCCTCGAAGGCGGCCAGTTTCACGTCGCCGATGAGGCCGTTGAGCGTGGTCTTGCCTGTTGCGGTCTCAGTCTTGCCGTCGTGTGTCATAGTCGCGTCGTTGGTGACAGGCGTGTCCTTGAGCGCCACCGGATAGTTCACCGAGATGTAGAGCAACCACGAAGGGATGGAACCCTGGATGGCGTTGGCCTCACCAAAGGTCTTCTTGAAAAGGGCGATGAGCTTGTCGCGGTCGGATGCCTGGTAGAACCCTTGGGCGATAGCCGCATCGGCGGCATCCTCCGCATAGGTAGGCCAGACGGTGGAGTATTTGGTGCCCGTGGAATCGAAGCTGCCGACATTCGCGACGAAACGGTTGTTCGAGCCGTCCTTGTAAACACCCCACTGCATGGGCTGCAGGCTCGCCTTGAACGAATCGTAAGTCGGATAGGCAGTGTAGTCGGGGGTGACCTTGGTGAAGGCGTTGGGGAAAGCCTTGATCAGGCCGGATCGCGAGGCGTGCGGGTCCTCAAGCGAGGTCGGGAAGGGGATATTGAGACGCGGGCTGAGACGCGTGACCGTCTTGTCGCCGAGGTTGTCCTCGACGTAGACGTTCTTCTCGAGCTCACTTCCAGTGTAGGTGCCGCTATAGAGCTTGTTGAGCGCGTCCGTGTTGACGCCCAAACCCCACTCGACCATCTTGTTCGTCTTTGCGGACGCCCACTTCTTGAACTCATAGCCTGTGTCGATGTCGAGCGTGTTGCCCTTGAAGTAGGTGTCCTTCTGGACATCGCCCATCGTCGCCTTGCCCGACTTGACCTGATTCTGCGTGTACTTGACGACATTCGCCTTGAAGATGACGCCCGTGTTGAGGTTGAGGGCGCTGATAACGGAAAAGCCGTCAGCATTGGCGTTGAACTTGATCTCGACCTTGCGGTTGGCGGTCACGCGCCACTGGCCGACGACCTTCTCGACACCGCCGGCGGTACCTTTGAGTTCAGACCAGCTGGTGGCACTGTTGATACCGTAGGTGGTGAACTCGCTCGGAAGTTTCGGGAGATCGAGGGTGACCGTATCGCCATTGTGGATCTGCACGGTGGCACCGGTATCGATACCGATGGTCAGCCTCATACCGAACTGCGAGTAGGTCTTGATGGGGTTGGTGGCGGAGTTGTCACCCTGCTCGTTGTAGATCTGGAAGTCGGTGGCCCCGGCATACGAGGTCAGGTCTGCCGCAAGCACCGTCTTCGGAGAGAACACAAGCGCGGCCACCACCATAAGCAGCATAGCAAACGCATACGCAAGCACAGGGTGAAGCTTATGCGCGCATACCTGCATCCCGGCGGAATCGTGGGGGCTAGCGGAGGCTAGAGAATACTGCCCCCCCCGAGGGTTTTTCTCGTCATCGTAAAGTCCTTTCATCGGCGTCGTGGGAACTGACCCGGATCTTCATGAACTCTTCCATAATATTTCGAATATCGAATGTGTTGCTGCCTTCCTTGCAATTTCCTTAATTCTCCACAAATTCTCTGAAATTCTGCAAAATATAGGGACTAACTATCAACTGTATAGGATTGGAGGATCAGTGAATCCTGAAAGCCTTGGGTCGTATCCGATGTGCATGCAACCTTTGGCAGATAGCCTTTATTGAACTAAAAGATCCCATACGGCAAGATCCTATAAGCACGACAGGCAGCTGTCCGCCCATTAATGGGACCACCGCTGCCCCGGCTCCCTCGGCTCCGGCGGAGGGGGATATTTTTATGTCGACTTCATCCGATCAACCAGCCTCGATATCCTCGCCTGCTCCTTCGGGACGGTACACGGAATCTACAAGGGTGATCCCCGTCTGAACTTCGACGTCCTCAGAAAGATCAGGCAGCTCTCCCAGACCCCGCTCGTCATGCATGGCGGCGCAGGCGTCTCCGATGCCGACTATGCCAAGGCCATCGACGCCGGTATCCGCAAGATCAACTATTACACCTATGGCGTGAAGTACGCAGGCGAGGCGGTGGAGGGGCTTGTCCGCGAGAAGGACGGCGAAACCGTCTACTGGCATGACATGACGACGACCGCCTATGAGCGCATGCTCGCAAACTTCACCCACGTCATCCAAGTGTTTGCAAATGGGGCGAGGCCGCTGGCGTAGGGCTGGCAGCCGTACGACCCGGACTTCCGCTCCTATGGAGATGTCAAGTCTGGAAGGCTACTTCCGCATCAGGCCGGTACCGGCGTGCCAAGCCTGCCCGACCTTCTCGCCGATGCTGTAATAGCCGTTCTGGAACTGGTCGAATACGAACGCATTGAGCTTCGTGGGATCAACCTTGCCATTCTCGTCAAGGACCTCCTCGTCGGCAAGCACGTTCACGATCTTACCGACCACGCGGTTATGACCATGGTCATCTTGGATTGCAACGACCTCGCACTCGAGGGTGACGGGGAACTCCTCTACGACCGGGGCGTCAACGTGATCGCTCCTCACAGCCGTAAGCCCACTGCGCTCGAACTTGTCGGCCATCTTGTTGCCGGTGGCGATGCCGAAGAAGTCCGCCGCCTCAATATGCGGGGTATCGACGATGCTCAATGTGAACGCCCTACGCTCCTCGATGTTCTTTGCGGTCTTGTGGTTCTCCCCGATATTCAGGGCGACCATATCCGGGGCACAGATACCGCCCCAAGCCATATTCATCACGTCGACGACGCCATCCGCGTCGTACGTCGCGATCATCAGCACGGGCATAGGGAACAGATAAGGCTTTACCCCCAGATCCTTCTTCATAGTCCATCCTCCTCGATCTCAGCCCTCGGCAGCAGTCTCGGCTTTTATGTCATCGAGAAGATCGCCGAAGGAGGCATGGCGTCTGGCCGTGCCGTTTTCAATTTCCTGAGTCACCTGACTATAAGCCTGTTTGGCCTCAGCGCTCATCTTATCTTCAGCTGTCACCCTAGGGTGTCAACCGCCGTCTCCTCCCCCTCGCCGCAACCGACCCTCCCTAGAATCGGTGCCATAACCAACAGAGACACATCGCCAAAAACCGATGAGACAGGGAGGGCATCATGGCCCAGACACAGACACCGATACCCATGCAGGCGCAGGGCCGCCGCGCCGCGCACATGAGGAAGGCCGTCCCCGGGATTCCAACCCCACCGGCCTATACCGGAGGGAAATCCGTCCCCACCGAGGCCCGCCCCGTCGTCGCCACGACGAACCTCACCAAGAGCTACGGTCCCGCGACCGTCGTCGACAACGTCAACCTCCACGTTCCCGAGGGTGCGGTATACGGGTTCCTCGGCCCCAACGGCGCAGGCAAGTCGACGACCATGAAGATGATCCTCGGCCTGACCCACCCCACAAGCGGTGCCATCTCGGTCCTCGGCAAGGAGGAGACCTCCCACAACCGCCTCGAGATCCTGCAGAACGTCGGCTCGCTCATAGAGAGTCCCAGCTGCTACCCACATCTCACCGCCCGCGAGAACCTCGACATCGTACGCAGGCTGCGCGGGTTGCCCAAGGACTGTATCGACGAGGTGCTCGAGGTCGTCCGCCTCGGTGACGCTGCGACGGCCAAGAAACGTGTGGGACACTTCTCGCTCGGTATGAGGCAGCGCCTCGGTATCGCGTCCGCACTCATGGGACATCCCAGGCTCCTGTTGCTCGACGAACCCACCAACGGCCTCGACCCCAGCGGCATCCATGAGATCCGCCAGCTCATACGCGAGATGCCCGACCGCTTCGGCTGCACCGTCATCGTCTCCAGCCACCTGCTCTCCGAGATCGACCAGATGGCCGATCACGTGGGTATCATCAGTTCCGGACGGATGGTCTGGCAGGGACCGATGGACGGCCTGCATGCCGAGGCCAGACGCTGGCTCGTCCTGCACACCACCGACGACGCCCGCGCGGCCCGCATCCTCGAAAAGTTGCTCGTCGACGGGAGTGGCGGCGGGAAGATCCATAGGGAGCATGGCGAGAAGGACGGCTGGCTCGAGATACGTCCCCTCGACGACGAGGCGGCCGGACGGATGAGCCTCGCCCTCGCACAGCAGGGCATAGGGATCGTGCGCATGGAGGAGCGGTCCGAGAGCCTCGAGGACATCTTCCTCGCCCTGACGGGGACGGAGGCGAGCCTGTGATGCCTGTACCGTCGGGAATGTCTACGCCGTTGGGAACGTCTGCGATGCACCTGTCTCCCATCATGGCGGTAGCGCTCGAGTTCAAGAAGATGCGCCACAAGCATCTGGTCGCCCTATCCGCCGTGCTTCTCGCCTTCCAACTCCTCTGGATCGCGGTCATCGTCTCCCAGACCGTCAAGCAGACGAACGAGTTCATCGCCGTCTTCTTCCAGATGCCAATGATGAACGCCATCTTCCTGCCACTCCTTTCCGCAATCGTCGCCAGCACGGCATGCGACGTCGAGAACCGCGGGAACATGTACAAGGAGCTGCTTACCATGCAACGTCCCCGGACCCTGTTCTCTGCGAAATGGGTCTGCGTGGCCATCATCCTCGGCGTGTTCGTCTCCCTTCAGACGACGTCCGTGGTCCTGTTCAGCTCATCGAGGGGGTTCGTCAACCTCCCGGGGCCCGCGTTCCTCGCCCTGTACGGGGTCTCCACCTTCGCCGTATGCCTGCTCGTGGCGACGGTCGTCCAGGTGCTGAGCCTCTTCTCCCCCAGCCAGTTCCTGCCGCTCGCCACGGGCGTCGGCCTGTCGTTTCTGGGGCTGTTCTCGATGTTTTTGCCACAGGCCGTCTCCAGGCTCGTGCCCAGCGCGTACTTCGGGCTCCTCGGCATGGTCGACATGGCGTTCGACTCCGTGACGGGCTCGTCGACGTTCTCGACGCGGCCGTGGTCGATCGGCGACTTCATCATCGTCGTCGCAGCGACCGCCGTGATCTACATCCTTGCAGGCAGGGCCTTCTCAAGAAGGGAGCTGTAGCCATGTCGGACAGACCATATGGAACCCAAGGGATGGAATCGGTGCCGAGAAGGAATTCGGCTCAGGACACGGGTACCGTCCGAACTGTAAACGCCTTCCGTCTGACGGCGCGGCGGCCCGGCATCCTCTCCTTTGTCCCCTGTATCGCAGCCGAGCTCACGAAACTGCGTCGCTCGCCCGTCTGGCTCGCGTTCATCGTCATGCCCGCCGTCTCATGCGCCCTCGGAACAGCCAACTACCTGATGAACCTGGACGCCCTCACGCCCGGATGGACGAACCTTTGGACCCAACAGACGCTCTTCATGTGTTATTTCTTCCTGCCCGCACTTATCGGCGTCGCCGCAAGCTACCTCTGGAGGCTCGAACATCAGGGGTCCAACTGGAACGAGCTCATGGTGAGCCCGGTTCCCGCCTGGTGCGTCTTCTGCGCCAAGCTCGTCGTGGCGGGCATCTGCATGGCCCTGGCATTCGCAAGCATCGTCGCCCTCTTTGCGGCCACCGGCGCGGCCCTCGGCATCACGGAGGCGTTTCCTGCGGGCACCATCCTCACATACGCACTGCTCGGTTGGGCAGGAAGCATGGCGATCGCCGCCATCCAGCTCGTCATCTCGATGCTTGTCAGGAACTTCGCCGCACCCGTCGGCATCGCCCTGGGGGGAGGGGTGATGGGTCTTGCGGCAACGTTGGCAGGGCTGGGCTACCGCTTCCCCTACTCGCTCATGCAGAGCGGGATGAACGCGAACAACCTGGTGAAGCTCACGGCGGACAACGCCATACAGCTCACTGCAGCTTCCGCCGTCTACATCCTGCTCGCGATCATATCCGCGACGGCATACCTCAGGCACAGCGATATACATGCGGACTGAAAGGAGCATGTCATGAAAGGCAGGACACTATGGGGAATCGTCGGAGTCGCCGCCGTCATCGCGCTTGTCGGCATCTTCGTACTCCAACCGCTCGCGGAGAAGTACGGGCTCAACTGGGGTACATACTACACGAAGGTCGATAATGCATATGCGACGCAGCAACCCTCGGGCGACGGTGAGACCTGGTCCTATTCGCTTCCCGCATACAATGCGGACGGCAACAGGATCGATGTGAGGTTCCTGGCGGGAAAGCAGCTCCGCGAGGGGGCGGTCCTCAAACTTGAGATGCTGCCGTTCCGGGGTGTGGTGGACTGGGAGGAGGCGGAGCCCTCGTCCCTGCCCGCCGCGACTGCGGGCAAGCTCGGGATAGGCTGAGGTACGGGACGAGAGGAGCGGGGTGTGGGCGAGAGGTTGGACGCGCTCTCCAAGCGATGGGAAGAGAGTCAGGCACTGCAGCTGGTGACCCCTGTCGTCTGCATCGCCTGGGAGACGATGCTTCTCTCGCGCATGCTCTTCCTCGAGGCGACCCCCGAGGAGCTGGGCGGCTGGCAGATCTGGCTCGCCCTGCTCCTCAACGTCCTGGGGTGCATGGCGCTGTTCGTACGCCGCAGCCATCCCCTGCCCATCGTGGCCGTGGAGGCGGCCGTCTTGGCGGGGACGGCGGCGCTAGGGTACGGTATCTATGTCTATCTCCCCTTCTACATCGCCGTCTACACATGCGTCGCCCGGGCATCCCGCAGGGAGGCCGCCATCGGGACGGCCGTCGCCCTCGTCTCCCAGTCGGTCGGATACGTCCTCTCCTCCCCCTACCGTCCCGAGGGCCCATCCTCTGCGATGTTCTTCGGGCTGTTCGCCTCCACGGTCTCCGTCCTCCTCTTCATCGGGGCCGGCGGCATGGTCTCGCGCATGCTCCATGACCGCCGCCTGGCCAGGGCTGCGGAGGTACAGGCCGAGCAGCGGCGCACTGAGGAACTTGCCCAGATAGTGGCCTCCCGCGAGAAGGCCCTCAAGAAAGGTAGGCTCGCCGCCGAGCTCCACGACTCCGTCGGCCACGACCTCACGGCGATTGTCGCACTCTCCGAAGGGCTGATGGGGGCATCCGGGAACTCCGATCTCGACGAGGGTATCGCGACCATCAACAGGCTCGCACGGGAGGGACTCGACGACACGCGCAAGGCCGTCAAGGCACTCTCCCAGGACGACGGGGGCTCCCAGGCTGACGGGACGGACAGGCCCCTCGAGGACGGCGGGCTGCCCCAAGGCGCCAAAGAGGGGCACCTGCACGGTTGGGACGAGGTCAAAGGCATCCTCGGGAACACGCGCCTCCTCGGCACCGTCTGCACCTTCACCGAGACGGGACGGCGCCCGCAGGACCCCCTCCAGGCCGACTTGGCCTTCTCCGTCACGCGCGAGGCGCTCACCAACGCCGTCAGGCATGGCAGGGGCGAGAAGGGCGATGCGGTCGAGCGCGTCGTCGTCTCCTGGGACCATGCCGACGACGGCTCCGTGACCGTGACCGTCCGCGACAACGGCAGGCAGGAGGATGCGTCGTCCGAATCGTCTGAAGAGGGCACTCGAGGGCAAGGATCTTCGGGGACGGGCCTCCTCCGCTTGGGACACGATGTCAGACTTGCCGGGGGGACCTTCGAGGCAGGGTTTCTGGACGGCGGCGGCTGGACCGTGAGGGCCGCCATCCCCGCCACCACACCCACCTCGGACGCCACGACAGAGAGGGAGGGGGCGCGATGATAGGAGTCATGATCGTCGACGACCAGGCACCCGTACGCATGGGCCTCGCCCTCATGCTGCGGCACGACCCCGAGGTCACGGTCCTTCTCGAAGCCGAGGACGGGAAGGACGCCCTCGAGAGGCTCGCCCATGCCGAGGATATCGGCGCACCGCTGCCCGACGTCGTGCTCATGGACGTCAGGATGCCGGGGATGGACGGCATCGACGCGACCGCCCGCATCACGGCCCGCTGGCCGGATACCCACGTCCTCGTCCTCACGACCTACGACGAGGACGACTACGCGTTCGGCGGGCTCTCTGCGGGGGCGTCGGGGTTCCTCTTGAAGGACGTCCGTTCACGCGACCTCTGCCAGGCCGTCCGCGCCGTCGCGTCGGGTGACGCGGTGCTCACCCCGCGTATCACCCATGAGGTGCTCGAGAGGGGCGTCGGACGGGTCGACCTCGACGAGAGGAGCCTGGAACTCGCCGCAAGGTTCAGGAGCCTCACGCAGCGGGAGCGGGAGACCTGCCGGCTCGTGGCCGACGGCCTCTCGAATGCGGAGATTGCCGGGCGGCTCTTCATCGAGCCGGCGAGCGTCAAGCGCTCGGTGACCCGCATCTTGGCGAAGCTCGGCATGCGCGACCGGGTACAGATAGCGGTCGGCTGGTACAAGGCCAAGATGGACGGATAGCCCCGCCGGACGTCACCTCCGACGGGGCCTCCGTGGTCGCGACGGTTCCCTATGATCGCAATGGGTTCCAGCGCCTCAAGAGACCTCAGCGCTGCGACGCCTTCCACATGCGGGTGTACTTGCCACCGTGTGCCACCAGCTCGTCATGCGTACCCGCCTCCGCCACGCGGCCGCCTTCTATGACAGCTATCCTGTCGGCGGTGCGGATGATGGGGAGCGTATGGGCCACCATCACCACCGTCTTGCGGTGGGAGATGAGGTTGGCGATGGCCTCGCGCACGGCGAGCTCGTTCTCGATGTCCAGGTTCGACGTGGCCTCGTCGAGAAGGACGATGGGCGCGTCACGCAGGATGGCGCGGGCGATCGACAGGCGCTGGCGCTCGCCGCCGGAGAGCCTGCTGCCGTTCTCGCCGATCCTCGTATCGTATCCTTGCGGCAGTGCGGACACGAAGCCGTCGACGTTCGCCAGACGGCAGGCCGCACGCACCTCCCCGTCGGTCGCATCCGGTCGGGCATAGCGCACGTTGTCCATGACCGAGTCGTCGAAGAGGAACACGTCCTGGTCCACCAGCGCGACGTTGCGCAGGACGCTCTCGGGCGCATAGCCCGCCACGTCCACGCCGCCGAAGCTCACCGTGCCGCCCTGGGGACGGTACAGCTGCGCGATGAGGCTGAGTACCGTCGACTTGCCGCAACCGGAGTCGCCGACGAGCGCCGTCAGCCTACCCTCGGGCACGACCAAGTTGAAATCGGAGAGCACACGCAGCCCGTCACCGTAGGCGAAGTCCACGTGCGCGAGAGCTATCCCCGTCCCCTGCATCGGCACATCGTCGAAGCTACCCTGCTCCCGGGGCTGTGCGAGCACATCGGCGATGTTGCGCTTGGCGATCTCGAGGTTGCGGTAGGCGGTCGCATGGATGAACAGCGCGGCGATGAGTTTGAGCGTCAGCAACGGCAGCATGGCGATGAGCAGGAACGACTCGGCAGACAGGATTCCCACCGTCCATGCGTTGTAGCACATGACCACCAGCAACGGCTGAGAGAGCCCCGCGACGATGGAAAGCCCGGCGCCGATGGGAAGGATCGCCGTCTCGTACACGTAACTCACCTGCGAGAATTCGCGCATGCTCTCCACGATGGCCTTGTTGTGCACGCCTGCCACCCCGTAGGCGCGCAGGGTCTGCATGCCGTCGACATGCTCCATGATGGCGCCGGAGCTGTTTGCCCGGGCTGCGTCCTTGCGGGGCCCATAGACCTTGACCTGCCGCCACGAGAGCGCGATGGCGGGTATGAGCAGCAGGAGGGATGCAAGCACCACGATGCCGGCAGGGGCGTAGAGCCAGACGGTGAACAGGCCGAGCATGGCCGCGAGCACCGCGCTTTTGATGATCTCGCCTGTACGGTGGGTAAGTATCTGCTCGTAGTCGTTGACGTTGACCGTGAGCGCCTGGAGGTATTCCCCGCCCGTCTTGTCGGCGAAGCGCGAGAGCGGGATGCGCTTGATGGTATCGCCCATGAGGATACGCAGGTCGCGGCTGACCCGCGCCCCGCCCACCTGGCCGCGGACATAGCCGAAGCGGTACACGGCGAGACGTGCGACGAACACGGCGACGATCGCGGCCGATATCGAAAGCAGAGCCTGGAGGTCGATCTCACCTGAGAACACCTGGTGCATGACCAACCAGATCAGCATGAAGTTGAACCCGCTGAACAGACCCTCCACGACCGTGCACACGCATGAGACGTAGAAGTCGCGGTTCTTGGCGAAGGGATTCGAGACGGTTCGATCCGAGGCGGCCCTAGACATGGGAGGGACCTCCCTTCTCATCGTCGGCGGCCGTGCCGTCGATACCTGCATCGTCATTTCCGGAGGCATCCGGCCCCGAATCGGCCGCCCCGACGCGGTAGCTCATGGAACGCGACCTCTGATAGGCGTCCCAGGCGCCGCGGTAGTATGGGCTGCGCTCGAGCGTCTCCCTATGCGACCCCACGGAGGTGAGGTGCCCGTCCTCCACCACGGCGACGGCGTCGCAGCTGGGGACCACGTCGAGGCGGTGTGCCACGATGAGCACCGTCTTGCCCTCGCAGAGGTTCTCGATGGCCGCGTCTATGAGCGCCTGGTTCTCCGGGTCGGCCGCACTCGTCGCCTCGTCCAATATGAGGACAGGGGCGTCCTTCAGGATGGCGCGGGCGATGGCGACACGTTGCCGCTCGCCGCCGGAGAGCTTTCCCCCCAGCGTGCCGATGGGCGTATCATAGCCTTGGGGAAGCGCCGTGATGAAGTCGTCGGCCTGGGCGCGGCGTGCGGCGGCGCGCACCTCCTCGAGCGGGGCGTCGGACCCCATGCGGATGTTCTCGAGGATCGTCCCGCTGGTCAGAAAGGTCTTCTGGAAGACCACCGACACATGGGCGAGAAGGTCGTCGTAGTCGATGTCGCGCACGTCCACGCCGCCGATGGACACGGTGCCCGCCGTCACGTCGTAGAAGCGCCCCACCAGCTGGATGAGGGTCGACTTGCCCGAGCCGGACGGCCCCACGATGGCAAGCCGCTCGCCTGCGGCCACCTCGAGCGAGACGTCGTGCAGCACCTCCTGGGCACCCTCGCCGCCGTAGGTGAAGGACACGTCGTCGAGTGTGATCGAGGTGTCTTTCGGAAACGGGACGCCCTCCCCGAATACGGGCACCTCGAGGAGCTCCTCGACACGCTCGGCGCTTGCGGAGGCCTGCGACAGCTTGTTGGAGAAGTCCTGTAGGAGCCGCACCTCGGTCAGGTAGAGCGACCCCACGAAGGCGAACAGCAGATAGGTCGAGGCATCGACAGCGCCGTTCACCAGCATCAACGCACCCATGGGCACCATGATGAGCAGGCCGGCCTCGATAACGATGACATAGGCGGCGAACCCCGGTCCGGTCCTGCGCGCTATCTCGCACCACACGGCATGCTCGTCGTCCACGGCCGCACGGAAGCGCTTGAACGAACGGCTTCCCATGTCGAGCGCCTTGATGACGCGCATGCCGCCCACATACTCCACCATGACGGAGTTCATGTCCTCCAGCGACTTCATGGCGCGGTCCATGATGGACCCCATGATCTTGAACAGCGAGGCGAGCACCGCCACTGCCGCGATGGCGGGAACGAGGGTGGCGAGCGCCAACGGCACGTTCGCACTCAGGAGGAACACGAGCGTCGCAAGGGGTCCGGCCGTGTACATGAACGCCTCGGGCAGATTGTGCGCGAGCAGGAGTTCCAGGTTCTCCACGTCGTCGGAGAGCACCGTCTTGATCTTGCCCGTGCTGCGGTCGTCCATCTCGCCGAGCGGCGCCTTGGAGAGGCGGTCGAGGATACGGCAGCGCACGTCGAACAACGCCCCGTAGGCGCCCTTGTGCGACAGGGCCCCCGAGAAGCCGAACAGGACGAACCGCAGGACGATGCCCACCGCGAGGACGGTCGCATCGGTGGTGATCACCGAGAGGGTGCAGGTCCCCTCGTACACGGCGCACATGATGTCGAAGACCGCAAGATAGGGTACGGCCACCAGAAGCCCCGACACCGTCGCGCAGATGACCGCGGCGATGAGGTACTTCCGATGTCCTCCCGCCCACTTGAACACGAGGGCGATGGGATTGGCATCCTTCTTCCCTTTCGGGTCTTCCTTCTTTTCCTTTTCCATAGGACTCTCCTCATCCGGACGTCGGGACGCCCATCATCGCCTTCACCGTGTCGAAGTGCCCTCCCACCGACACCGGCGGCCCTGCCCTGCCGTCATCGAGAGGCAAGACGCATCCGCAGGCGCTGGCCACGAGTTCCAGATCGTGCGTGACGACGAGGACTGCACGGCCCTGGGCAGCCAGCTGCCCAAGCAGCCGTGCCACCAATCGCATGCCGTCGAGGTCGAGTCCGCTCGTCGGCTCGTCGAACACGAGCACCCGCTTGTCGGCCGCGACACACGCCGCCACCGCCAGGCGCTGCTTCTGCCCACCCGAGAGCGTGGCCGGATGACGGTCGTCCAACCCCTCGAGCGCAAGCTGCGACAGGATACCGGCGACGTCCACCGACCCGGCGGCGCGGCGCGGCAGGCCGAATGTCACCTCGGAGGCCACATCCTCGGCGAACAGCTGGTAGTTGACATCCTGGAACACCATCGACGAGACGCGCATCCGCTCCCTGCGAGAAGCAGTCGTGCCGTCGACCGATACCGCACCTCGCGCCCGTCGCTCGAAACCGCAGAGCGATCGGCAGAGCGTGGTCTTGCCCGCCCCGTTGGAGCCGACGAGTGCACAGACCTCCCCCGCATGCAGTTCCATGTCGACCGCACGGAGGACGGGCGTCACACCGTAGTCGAGGGCGAGGTTCCGCGCTGCGAGCAAAGGGGGTTCGCCACAGGTATCGGAGGCGAAGGGGCGATCTGCAACGACGGTGGATGCGACGGTGGCACGAGCCGTGCTGGCGACGGCCGGCTGTACCTCATCGAGGCTGCGGACGCGCAACCCCATCCGCGCGACCTCGCCGGCATCGAGTGAGGCGAACTCGGTCGCATCCATGATGCGGGCGATGTGCCCCTTATCCAGGTACACGTACCGGTCGGCGATACCGGCCAACCATGAGAGACGATGCTCCGCCACGAGCACCGAACAGCCTGCAGCCTTGGCATGCGCCACGAACGCCGCCATATCCGCGATCGAGGGCAGATCGAGGTTGCTCGTCGGCTCGTCCAAGAGCAGGTTGGCGGGATGCAGCGCCCAGATGCCCGCGAACGCTACCTTCTGACGCTCACCGCCTGAGAGCTCGAAGATGTCACAACCGGCAAGCGACGAGAGGTCGAGCTCGTCGAACGTCTCGCACACCCGGGTGCGGATGTCCCCTTCCGGCCAACCGGCGCTCTCCAGCGCGAAGGCCACCTCGCCGGTGGTGTCCACGTTGAAGAACTGAGTGCGGGGATTCTGGAAGAGCGAACCCGCCCGCCCGGCTATCTCCCAGGTGGAAAGGGTGCCCACCTCATCGCCCTCGAGCAGGACACGACCGCGTTTCTCCCCAAGGAAGAAGCGCGGGGCCAGCCCATTCGCCAGACGCAGCAGCGTCGACTTGCCGCACCCCGACCGCCCACAGAGCACGACCACCTCGCCGGGGGCCACCGAGAACGACACGTCCTCGACGCCGGCGGGACCGGACGGCACGGGACCCGCCTGGCCCTTCGACATGGCGGCCGCAGGAATACGGTATGAGAAGGAGGCGTGCTCGAAGGAGATCATGCGACCACCCGCACGACCAGCGCACCCACGGTACCGAGCAGGAAGACCGCAAGCAGGGCATAGTCCGCGGCGCGCATCTCGATATGCAGGTAGCAGGTACGCCGCACCGGGTTCTCGATACCGCGCGCCACGGCCGCCATGGAGAGCTCGTCGGAGGCACGGCTCGCGCTCATGAGCAGGGGCACATAGACGCAGTCGACGGTACGCAGCGGATCGCGTACGAACCCCACCGGACTGGGCGAGATTCCGCGCATACGCATGGCGTCCTTGATGAACCCCCAGTCCTCCCGCACCGCCGGCACGTAGCGCAGGGCCACGGCCAAGGGAATCGTCACCGCACGCGGCACCCCCATCCGTGCGAGGGCGCTCATCAACTCGTTGACATGGGTGGTGGCCACGGTGGCATAGGCCATGAGGCCGCAGGCGAACACCTTGCGAACCAGCAGGGAAAACGAGGCGAGCATCGTGCGCAGGGCCACGTCGTCCACGTATACGACGAAGTGCGCTACGAAAAGGAACGCCACATAGAGGGCGACCATGGCCGCGGAGACCCGCCCCTTCCCCAACAGCACGCCGAAGAGGCCGGCGAGGCCCATGAGCAGGGCCTCGTAGGACAGGTTCGGGGCGAGTGCCACCGCGACGGCCATGGCTGCCATGGCCGCGAGTTTCGTACGGGGGTCGAGGCGCATGCCCCTTCTCGGCACCGTACCGCCTGTTGATGGGATATCTTCCTGCAAGGATGGCATACGCGGATCTACGCCGTCATCCCAGCCTTTTCGAACTGCCTGTGCAGAAGGCGCATGCCCAGAAGCCCGCTGACGACGGCGCAGGCCACCGTGGCGAGGACCATCACGGGGAGCATCCAATCGGTGGCGGTGGACATCATCGTGTCCATGTACGTCTGCTCCGTACCCTTACCCATGAGATACGACGCATAGCCATTCGGGTCGATCCAGAGCATGAGATAGGATCCCATGGGAGAGAGGGAGTATACGACGAATGCGATGAAGTTCGAGGCCTTGCTCCGGAAGGCACCCGCACCCGCGATGAGGTCGGCTACGACGCCCAGGATGATGCAGGCGAGCGTCCAACCCCAGTACATACCGGTCGCGAACAGGATGAGCCCTTCGACGATACCGAGGATGACAAGCGGCCCGTGTTTGGGCACCTTGGCGATGAGAAGCAGGTAGACCGGCCCGGTGAGCAGCGCCGCCGCAGCCGGCATCCAGAACGTGAGCACCGGGTTGGGAGCGAAGAATATGCCTCCCACCATCATGAACACGAAATAGAGCGCCGTGAAGATGCCGGTTGTCACGAGGTCGCGGGCAGTGAGCCCTTTTTGTTCCTGCTGTTCCATATTCGTCCTTTCAAACTAAGTTAACCTCTGCTATCTTTATGCCATCAGTATAGGTATAGGCATAAATATCATGCTTTTTTATGAGCAATATCTGTCTTATCGGCATCGATTAACGTCTAATTGTCTTATGATGAAAGGACGGAACTGTGAAAGAGTCTTTCCAAGAGTCCGCCCTCTCGGGCGCCGGGTTTGAGAGAATACCCCCTCCTGAGGGCTTTGGCCCGCTCTGGCACTCATACCACTCCGCAAGCGACCTCTGCACAGGATGGTTCCACTTCCTCTCCCCCGAGCAGGCCCTCTGGAGCATCAGCATCCACGACTTCACCATGCGGGGCGACTTCGTCATGGATACAGACCCGCCCGACTACCTAACCGTGACCTGGTTCAAATCCATAGCCGGTGAGGAGTTCAGCCCGTATCGCAAACTCAAGCCTGACAGCATCTGGGGGCAGAGCATCGGTGGGGGGCCTTGGCGGGGTGTGGCACACGGCGGCATACCCGTACAGAGTGTCTCCATCGAGATATCCCACGCTTTTTCGGAGAAATTCCTCGAGCAGGAATACGGCGGTGAGTTCCACAACGTGGAACAGGCTTTTATCTCATTGGGACGAGACCGCGAGTTTCCCGAGATGAAGGGTCTCCTCCGTCGGCTTTGGCCCCAGCCGGGCGATCCTCCCCACAGCGAGCTGTACTACGAGGGCAAGGTCCTCGAGGCGATGGGGCTCATCGTGGAGCATTCACGTACCGACCGGCCGGGGAAAGGCAGGGCGCCGAGCTTGGCAGACCGTGAGCGCATACACGACATCATCTGTTACATCGACGACCACTGCTCTTCCGAACTGCGTATCTCTGACTTGGCGGCCATCGCCTGCATGAGTCCCACGAAGTTCAAGGAGACGTTCCGGAAGGTAAACGGAAAGACCCTCACCCAATATGTGCAGGGACGGCGCATGAGTCAGGCGGAATTGCTGCTGCGCCAAGGCGACCTGACGATCGAGCAGGTCGCGCGTTCGGTCGGCTATACCTGTGCAAGCCGTTTCTCGGAGTTGTTCAGGCGCGAGGTGGGCATGCTGCCCAGCGAGTTCCGCAAGACCCTCGGACTCTGATTCCTCATTCACCCTCTGCCGCCGCAGCCTCAGCGTCCTGTTCGTCGAGGGTATGCTGACCGTAGCGATGGAACACCGCGACCGCTTCATCGATTTGCGGCTTCGTCATGAGGGCCATTTCTCTTTCCGTTGAAAGCGTTACGGCGACGGTCTTGGCAGCCTCCTCGAGGTGGATGCATGAATACATGGCCTGGCGGAGGTCGCACCCGACGGCGATGACACCGTGGTGCTTGAGGACCACCGCCAACCTGTCGCCGATGTGCTCCACCGCGTGCACGCCCATGGAGAGGCTGCCCGGGTCCCCATAGGGGGCCACCCTGACGGGCCCCTCGGCGGCGTTCGCGAGGGTCGACAGGTTGCAGGGAATCTCATCCATGACCAGGCCGAGGCCGGTCGCATACGGCTGATGGGTATGGATGACCGCATTCACCTTCGGCATGTTCTTGAAGATGTAGAGAAGGGCCTCGGTGTCGACCGATGCCTTTCGCGTCCCCTCGACGATGCGTCCCTCAAGGTCGACGACGAGCATGTCCTCAGGGACCATCTCGTCATACACCATCCCCGAGGGGGTGACGACGACTTCCCCCGAGGGCATGCGGGCGCTCACGTTGCCGCCGGACAGGCGATGAGGCGAGATCACGTAGTCGGCGGTCTCGCGCCTGAACCCGTCGGTGTACTTGTTGTTGCCCATGCCTTGCCTCGCTTTCTCGGTTATCTGAGCATATACGATTCCTGGGTTTTGAATCTGGGATGCCCGTGTCCGAAAAAACGATACAGGTCAAAGCTCGTCACCTACGACAGCCGCCAATATGTCCTCGGCACGGACGGGGCGCTCATCACCGGCACCATCGAGCTTCACGCCGACGAGACCGGCGCGGTGCACTACACGCCCAGGGGCGAGTGAGGCGCCACATATCCAAGGCGCCATGCCATACAAACGCATACATACACCCCCTCCGCTCCGGCGGAGAGGGGATATTTTTATGTCGATTTTTGCCGCTCACCGACGGTCCGGTACCGCCCACGGTGTGTGGGAAGGAGGCACGGGAGACGGCAAAGAAGATCGAGCGTATAGAGGCGGAGCGACGCGAAGCCGACGTCTAGCCCTATGCTCGGCTATAAGGCGAGGCTCATGTCGTCCACACAAAAGCGCTGGTAGTCGGCTTGCTGTAATCGATTTTAAGCGCCTAAAATACACCAAATGGAGTGTTACAGCTGGCAGATTCTTGATAAAGACATTTTGTCCCTTTTCTGTCCCCTACCCTGTCCCGAGAAAATGAAACACGCTGCTCAGGCAATACGTACAGATTGTAACGTCTGAGACTATCAAAACTTTTCATAACCTATAAAATCGCAGGTAGAATATGGTAAAAATAACAAGAAAACTGGCGGAGGAGGAGGGATTCGAACCCTCGTACCCCAAAAAGGGGTAAACGGTTTTCGAGACCGCCGCATTCGACCACTCTGCCACCCCTCCAAGGGTGAAACGGCGCCCGTAGGCGCCGTGAAAGCTCTGGCGGAGAGTCAGGGATTTGAACCCTGGAGACGCTTTAGGCGCCTACACG
>ERZ772986.699-NODE-699-length-20376-cov-6.390876_pt1 | contig 20376 bp, 14 predicted proteins | sample MGYA00511898_ERZ772986 | MGnify/ENA primary metagenome ERZ772986 (study PRJEB29015, sample SAMEA2737934) | human oral metagenome | biome: human oral; feature: human-associated habitat; material: dental | place: China | collected 2148 ... | reverse complement strand
CCACCCACGGCCCCCACCCCAACCAGAACCCCGGCGACTACGAGACCACCCCCTACCACCCCGCCCTCCACACCCTCGGCCTGACCCCACTACTCGACACCATCCCACCCTTCTAAAACACACCCACACCACCAGCCCGCTGGCGGGCACCGGTGGACCAGGACCAAGAAAGAGACGGGCCAGCAGCTGCCTGACTCGCTCAGAATGCCGCCCTGCTGGGCTCCACCGTGGGCTTGCGCTCGTTTCCCGGCCCGCGGCCCGCGCCGGGGCCCGGTGGCCGCTCCTCGGGCGCGGGCGACGCCCCGGGGCCGTGGTCCGGCGACGTCGTCGGCTCCCCGCCGGGCCAGTGAGACGGCCCCGACAGCCCGCTCACACCGATTCCCCGGGTCAGGGCGCTCCAGGCGTCGTCGTCGAAGGCGTCCTGCGGGCAGACCGCCACCGCCGACAGCGCGACTCCGTCCGCCGACCAGACTCGGGCGAAGGACCTCCCGGACGCGCCCGAGCCGTCGACCTCCGCGGTGAAGGAACTGGCGATTCCGGCGTAGGGCTCACCGCCGTTGAGGCCGGTGAGCCGAGCCCGGCCGGTGCCGGCGTACGACTGGTACCCCGCGCCCAGACCGTCCGCCCGCGCCTCGGACAGGGACTGGTCGTCGCCGTCAGGGACGACCAGCTGCGGGCCGGAGGCGACCTCCGCGCGCACGGTGCACCCGGTCACCGGGGAGGACCAGGCGCGCTCGGCCACGACGTCCCGGTCGGCGGGGGAGGGCGCCGCGGTGACGGAGGCCGTGTAGCCGTCCAGCTCGGGGAAGGAGACGACGACGGCGGACGCGGTCGCCTGCACCGAGGGCGCCGCCGCGGCGCCGTCGGCCGCCGTGGGGGCGGGCGAGGAGCGGGCGTCCGGGTCCGTCCGGGAGCAGGCCCCGCAGACCACCACGGCGGCCACGGCAACCGGCGCCAGCGCGCGGCGGACGGCGGAGGCGGTCGCCCTCGGGGCGGTCAGTCGCATGAGGAGGAGCCTACCGTCAGGAGCCGGTCAGCATGCGAGAAGAGGCGCTTGTCGCGCAAATTGTCGGGCACGTCACCGCGTACAATGCGCCGCCGCTCCCACACCCAGCTCCCTCCAGACGCCCCTGGCGCGCGCCGCCGCCGTCGCCGTCCCCGCCGCCGACGATCTCGCCGGCCGCTTCCCCCTGACCCCCAACCCCCGGGCCGCCGACGAGGCCGAGCGCGCACAGGCCCTGACCGACCTCCATTTCGGGAGCGTCTTCACCGACCACATGGCGCATGCCCGCTGGACGCGCGGCGCGGGATGGGACGATCACGAGATCACGGCCTACGGGGACCTCACGCTGTCCCCGGCCGCCGCCGTCCTGCACTACGGGCAGGAGATCTTCGAGGGGATCAAGGCCTACCGTCACACCGACGGCAGCATCTGGACCTTCCGACCCCGCTACAACGCGGCCCGGCTCAATGTCTCCGCCCGCCGCCTGGCACTGCCCGAGCTGCCCGAGGAGGACTTCGTCGCCTCACTGGTGGACCTGGTGCGCGCCGACGCCCAGTGGGTCCCCTCCGGCCAGGGCGAGTCCCTCTACCTGCGTCCCTTCGCCTTCGCCTCGGCGGCCTTCCTGGGGGTGCACGCCGCCGACGTCGTGGACTACTACGTCATCGCCTCGCCCTCGGGCGCCTACTTCACCGGCGGTCTGAAGCCCATCAGCATCTGGGTCTCGCAGAGCTACCACCGCGCCGGGCGCGGCGGCACCGGCTTCGCCAAGACCGGCGGCAACTACGCCTCCTCGCTGCTGCCTCAGGAGGAGGCCGCCGCCAAGGGCTGCGACCAGGTCTGCTTCCTTGACGACGTCACCGAGCGCAATCTCGAAGAGCTCGGCGGCATGAACATCATGGTCGTCGACGACGACGGGACGGTTCGCACCCCCCGCCTGACCGGCACGATCCTGGAGGGCAGCACCCGCTCGGCGATCATCCGGCTGCTCACCGACGCCGGCCGCCGTGTCGTGGAGGACACCATCACCCTGGAGGGCCTGCTGGAGGACATCGGGTCCGGGAGGGTCCGCGAGGTCTTCGCCTGCGGGACGGCCGCCGTCGTCGTGCCCCTGGGGCGCCTCAAGGGGGAGGGCTTCGAGGTGACCATTGGGGGCGATGAGGTCACCAGCGAGATCCACGACCGCCTCACCGGCATCCAGTACGGCGCCTACAAGGACCCGTACGGCTGGATGTACAGGCTCGCGTGAGCACGTGCTCGAGCGAGACCTCGCCGGCGCACGACCAATACGTAACCTGATTGATGTGTACCGGCACGCGAGGCTGATTCCAGAGCCGCGCGAGCGGGTGGTTGCATAGGCACATGACTGACACCTCCCTGCGTCATCCCTCCCCGTCGGCCGCAACGCCCCTGTTACCCGAGGGCCCTCCCGTACCGGCCGCCGACGACGTCTCTGCGCGCCGGCCCGGTCGCCTCTGGAAGATCGCGCTGCTCTCGGTGCTGGGGCTGGTGACGGTCCTGGTCCTGGGGACTGTCGCCGTTGGCCTGTGGGTCAGGCACGCGCTGGGCAGCAACGTGGAGACCTTCGCTGATCCGTTCGCGGGCCTGACGACGCGCGCGCCGCAGCCGGCGGTCCAGGAGGGGCAGGAGCCCGCCACGAACTTCCTGGTGCTCGGCTCCGACTCGCGCATCAGCGCGGGCGACCCCACCCAGTGGCAGGTGGGGGCCCAGCGCACCGACGCGATCATGATCGTGCAGGTCAGCGGGAACCGGGAGGACGTGTCGGTCATGTCCATCCCGCGGGACTCCTGGGTGGACGTCCCCGGCCACGGGCGGGCCAAGATCAACGCGGCGTACTCATACGGCGGACCGCCCCTGACGATTCAGACCGTCGAGCAGCTCACCGGCATCCGCATCGACCACTTCATCGTGGCCGACTTCGAGTCCTTCAAGACCCTGACCGACGAGATCGGCGGCGTGACCATCAACCTGAAGACCCCGCAGACCCTGGCGGGAACCGAGCTCGACGCCGGCGCCCAGCTGCTCAACGGCGAGCAGGCCCTGGCCTACACGCGCGAGCGCAGGACGCTGCCGGGTGGCGACTTCGACAGGATCAACCGGCAGCAGGCGTGGATGCGGGCGATCGTGTCCCAGGTCTTCAGCAGCGGCACCCTGTCCGACCCGACGAGGCTGTACTCCTTCCTTCACGCGGTTACCAGTACCATGGCGGTCGACGAGGGCCTCACCGTCGACGAGATGCAGGATCTCGCGCTGGGGATGCGGGACGTGCGGTCCAAGGACATCAAGTTCATGACTGTGCCGACCGCCGGGACCGACATGTCCCATGACGGGCAGTCCATCGTCAACCTCGATGCGGATGCGGGCGCCCTGCTTTTTGAGGCCTTCGCGACTGACGCCGTCGAGGAGTACATGGAGTCCCATCCCGGCGCCGTCGAGCTGCTGCCGGCCACGGTGAACTGACCAGGCAGGCGTCCCCTGTCGATCGGAGAAACGGATGATCGCGTTGGTAGCAGCATGCGATTGCGTCAGAGGTCGGGCACGCGAGCGCGCCCGCATCAGAAGCAACACTCCACAAGGGATGATAAATGACTGAGAACGGCTCAAAGCGAGCGGCGAGCGCGACGAGGACGATGCGCGCGGCTCTGGTCACCCTGCACAATGTTCGGAACTACGGCTCGGTGCTGCAGACGCTCGCGACCCAGAGGCTCATCGAGAGGGCCGGGGCGCAGTGCTCGGTCGTCGACTTCCGTCGCGAGGGCATAGGGGATGACGCCGCCAGCTATTTCGCCGGGAGCCGGTACGCCCGCGTCCCCCTGGCCCCGCAGGTGTACTCGGCATTCCGGGAGCGCGATGCGCGGAGGCGGTCACTGGTGTTCCGCGACTTCATCAAGAGACGGGTGCGCGTCACGTCCGGGCACTACGGCTCCTTCGATGATCTCAAGCGCTTTCCGGTCGATGACTACGACGTGTACTGCGTGGGGTCGGATCAGGTGTGGAACATCGAGTACAACCGGGACAACCGGCCGTTCTACCTATCGTTCCTGCCGAGGGAGGCCCGTCGGTTCTCGTTCGCCTCCTCCATCGGGATGAATGCGCTCCCGGAGGACGAGGAGCGTCGCGCGCGAAAGGCGCTCTCCCGTTTCAGCGGCCTGTCCGTGAGGGAGGCCCGCGCCCACGACTACCTCATGTCGCTAGGCCTCCAGGTCGAGCAGCACGTGGATCCGACCCTCGCCCTCCCTGCTGAGTACTGGCACAAGATCGCGTCCGCGCCCGTCGTGGACGGGCCGTACATCGCTGTCTACCAGCTCAATCGCAGCCCGCTGCTCGTGAGTGCGGCCACCCGGATGGCAAGAAGAACCGGCCTGCCCGTGGTGAGGATAGACTACTGGCCGACCATGCGCATGCTCGGCGCCAGACGTTATGTGACTCCCTCTGTCGAGGACTTCCTCAGTCTGATAAGAAATGCATCCTTTGTGATTACGGACTCTTTTCACGGTGTCGCCTTCTCGCACATATTTGAAACGCAGTTCGCTGCTGTTACTCCGTCTCGCTACAGCAACCGCCTCGTGTCGATACTGAACCTTCTGGGAACGGATCGCAATCTTGTCGTCTCAATTGATCAGGTCGATAACATTGCGCTCCGCTGGGGGGTGCTCTCATATGACCGAGAGCGTCTCGCACATGAGCGCCGCCGCGCCCTGGATTATCTTCGCCTGCAGGTGTCGCGACCGTGAGGCGGGTGAGCTCTCCGAGCGGTCCGGCGGCATCCGCCGTTGTACACTTGAGCCTCCGTCCAACGGGTCATGACGAAACCGCGCCGTGCTGGCGGATACTGGACTGAATGATGTGGAACCGGTCGGGAATAATTTCCCCGGACGTGTGAACGGAGTGATATCAATGGGATCCCTGAAGTCGTGGGTGAAGGCCCACAGCCCGGCACCGCTGGCGAGAGCGTACAGAAAGTCTGCCATCGCCCGTGAGTATCTGCGGGACTTTCGCGACTACGCCCGCTCCACCGACTGGGAGGCCGGGAGCGCGGGGCGCCGTCCGGAGATCGACCCGGCGGAGTGCGCCTCGTCGCGACTGATCATCGCCTCCCACGGTCTGGAGAAGGGGGCGGCCCTGCCGCGGGTGCGCCGCCCCTTCGGCATTGCGCGGCGGCAGGAGATCGAGGGGATCCTCGGGTCCCCCGAGCAGCTGCGACTGCTGCCGGGCTGGCTGGTCGACGCCTCTCGGGACGCTCTCCGGCAGCACGCCGAGTTCAACGCCACAGGCGTGGTCTGCGAAGAGCTGACGCCGAAGGGTCCGGAGCGCACGATCGCCTGCTCGGTGGAGCAGGTGGAGGAGTTCGTGGGCGCCAGGCGCTCGGTGCGGGACTTCGACACCTCGCGCCCTGTGGACCGGGGCCTGCTCGTTGAGGCTGTGCGCATCGCGGGACGCACTCCGTCGGTGTGCAACCGTCGCTCGTACAGGGCCCATCTCATCGACGAGAGCAGCACGATCGAACGGGCGCTCGAGCTTCAGAACGGGAATGCTGGATTTCGGGACAGGGTCCCCGCCCTGTTCATCATCACCGAGCGGCGATCGGCCTTTGTGGGGGCCGGCGAGCGGAACCAGCGCTGGGTCGACGGAGGGCTGTTCGCGATGACGCTGGTCTGGGTCCTTCACGGCCTGGGCCTGGACAGCTGTTTTCTCAACTGGTCGCAACGGAACTCAGTCTCCGACGAGCTGCGCAGGCGAATGGGGATCAGTGCCAACGAGGACATTATTGTCATGATCGCGGTGGGCCATGCCGCGCCCGGATACCGTGTCGCGCGATCACTGCCCAGGCCGTTGGAGGATATTCTTCAGGTCCACGGCTGACCGGCGCCCGAGGCCCCGCCGAGGGGGCTGCGGGCGCTCAGGCGGAACCGTCCTGGGCGATGACCACCCGTAGCGTCTTGAGCAGGATTCGGATGTCCATGGACAGGGACCAGTTCTCGACGTAGAACAGGTCGAAGCGGAGGGCCTCCTCCCACGAGAGCGACGACCGCCCGCTGACCTGCCACAGGCCGGTTATCCCGGGCTTGGTCAGAAGACGGCGGGAGGCGACGTCGTCGTAGAGCTCGACCTCGGCGGGCACCTGGGGCCTGGGGCCGACCAGGCTCATCGTCCCCTGAAGAACGTTGAACAGCTGCGGGAGCTCGTCAAGGGATGTGCGCCTCAGGAACTGGCCGATCCGGGTGATCCTCGGGTCGTCGGCGACCTTGAACAGGGGCCTGTCGGCCGTTCCCTGCCGAGCGAGCAGCGCGGTGAGCTCGGCGTCTGCGGCGACGCGCATCGTCCGGAACTTCCATATGCGGAACTCGCGGCCGTTGAGGCCCACGCGCGTCTGCCGGAAGAGGGCCGGGCCGCGGTCCCCGAGCCGGATGAGCGCCGGGATCAGGATCCACAGCGGTGCGAGCACGGCGACGAGCACCGTGGCCACGACGACGTCGAACAGTCGTTTGGCGAGGAGCCCGACCCCGTCCAGATGGGGAACCTGGATCTCGATCAGCGAGATCCCGTCGACCGGGCGCAGATGAAGACGCGGGCCGGCGACGTCGAGCATGGACGGGACCATAATGAGCCTGCTGGTTGGTCCCAGCGCCCAGCTGATTCTGCGGACCTGGGAGGGGTTCAGGCCGGAGTCCCGAGCGATAATGAGCGTGATCCCCTCGGCCCCGTCGACGCTCCGGGGCAGACGGGTGGTGTCGCCGATCAGGAGCGAGGACAGCCGACCGGTCTCGGAGTCGGCGGCACCCGCATCGGACAGGAAGACGCCCGAGACCGTCAGCCCGAGCTCGGGACGCCGGCCGATCTCTGTGATGACGGCCGGCACCGACTCCGAGGAGCCGACAATGAGCGTGGGGTGAGTGAATGCTCCGTTCTTCCGCGCCCTGACGAGGCGCCGGCGCGCCAGCCGGCGCCAGAGGTGAAGAGAGACGAGCCCGGTGGGCAGGGCCACCAGGAAGTAACCGCGCGACAGCTCGACCCCGGCGAGATAGGAGAGCAGGGCGAGGCCCCCGAACTCGGTGGTCGTGGCCTGGAAGACCCGGTGGTACTCGTCGGAGCCGTATCCGAGAAGATGCTCCCGGTACGACTTCAGGGCCGCTAGGAGCGCCCACCAGGTGATGACGATGGCGATGCCCAGCATGGTGTAGCTGGAGAGCGCGCCATGGTGGATCGTGACGATCGAGGCGTCTTCTGCGCCGAAGCGCGCAAGGTGGGTGAAGAGGATGACCAGCGCGATAATGACGAGATCGCCGATTCGCAGAGCGCGCTGAAACGACTCGATCGCGGAGGCGGGCCTGAGGCCCGTACGAGCCTGGTAGTCGAGATTGGGCTGGGTCATATTATGGTTTTAGTCGTGCGGCATCGTTGGTGAAGAGGTCCGAGGGGCGCGCGGAACTCGCGCGGGGGGCGGGCCGGACGGCTGCGCGCGCGTCCGCCTGCCGCCCCAGGAGACCCGCCTGGCGAGCAGGTCCAGGTTGTCGGTGATTCTCTTCGCGGTCGCCCGCGCGGCCCGGTCGCCGCGTCCGTACGGATCGTCGATCCAGTCATCCGGCTGCGGGACGGGACGGCGCGCCAGGACGGTCCCGGTCAGGGACCACCATGGAACGGTGACGCGGGGGGACAGGCGGGACAGGACCGCGCCGGCCTGCCCGAGCGCGAGGACGCGCTCCGAGGCGTCGGGGTGGTCGATGAATATCCAGTCGCGATGCTCCGGGCCGAATACCAGGATGATGTCGGCCTCCTCGAGCATCCTCCCGGTGAGCTGCCGGGCGCGGTGCCCGCGGGAGTCGACTCCGAGGCTCTCCGCGATCCTTGCGAAGGCGTCGTCGATCCCGTGACCGACCACGGCCGTGGTGCCCGCCGATCCGACGTCGAGGTTCTTCGTCCTCGGGTTCGCGCTGAGGCAGGACGCGGCGAACGCGGATCGGCAGATATTGCCCGAGCAGACGAACAGAACGCGTGGCGGTCGCGAGGGCTCCCCCTGCGATGACTGGTTGTGTGCGGCGGTCCTGAGCCACGGTGGTGGTTGCGTCAATGGTCTCTTCGGTTCTTGGCGGATGAGCGGGAGGGGGACGGCGGGAGGGGGTGGGGGAGCGGGGTGACGGTATCGCGTCCCGCCACTATGCCTTGGTCGTGATGGCGGGGGACGCCGCGCTGAGAGCGCCGGCGCGGGAGCGCCAGGTTCGCGCGTCCGACGACGTCCATCTGCTGGCGGCGGGCCTGCGTCGTGTCAGCATGGCGATGAACTCGGCCGTCGATGCGGCCCCCTCGGCATGCTCGGCATCCCTGAGGCGCTCGATGCCGCCGAGGCCGGGCGCCCGGTTCGCGTGCCGGGGCGGGGACTCGGCGATGTCCTCGAGCGCCGCGTCCGGGGCCGCGGCGGGGGCCGGGGAGCCCGAGGACCGCGCACGGTTCTCGGTGGCGTACCCGTACACCGTCTCGCCGTAGCGCAGACGGTCGAGGGCCGATGACGAGACCTGGTTGAGGGCGATGCCGAGCACCGTTCCGCCGCCCTGGCGGATGCTGGAGACGGCCTGCTGGAGCTGGTCCTCGGTGGTGCGGCCGGAGCGGACCACGAGAAGGACACCGTCGGTGTTCTCCGCGAGCGCGACCGCATCGGTGACCGGCAGCACGGGAGGTGCGTCGACGATGACGACATGGTCGGCGGCGAGGTAGGACAGGAGCTCGGACATGCGCGCGGAGCCCAGGAGCTCTGAGGGATTGGGCGGAGTGTCGCCAGCCGGAATGACCTGCAGCCCGGGCACGGAGGGGCGCACCAGCGCACTCTCCAGCGAGGCCGCTCCGACCAGCAGGTGGGAGAGCCCGGGGTGGCTCGGATCGATGTCGAACGTGCTGCTCATGGTCGGCTTTCTCAGATCGCCCTCCACGAGGATGACCTCGAGTCCCGACAGCGCCATGACCCGGGCGAGGTTCGCCGAGACGGTTGATTTTCCGTCGGCCTGCATCGCGGACGTCACGACGAGGGTGTGGAGCCCCTTGTCGATATTCGTGTACCGGAGGTTGGTGCGCAGCTTCCGGAGAGCCTCCTCGACCCTGTGGTCCGGGGCCTCCGAGTATCGTCTCCGCGTCATTTCGGCAGAACGCGGGATAGTCGCCAGGACCGGCTCGTCGACAACGGATGCGACGTCCGACTGGGACCGGATGCGCCTGTCCAGGACGTCCAGGGCGAAGGCGGAGACGTACCCGACGACGATACCGCTGAGGGCCCCGGTTCCGACTCGCTTGGCCGGGGACGGCGAGCGGGTCGCGCCCGACAGGCCGGCTGAGGACATGAGGGCGACGCCGATGGGCGAGTCCGCGCCGTCAAGACGCTTGATCTGCGCATCCGCCTGGCGGATCGTCTCATCGGCTATCGTCTGGGCCTCCTCGGCGGTCGGGGCGCTCGCCGAGACATTGATCGTCAGGGCGTTCTTCTCGTTCTTCGCTGATATGGAGCGGGCGAGCTGCGACGGAGTCGTTCTCAGGCCGAGCGCGTCGATGACTCCCTGGGCCACGGACTCGGAGGTGAATACGGGGACGAAGGCCTTGACCTTCTGGGAGGCGAGCTGCGATGCGGCGTAGTAGGAGTCCGCCGACTTCTGGTCCGGTCCGCTTGCCGGTACGGAGACGCGCACGTAGGCGATTGCGGACGCCGTATAGGTGACGGGCGTCAGCCACAGGGATATGGTGGAGAGAACTAACCCGGCCAGGAGTCCGCAGAGGATGGCGCCGATTCTCCGCCGGGTGAGTGCGAGGACGTCTTCGAGTGTCATGCGGGGATCACCGGGTGCGCTGTCTGCGCTTGCAGGCCTCGTCATTCCTGTGAAGGCAGAGGGAGGGGTGGTGAGTACGAATCACATCTGGAGCGTACATCGCCTCGCTCCGGGCGGTCGGCGCTGATACTTATTTGTGACTGACTCGTGACGTCCGGAATCGGGAGGTCTCAATTCCGCATAGATCCTTTTCGCGCCGCCTTTCGTGAGGATGCGGGTAATTCGCCGGCGCTAAGGTGCGGGCGCACGGTCGTGCCGGCGCAGTGACCCGTCCCACCTGCTCCCCGGCGTCCGTGCTCGCCCTGAAGGGTCCTGAAGGCTTCCGGTGGCGCCGGAGGCCGTAAGACCCCGAGGGGATCCAAAAATGGAGGACTGCTTGAAGGGCGAGGTATGCGGACGTATATCGACGCGAGTGCTTCAGTCTCTGCCGCCCCGATTCCGGCCGCGGTGCCGGTCCGGGTCCTGGAGACGTCCCTGAGAACGCCGGCGCGTCCATGAGCCACCCGGGTTCCCCGGGGCACCTGCGCTGCCCCGCGCTCAGCGTCATCATCCCGGTCGACGGAGGTCTCCGCGCCCGCCGCGGGCGCGCCTCCGCCGCGCTCACCACAGCGCTCACCACCGTGCTCACCGCGGAGGATGTCGACCGGGCGATCTGCTCCGTCCTCGACCAGTCGGTGCGGGACCTCGAGGTGCTCGCAGTTGTGGAGGCGCCCAGGGGCAGGGACGCGGTCGACGCCTCGGCGTCCCCGGTGTCCGCGCTGCGGCGCCTGTCGGTGCGCGACCGCCGTGTGCGCCTCATGCCCGCGGCGGACACTGCCGCCGCCGTGCGCGCCGCCCGGGCGCCCCTGCTCACGATCCTGGACCCCCGCGACGTCGTCGTCGCCGGAGCCTACGAGGCCATGACCTCACAGCTGGCGGCCTCCGGTTCCCACGCCGTCGTCGGCGCCGCGCGCCACCCGTGCTGCACAGATACGTCCGGACCGTGGCCGAGCCGGAGCCGCACCCGGGTGGAGGACGTGCTCGACGCCGTCGAGGATCCTCTGGCCGGCCGCCTTGTGGCGCGTACGCGCCTGTGGCGCGCCGCAGTCTGCTCCGACGACCCGGCCATGGAGGCGATCACGGTCAAGGCGCTCATGGCCGCCCGCACGATCGATGTCCTCGACCGCTGCGTCCTCGTGCGCTCCCCGCTGCGGGGGGTCGACGACGCGGCCGTGGAGAGCGTCGTGGCGCGCGGGCGGGCCCTGGCCAGGGCGACGGCGGGCGCCCCGGTCCTCCGCAGCCGCCTCGTGGGCGCCTGGATGCGCGACGACGTGGCCGACCTGGCTGTCCGCGCCGTCGATCAGCCGGCCGAGCGCATCCGGCGTCTGCGCACCGGCGTGAGCGGCCTGCTGCCCGCCGCCCACGACGAGGCCTGGAGGATGCTGCCCCTGCTCGACCGCGCACTGGTGTGGGCCCTGGCCCACGGCACGCTCGCGGACATCGAGGAGCTGGTCGGCTCGCGCGTCGAGGAGTCGACCGCCTGCCCGATCCGGCTGGTCTCAGACTCGCCGTGCACCCTGCTGCACGCCGCCCCGCCTGTGCTGGATCGCATAGCGGCGCTGCCCGCCGAGCTGCTCGCCGTGCGCGACTCCGACCTGCGGCTGGTCGCCGTCGCCTCCGTGCGGTGGAGGACGGCGTACTGCCTGGAGGTCATCGGCCTGGCCTATGTGCGCGGCCTGTCGGCCCAGGACGCCGGGGACCTGCTCATCGAGGCGGTTGACGACGACGGCGCCCTCATCGCCAGGGGGCGCGCCAGGCGCAGGCGCGTCCCGCAGGCCGACCTCGACGCCGATGACCCGTGGCACAGCCACCTTGACGAGGGCTTCATCGCCGGCGTCTGTCTGGTGCGCGAGCAGGTCGAGGGCAGGCGGGTGCGGTTGCGCGCCGCGCTGACCGTTGCGGACCGGGTCGTCACCGCCTGGCTGCCCGACGTCCCGGCACCGCCCGACGGGCCGGCGCACAGGTTCCGCGCCTCCGGCGCCGGCGGTCCACGAGCGGGCCTCACGGAGCCGACGGGGGTCACTCTCGACACCGCCTGCATCTCGGAGGGCACTGTGACCCTGGAGGGTCGTGCGCCCAGGGACCTGGGCCGCATCATGATCGCGGCGCGCTCCCGGCGAGGCGACTACGAGCTGGCCGTCGGCGCCTCCAGGGACGGCACCTGGCGGGCCACGGCCGACCTGCACGAGGCGGCCCTGGCCCGCGGTGAGCACGCGCTGGTGTGGAGCTCGGGCTCGGGAGCCTCCGGCACGTGCCTGGCCGGCGTCTTCCTCAGCGCCACCCCCGTCGAGCTGGCGGACGGCGTGCGCTCCGTGCGCCTGGCGGCGGGTCCGGACCGTCGGATGACCCTGACCGTCGTGCCGCCCCTGACCTCCTTCGAGCGCTCCCGCTACGGGCGCGCCCGGCTCGCCTCCCGCGACCCGGGGCCCCTGCGGCGCGGCATCGTCTTCGAGTCCTTCGGCGGCCGCTCCACCGGCGACAATCCGGCCGCCATTCTGGCGGACCTGCGCGCCCACGGCCTGGAGGCGCCGATGTGGTGGACGGTCCTGGACGGGGCGATGAGCGCGCCGCCGGGAGCCACGCCCGTGGTCCGCGGCTCGAGGGCGTGGTTCCGGGTGCTGCGCACCGCCCGGGTCATCGTCACCAACGACCGTCTGCCCTGCTGGTTCTACAAGCGGCCCGGCCAGCGCATCGTCCAGACCTGGCACGGCACGCCGATCAGGAAGCTTCTTCTGGACGCCCCGGCGGGGACCGTCCGCCTGCCCTACCGGCGGCTCATGGCGCGTCAGGTGCCCCAGTGGGACCTCCTGCTGGCCCAGAGCGACGCCGCCGCCCAGGACCTGTGCGCCGCCACGGGCTACACCGGTCGGGTGCTGGTCGGCGAGCAGCCCCGCAATATCGGCCTGCTGATCGGCGACGAGGGCCGACGTCGGGTGCGCGCCCGGCTCGGGATCGGGCCCGGCAGACGGGTCGTGCTGTATGCCCCGGCTCCTCGCGAAGAGCCGGGCGCCGCCGGTGCGGTCGCGCAGCGGGCCGGCCTGCTCGACCCGGCGGCGCTCGCGGCGGGCACGGAGACGACCGTGCTCGTGCACGGGCTCCGGCACGACGACGAGGACGAGCCGCCGGCGCGCGGTGCGGCCGTCATCGATGTCGGCGACCGCCCGAGCGTGGAGAGCCTCATGGCGGTCTCGGACGTGCTGGTCTCGGACTACTCGAGCATCGTCCTCGACTACGCCCTCACCGGTCGTCCGATCATCCTGCACGTGCCCGACCTGGCCCGTCGTCGCGACGCCGGGCGGGGGCTGTACCGCGGCTGGCCGGAGAGCTCGGGTCTGCCGACGACCGTGACGCAGGCCGACCTCGTCGAGCGGGTGCGCGAGGCGCTGCGCGACGTTCCGGACGGCGACTCGGCCAGCCGGCCGATCGATCCCGAGCCGATCAAGTGGACGCTGGACCGGGTGCGCGCCTGGATCCTGGGAGCCCTGTCCGAGGAGGTGTGAGCGCGAGGGGCCCGGCGCGGCGCGTGCCCGCCCGGCCGGCTCAGGCCGCCGACGGCATGCTGCGCGGCGCGTGCCCGGGCGCCGCGGCCGTGAGCACCAGCCAGCGGCGCACGACGGTGTCGGGCAGGTCCCGGTAGACGTGCTCGCACAGGTCATCGATGGCCCCCAGCACGGACATGGGCGCGGGCGGGACGGCTGTCTGCGAGATCAGCGGGTGCAGGGTCTGCTCGCAGGCAGCGCCGGCGACGTGCTCGGGCACCCTCTCCGGCACGGTCCGGGGGCAGGTCACACGCGCCTCGGGGTATCCCCGTAGATCGGCGAAGCGTCGAGCAACCTGCTCGATATTGTGCGGCCTGCCCATGTCGAGGACGAGCGCCTTGCCGCTGAGGCCCATCGCGCCCGCCTGCAGGACCAGCTGGCACGCCTGGTCCGCGCTGGTGAAGAAGCGGCGCATCCGCGGATCCATGATCGTCGCCGGCAGACCCCGTTCCACCTGGGAGGCGAGGGCCCGCAGCAGCGGGCTGTGCGGGTCCAGCACCGCGCCGAAGCGCACCGAGATGAAGCGGCGGTCCCCGCCCAGGTGCTCGCCGAGGGCCGAGGTCAGGCGCTCGGCGATGCGCTCGGAGCAGTCCAGCACGTCCTCGGGGCGGGCGGCCCCGTCCGTGGAGATATTGATGAAACGACTCACGCCGTACGCCGATGCCGCCAGCAGCAGGTCTCGGGTCGCCACGACATTGGTCAGGAAGGCCTCGCTGGGGAAGCGGTCGGCCGGTGCGAGCCGGCTCAGGCCTGCCGCGTGGAAGACGATCGTCGGACGGGCCTCCTCGAACAGGGTGTCGACGAAGCCGGGAGCGCGCAGGTCTCCCAGGACCAGGTCGGGGGAGTCCGGCGCCGGCTCCCCGTCCACGGACAGCTGCACGCGCAGGAGGGCTGACTCGTCGCGGTCCACCATCGTGAGCCGCTCGGGCTCGTAGCGCGCGATCTCCCGGCACAGCCGGGAGCCCAGGGAGCCCCCGGCGCCGGTGATCAGCACCCTCTCACCGGTCAGGTAGGCGGCGATCGCCTCGGCGTCGGTCTCGATCGCGCGCTGCCCCAGCAGGTCCGTCATCTCCAGCGGGCGGAACACCTGGGTGCCGCGGACCGGCGAGACGCCCGGGCGCCGGGCGGGCACCGTGCCCGCCACCTCGGCGGAGGAGGGCATGACCCGTACCTCCAGTCCCAGCGCCCGGGCGCGTCGCACCGCCCCGTCGACCCTTTCGGGGTCGGCCGCGGACGCCAGGAGCACCACCTCCGCCCTGGTCGTCCGGGCGACCCGTCCGAGGGCCTTCCACGGGCCCGCCACCCGCACGTCGCGGACACTGCGATGGTGCGTGGCGGGATCGTCGTCGAGGACGGCGACCGGCTGGAAGGCGGAGCCGGGGTCCTCGCGCATGAGGCGGATCGCCTGGGCGCCCGCGAACCCGGCGCCCAGGACGACGGTCCGGCGTGGCCGCCGCCTCCCGGGGCGGCCACGCTCGGCCAACCGGCGGAAGACCCACCGCGCGGTCAGGTGGAGCACCAGCGCCAGCGCGCCCGCCACCACGGCGCTCTCAACGGGTACGGGGGCGCCGACGAGGACGGGCGGAGCGGACACGAGGGCGGCGGTGACCAGCACGTCGGCGAGCAGCAGCCGGGGAATCTCGTCGATCGTGGCGAAACGGGGCCGTCCGGTGAAGGCCATGGCGCGGACGACCGTGTACAGGCCCGCCGCCAGGACCACCGCCGCCGTCGCGGGCCCGCCGTCCTCGGGGCCGCCGTCGACGCCGAGGCGCGCACCCGCGGCTGCGCCGATCGCCCACATGGCGGCGTCCAGCGCCGCTGCGGCCCCGCGCGGCAGCCGCCGGCAGGAGCCGCGGGCACGCCCGTCTCTTCGACGTCCGGTCCCGTGGGCGGCAACCATGTGCTCGAGCATCAGGTCTCCTGCGAGGGCGGCAGCGGGAGGCGGTGCGAGGCACCGCCGATGAGGACCGGAACACGGTAGCGCGGGGCCCCGCGCCCCAACCGCTGCCGCTGCGACTTGTTGCCCAGTCGTGACCCTGAGGCGCAGCGGCGGGCCGGGCGGGCGGAGTGCCGCTGCGTGGCGGGCTCCGCGGGGCGGGCGCCGTCGCCGTCGGGAAACCGGATATGACACACTGTCCGCGTTTGTTCGCACGTGAGCCGGGAACGAGGGCAGATGGATCACGCACACACCTCCGGCGCCGTCGGCGTCGCGGCCTATGACACGACCCTGCGTGACGGCGCCCAGCAGCAGTCCGTGTCCTTCACCGTGGAGGACAAGCTCGCCGTCGCCCGGCTCCTCGACGCGCTCGGCGTGGCCTACATCGAGGCCGGCTGGCCCGGCGCCATCCCCAAGGACACCGAGTTCTTCAGCCGCGTTCGCGACGATCTCGACCTGCGCACCGCCCGGCTGGTGGCCTTCGGCTCCACCTGCAGGCCCGGGGCCGCCGCCGCCGACGACCCCCAGGTGCGCGCCCTCATCGACTCCGGCGCCCCCGTCATCACCATTGTCGCCAAGTCCGATCCGGTCCATGTCGAGCGGGCGCTGCGCGCCACCCGCGAGGAGAACCTGCGCATGGTGCGCGAGACCGTCGGGGTGCTCCTCGCCGCCGGCCGCGAGGTCATGGTCGACCTCGAGCACTACTTCGACGGCCTGGGGCACGACACCGGCTACGGCCTGCAAGTGGCCCTCACGGCTGCGCGCGCCGGCGCCGGCGCCGTCATCGCCTGCGACACCAACGGCGGCACCCTGCCCGACCGCGTCGGCCGGGGCATCGGCGAGCTGCGCTCGGCTCTGGACGAGGACGGCCGGGCCGGCTGCGTGGTCGGGATCCACACCCACGACGACGCCGGGGTGGCGGTCGCCGGCGCCCTGGCGGCCGTCGAGGCCGGCGCCCGGCAGGTGCAGGGCTGCGTCAACGGCTTCGGCGAGCGCACCGGCAACGCCAACCTCCTGACCCTCATCGCCGACCTGGAGCTCAAGACCGGTTGGAGGGCCCTGCCCGGCGACGACGTCGAGCGCGCCCGCCGGCTGACCGAGCTCTCCGCCGTCTCGCGCACCATCGGCGAGATCGCCAACCGGGTGCCGTCCGGCCGCCTGCCCTATGTGGGGACCAAGGCCTTCGCGCACAAGGCCGGGCTGCACGCCAGCGCCATCAGGGTGGACCCCGACCTGTACCAGCACGTCGACCCCGCCAAAGTCGGCAACACCATGACCATGCTGGTCTCGGAGATGGCCGGGCGGGCCTCCGTCGAGCTCAAGGCGCGCGAGCTGGGAATCGACACCGGCGGGGACGCCGATCTGCTCAGCCGCGTCACCCGGGCCGTCAAGGCGCGCGAGGCCGCCGGATACGCCTACGACGCCGCCGACGGCAGCTTCGAGCTCCTCCTGCGAGCCGCCCGCGGCGACCTGCCCGAGTACTTCCGCGTGGAGTCCTGGCGCGCCTCCGTCCAGGCGCGGCCGCACGCCGGCGAGTCGCTCCTGCCCGCCGACGGCGGGACCACCACCCAGGCCGAGGCGACCGTGAGGCTGTGGGTCGGCGGGCGCCGCCACGCCGTCCTGGGGGAGGGCAACGGCCCGGTCAACGCCCTGGACCAGGCCCTGTGCACCGCCCTGGCGGAGTCCTATCCGGAGATCCGGCGCTTCGAGCTGACCGACTTCAAGGTCCGCATTCTCGACTCCGAGCGCGGCACCCGCTCCATCGTGCGGGTCCTGATCGACATCGCCGACGGCGAGCGCGTCTGGTCGACCGTCGGGGTGGGCACCGACATTATCGAGGCCTCCTGGGAGGCCCTCACCGACGGGCACACCGTCGGCCTGCTGCGAGCGGGCGTGGGGCCTCGGCAGGGGACGGGCTGACCGGGGAGAACCAGTCAGGCGTCGCGCTGAACGACCTCGAAGCCCAGCTGGGTGACGCTCATGCCGCGGCGCTCGTCATTGGCGTGGTCGCCCGCCGGACGGGCGGCGGCCCACGCCTCGTAGTGCTCGCGGGTGTCCCAGCGGGTCACCACGAAGTAGCGTCCCTCGCCGACCACGGGGCGCAGGAGCTCGAACTCCACGAAGCCCTCGGCGGCGTCCACCATCCTCTTCCGGGCCGCGAAGCGGCGCTCGATCTCCTCCTCGGCACCCTCGGGGAAGGTCAGCGCGGTGATGTTGACGTAGGTCATGGAGCCTCCTCGTGCTGTGGGCCGACCGGGCTCCGAGGACCGGTTCGGCTGCTGTCTGTAAGGGAAGCCTACGTCGGCTGCCGGTGGGGCGGCCGCGCGCTTCCGGTCAGACGTGACGGTTGTGGCCGGGGCCGAAGTAGACGTCGTCGAGCGTGGCGGTCAGCAGGCTGCGCTCCCGCAGGATGTCGATGATCTGCCCGTACAGGTGCGTCACCGTGGGGAAGTTCGCGTGGCCGATGACGATGTGCTGCGCCAGCAGCCACTGCTGCGCCGCATCGAGCAGGGCGCCGTCGTCCACCAGCCCCGAGTCGCCGAACGAGCCGTACCACATGGTCGAGGTCGTGTACCCCAGTGAGGCGCATACCGAGTCCGTCCACTCGTTGCGGTAGCCGTAGGGCGGCCGGATGAAGGGCGTGCCGGTGACGCCGTAGGTGTCCTTCAGGAAGTCCTCGCACTGGGAGAGCTGGGAGACGATCCCCGACTCGTCCAACGATGTCAGCCCCGGGTGGTCCCACGTGTGGTTGCCCAGCTGGACCTGCCCGGAATCCACCAGTGGCCTCATCTTGTCCTTGCAGTCCGTCCAGCCGGGGTAGGAGGCCGTGACGAAGAAGGTCAGGCGCACGCCCGAGTCCTTGGCGAAGTCGAGGTAGGCGTCCACCACCGAGGAGTCGGCGCCGTCGTCGACCGTGATCGCCACCGTGTTGCCGACATTCTCGGGCAGGCCCGTGATGACGGTGTCGAGCTCGCCGGGCGCGGGCAGCGAGGGCGGGCCGTCCTGGAGCCACAGGGGGCTGCGCGACGGCGTGGGGGAGGGCGTCGGGCCCGGTGCAGGGGACTGGGAGTCCGCCGGGGTATCCGTGGTGGGGGAGGACGAGCCGGTCGTGTCGCTCCTGGTCGAGCATGAGGCCAGGGCGGCGGCTGTGCCGGCGGCGAGCATGAGCATGAAATCGCGTCGTTGCATCAGAGCACTCCGGGATCGGTGGTACACGGGAGGGTGCGCCCGGGCTGGTCCGGGGTATACCAGGCAGGACGGACAGTGCGGCGGTGCCCCGCGCCGACTGGGTACAGGGGAGGCGCCCGGACGACACGTCGGCTCCGGGCGAGGGCGGGGTGGCTGACGGGGTTTGAACCCGCGACCTCCTGGACCACAACCAGGCGCTCTGCCTACTGAGCTACAGCCACCATGCGGGTACTGTAGCGGCTCGCTCGTAGCCGCACCAATCCGGGCTCCGTGCACTGCATCACGCACGTCGGGCGGCGCGCCGCGTCGCGCACGGCCTCACAGCAGCGAGGACGTCGGATGCGCCGAGACCTCCTCGGCCACGGCCCTGCACTCCTCGCTCGTCGGGCCCTCGCCGGAGGGGAAGAGGAGCCTGCGGTAGTAGCGCAGCTCGTCGATCGACTCCAGGATGTCGGCCAGGGCCCGATGTCCGCCGTGCTTGTCGGGGGAGTGGAAGAAGGCGCGCGGGTACCAGCGCTTGGCGAGCTCCTTGACCGAGGACACGTCCACGATCCGGTAGTGCAGGTAGTCGATGAGCTCGGGCATGTCTCGCACCAGGAAGGTCTTGTCGGTGCCCACCGAGTTGCCGGCCAGCTGGGCCGTGCGGGGCTCGGGCACGAGCGACCTGACGTGCTCCATCACCACGCGCTGGGCCTCGGCCAGGGACAGCCCCTCCTCGAGCTCGTCGAGCAGTCCGGAAGAGGTGTGCATCTTGCGCACGAAGTCGCCCATCTGCTCCAGGGCCGCCGCCGGGGGCCTGATGAGCACGTCGACGCCCTTCCCAAGGGGCCTCAGGTCGTAGTCGGTGACGATGACCGCCACCTCGACGAGCGCATCGACGCTCAGGTCGAGGCCGGTCATCTCGCAGTCGATCCACACCAACGGGTCAGCGGTCGTCATCTGTCGGTTCACGCTGGCCGAGTGTAGCCATTGGTGCAGCCATCAGTGCAGCCATGGCGTAGCGGAAATGGGGACTCATAGGGGGCACAGGCGTCCCCGGCGCCCCGGCCCGCCGGGACCTTCCGGCGGGATACCGGGATCCTGCTGGTGCCCCCGACAGGACTCGAACCTGCAACCATCGGATTAGAAGGCCGGTGCTCTATCCATTGAGCTACGGAGGCTGGTGGGCTCAGACTACGGCATCGGGGGCACTTGTCCCCATCCGGCAGCGCGGCTTTGAGCCCCACCGGAGTCTTCAACGCCGGTATCGTGGCCGTGATCCCCGGGCCTTCTTGCGCCCTTGTCATCCCGAAAGGACTCCCGTGCCCCACACCGCGTTAGCCGTGCGACCGTCCGCGGCACCCGCCTACGTCCAGCCGCAGATCTTCACCGCGCCTTTCATCGTGGGGCGTCTGCCGGAGTGCGACGTCGTCATCTCCAACTCCTCGATCGTCTCGCGCAGGCACCTGCGCATCTCGCCCACGCCCCAGGGATGGCTCGTGGAGAGCCTGTCCGACAACGGGATGGTGGTCGGCGGGCGGAAGATCCCGCAGGCGCTCATCACCTCCCCGACCCGCATCCACCTCGCTGACGGCTCAGGGCCCGGCCTGGACCTCACCCCCACTCAGGCTCCGACCGGTGGCGCCTCGCCCGCCGGGCCGATGACACCCGGCGCGGTGCCGCGCCCCGCTCCGATGGCGGGCGCCCCGAGGCCCGGCGCCGTGCCCGGGAACGCGCCCACCGTCCTCCCGCCCGGAGCAGCTGCGGGCGGGGTGGGCGCGGCCGGGGGCGGGCGCGCTCAGCCGACGGGTTACGGCATCCAGGCGCCCGGTTACGGCTCCCCCCCCCCCCCCCCCCCCCCCCCCC
>ERZ772986.697-NODE-697-length-20394-cov-26.880574_pt1 | contig 20394 bp, 15 predicted proteins | sample MGYA00511898_ERZ772986 | MGnify/ENA primary metagenome ERZ772986 (study PRJEB29015, sample SAMEA2737934) | human oral metagenome | biome: human oral; feature: human-associated habitat; material: dental | place: China | collected 2148 ... | reverse complement strand
TGTAAAGTAAAGTTACTTGACAGATTTTCTTTTACTTTTTGGAAAATAGCAGAGCATGCTAGCTTTTTAGAGAAAATATACCGAAACAGTCCTCAAAATCTGTTACTTGTGGTAAAATAACCACTCCTCACTGAGCAGTCTATTAGTTAAAAGGTTGCGAGTGAATTTTCTTTCACTCGTTTCATAATTCTCCGATAAATCGGTAGTGAAGTTCAACCGTCACTTGGCGATTCTTACCACGCCCTGTTGGCTGATGGACGATGATTTTGTCGATTAGCTCATTCACTAACTGAGTCGTCAAGGTTTCAAGGTTCGTGTATCGGCGAATGGTTTGCATAAATTTGTCGACATTTTCCTTGGATTCAGTTTGGCTAACCAAAACATCTTGAAGCTTTATAATTTGCTGGTTGAGTTCAGCTTGCTCGCTTTCGTAGCTGTTCACCAATTTTCGAAATCTCTCATTGCTGATCTTGTCCAGAAGTTGCTTTTCATAGAGTTTTTGAATAATAGTATCCAACTCCTTCGAACGCTTTTTGAAACGAGATAACTGTTTACGGAGGCTATCTTGTTTCTTAATCTCTCGAATATCAAAGCGAGATTTCAGCTTTTCAAGAAGCTGTTTCTCATCAAAATGAATAGCTGAGATTAGTTGCTGGAGGTCTCTCAAAACCAATTCCTCTAGAACTTCTTTCCGAAGATAATGTGAGCCCGAACAGGTATCACCAGCCCGACGGTGGTGGTAACACTTATAGTGGTCAAGATTGATGTCGTCTTTCTGTTGTGGGCAAAAACTAAGCTTGTGTCCATTCTCGCAGAAGACTAAACCTGCAAACAAATTTTCGTGACCAGGCTTGTCTTTCCAATTGTATCGCTGACTAACTCGCTTATGACCGAGCATTTTTCGAACCATTTCGAAATCTTCTTTCGAAATAATTGCTTCGTGAGCGTTTGGAAAAATCAACCAATCTTCTCGAGGGCGTAGTTTACAATTCCGTTGTTTATAGGAAATCTTTGCTGTTTTCAGATTGATGGTTACCCCAGTGTATTCCTCCTTTTCGAGCATCTGGTAAATCATCTGATTTTTCCAGTAAAAAGGGTCTGTTTCAATAATCCGATAATTTGAAAGCCCTAACTTTTTCTTGTAATTAGCAGGGGTCAAAATCTTGTCTTTCCGAAGTCTGCGAGCAATCTCCATTAACGATATTCCTGCTAAATATTCCCTAAATACTCGCTTCACAATCTGGCTGGCGTAGTCGTCAACCAACCACTCTTTAGGGTTGTCTGGATTCTTAAGATAACCATATGGTGCGATCCAGCTGATTTTCTCGCCAGTTTTCGCCTTGGTGTGTTTAGACAACTTAATTTTCTCGCTACATTGAAGCGAATACCAGTTGTTAAACAGGGACACCAAAGGTGCAAGATAGGCGTCTTGGCTGTTGCGTTTGTTGCTATCTAAGTTTTCGTTCAAGGAGATGAAGCGGATATTTTTTGATGGAAAAGTGAGTTCAGTTAACTGCCCAGTTAAGAGATAATCTCGGCTAAGACGGCTCAAGTCTTTAACAACAACCGCTTGAATTTTACCAGCCTCAATCAAATTCATCATTAGTTGAAAATCTGGTCGCTGAGCGTTCGAACCTGAAAATCCATCGTCTACGAAGAAGAATGGGCTTGGCAAATTTTCACGCAAGGATACTTGGGCGAGGATTTGTTTCTGATTGGAAATCGAATTACTCTCGCCCTCGTTAGCATCTTCAGCGGATAAACGGCAATAGAGTGCGGTTATCTTATCTGGCAGACTATCCAAATTCTGCGTTTTGATGTCTTTAATTGTCAATGTACTTTTGTTCATAGTGTGCTCCTTTCGATTCACCTATAACCCACTGACAGGATAACTCTGTTGGGTAAGGAAGTCCAGTTAATAAACTGATTTTAGCAGATAAAGTTTATATTTTATGATAGAATGAAGTTAGTAAAATTTGTGAGGTGATGATGTGTTTGACCTTAGTTTTTTAGCTCAAGAACCAATAGTAAGTATTGCTGGAAGCTCCGTAGTGACCGCCACCATCAATTTTTTGGGATATTATTATGGAGAGCGACTTCAGTTTAATAAAATGAAGCAGGAGTTGATTATGGAAAAACTCAACGACCCTAAAAGTATCATTCCTGCAGTTGTTATTGCTCGATGTAAAAACATCAAAGAAATTGCTCAAATAGCTGATAGCTTAGACGATTCTTCTCGAACAAGCCCTGTTGAGTTTTCATCTGAATGGTTCACTCGTTTCTTCGATTCTGCTTCACTGGTCTCAGATAGGGATATGCAAACTATTTGGGCAAAAATACTTAATGGTGAAACCGAAGAAAAAGGGAGATATTCTTTTAGATTCATTGAATCGATGAGGTTATTGAGCAAAGTTGAAGCAGAAATTTTCCTCAAAATTTCCAAACTAGCCGTTCAAACGCCTTTGGGAGGAATTCATATTATTTCTCCCGAGAATGAAGAGATGTTGGAAATTTATAGACAATATGATATTGATGAAGAAGAATTATTGCTTCTTGAAGAATGTGGTTTAATTAATATGGGCGTAGAGGCAACGCACGAGCTTGAATTAGAGAGAGATTTAAGCGGATTTTTCAATGACCAATATTTTGTAAACTTTAGTATCAATCCTGAAAGCAAAATTGAAACATTTGAATTTCATAGCTACTCTCTTACTAGATTTGGAAGTCAATTATATGAGTTAATCGAAGAAACTACTAGCGCTGATTTTATTTTAGATTTAGCTAGAACTCTTAAATCACAGCTAGATGGAGAAATAATTGTTTCCGTTCATAATTACACATTAGAAGAAGAGATTGATGGTAGGGTAAGTATGTCATTAGACACTAATAGTGTAGATATGTTTAACAAAAATGAGCCCTGAACAGGACTCACAAACCATTCAATTCTTTTATTTGACGGTTTAATTTCTCGACCTGTTTGATGTTTTTAGTTTTAGCAAATTTCACTAAAGTCTCATCTGGAAGTTGGATCTCTCCATTACATCCTCTGCTGTAAAGTTCACTAAATTCCTTAATAACCTCATTCCTATATTTTTCTTGGGATTCAGTTTTTAATTTGTAGTGAAATTTGATAGCATCCATCTGTTCAATAAAAATATGAGTTAGTTTTATCAATAGTCGCATCCGTTTTTCCTCCTAAAAATAAGAAAAACGAAGTAGAACAGTTACAAGCACAGGTCTGTAAGGTTCTACTTCGTTTTATAAGTTATTGAAATTATAACATAAAAATGTATATTTTCAATACTTTTATAGTTCAAATGTTGTTCCGCAGAAGTAGCTTTTCGATGGTTTTCTCGAGATTATCTTTTCCTGTAAACTTTCGCAAAATCACAACTGTTGCTTTCCCAATTTTAAGTTTCTGTTCTTGCATCATCTCGTCCTCCTTGTATAAACCCTGGAAATTCGTCCAGTGTTAGCACTTCAAAAAGCTCCCAATAAGCGTCTAAGTTTTCCTTGATGCGGTTCAAAATGGCCAGCTTGCGTTTTTCATCTGGCACAATCCAAACCACTAGAGGAAATATGTCATTTTCTCGTTGCTCGATACCAGTGTTGAAGTAGGCGATGTATTGCTTACATTTCGAAATCACTCTGCCGAGGTGTTCCGTGGCATTGTCCGCCTCGAAAAAGTAGGTGTCCTCGAAATTCTCAATAGTTACTCTCGCAAATGCATCAGGTTTGAGCGTGAAATGTGAAAACAAGGTCGCAAAACTTCGCCAACATTTAGGTTCAAAGAAAAAGGTTTCAGGCAGAATTTTGCCATCCAAGTGAAGTGCGGTCAGTTCCACGAATAACTGCGTCACAAATAGCTGATGCTTGAGGTGGTTTTGGCTTGGTTCATAACGATTTTTCAGCTTGAGCTTGACGCTTGGTTCAACTTCTCGAAGCTCTTTAATTCCTTTATGTGTGATATGCCAAACATAGGAACCGCTCCCAGCTCGCACGCCACCAATTCGTCGATTAAGATGGTGGATAAGTCCAAGATTCGTCAATTTCTTAGTTAGAAGATTGGCTCGCCTCGTGGCGGTTTTGGGTTTATTTTCCCTGAAATAGAGTTCCACTAATTGCTTAGTTGTGGCATAGCGACAGCGGTTGAGTAGGTTTAGCACCTCATAATCTCGTTTAGTTAATCTCATCTGTCGCCTCCTTTTTTCGTCTTCCAATTCTTGAAGCTTGTTTCTTGGTTGTTTCGAAAGAAATGTCTTCATTTAAGTCAGAGCCGTATCTTTTGAAGCTTTCGCCATAAATCTCATCTTTCTGTCGAAAGGCTGGGGGTGTAGGTAAGGTTTTGGCAGATAACCACTTGAAGGTGTTTTTCACGATTGGCACTCTGGCATAAACCTGAAATGGAGGCAGTTTGTAGAAATCTTCTGCGGAGAGTTCAGGCACAAGTTCAGCCATTTCCTTTGCCTCGTCCATTGATAGCCCAAAAATAATCTGGTTGTGGCAGTTGGCGTAAATGGCGTGGCGGAGTTGTTTAGGTAACTGTTTCGAAAACTGATTTGCCAAAATATAGCCAACGCCAAGGCTTCGAGACATGGATAATGCATCGTCTAATGGAACAGGGAGCTTCAGATAATCTGCCACTTCGTCAATATAGATGAAAACTGGCTTTCGAACGGTTTCCTTGGCTCTTAGAAGCGTTAGTTGATACAAGCAGCCCAGTAGGATAGCTCCAATGAATTTGGCGTTTTCTGCCCCTATTAAACCTTTATTAAGTGGTATAAGTAAAATCCGTGACTTGTCAAAAATATCTTTCAGGGAGAAGTTGCCTGAAGATTTGCCGAGAATAGCTCTTAGGGCTGGACGAAGCAAAATCCCTCGAAACTTATTGAGAACAGGCGAAATCATGGTTTGGCGAGCAGAGTCGCTTAAAGTATCATAACCTTGCCAAAAATCCAGCAAGAATGGGTCTGAAATACTCTTCAAAAGTTCGTGCCGAAAGGCTTTGTTAGTTAAGAGATTCGGTAAGTCAAGGAGTATCGAGCCGTCCACTTTTGCCAAAGTATGGAGGCTGTGGCTAAGAATATCCTGCGTGTAAACTCCCCAAGACTCTTCGAAAATCTCCTGAAAAACACCGAGAAGCATATCTGCCACCAACTCGGCTGGCACGCCGAATCTGACCAAATCAAATGGGTTTATCGAAACTGCTTGTCCAGTTTGGCTTGGGTCTAAAATGACCACGTTCTCGTCTCGCTCTTTAGGTAGTCTCTCTAAAATATCCGAGACCAGTGTCTCCTTTGGGTCGATAACCACAGCGGAGCGGTTTTCTCGTGCGTCGGCTAAAATCAGGTTAAGTATGACGGTGGATTTTCCACTTCCAGTTCCACCCAAAAGCCACGTATGTGACAAGGCTTCTCGTGCTGGAATACCGACAAATCTCGGAGATTTGTCGAGACTATAACCGAAAAGGCGTTTGGTGTTTTGCGAAAATCCAATTGATGGTAAAATGGTTTTAGGCGACAGAGATGACACGCCTGCGTATTGAGCATCGCCAGCTGGTAGACAAAAGAGGCTGGCGAGTTCAATGCTTGAAAGAATCGTCTGGAAGTGCCACGGCAGATGCCCGTGGTTTAGTTTTTCTGTCGAAGTTGGTTTGGCAGAAAATCTTGCTCCAGCACGCTCTAAAATCCGAAGTGAAGCCAAAACACTTTTCAAAATTTGAATTTCTCGTGCTTTATTGCCAGCTCGAATACCAAGACGTAAGCTAACCTGAAACTGACTATAATGAAGTTTTTCTCGTATCAAAGCCTTACTATCCGACGAAAGTGGTGGAATATTGCCAGTCACTTTTTGCCAAATAGTGGCGTCTGGATTACCGAGGTCTTTGAGAATTGGCTTGGGTGAGGAAGATTTGCCAATAACTAACTGAAGAACAATTTCTTCATTTCTTTTTAGTGTGCCAGTTTGTGATAAGAAACATCGAATCACGTTTTCTGTCTCTTTAGTTTTAAGGGCATAGTGGTACTTCGAAAGAGTGACGTCATAGGTGGAAGTGACTTTACTTCGTTTGGTTTTTTCGAAACGAACGGTGTTGTGCGAAGCCATCATCTCGGTTAAAAATGGCATATCCAGTGGGTCAGCTCCGATAAGGTGTTTGGCTTTTTCTTGTATTAAACGAATTTCCCAAATAAAGGGCTGCCGACGAGAATAGCCGTTGAGTTGCATCGTGAAGTTACAGACAGACTCAAATTTGAAAGGTCTCGTCCAGTCCATACTTTGCCATGATAAGTGCGTTTGTCTTTTCATACTACCTCCAATCTTGATGATGTTTGATGAAAATAATGGTAATGTAAAATCCCAAGGCAAGCAATGAGCCAACTACAAGCTCTAACCAAATATCCGCAAGCAGTTTGACAGCATAGTTGATTAATATCGCTAAAAGACAGGAGCCGATAATGTAGCTTGTTAGTTTTTTCATTCATCTTGTCCTGCCTTTCGAAAATCTCGAGCATTTTTCGAATACTCTGGCACTGGGTAGTTGGGAATCATAACGTCGCTTTTGATTTCATTTCCCCAAACACTCCAGTTTTTATCTGACGGCACAGAACGCCGAGCGAAAAGCTCCAAGTAGTCTCCGTCTGAACAGCGTTCAATGATGGCGTATTGTTCTTCAGGTTTATGCGAATGATCTTGGACTGGAAACATACCCCAGTTCATTTGCCCTTTAAACTTGATGGGAGCTTTACCTCGTGTCGCAAAAATGACTTGTTCGGTGCAGTTTCGAAGGTAATTACCGAGACCAAGCCGAGGTTTCACCCAAGTAAAAATGGATTTTGGCTCGAAGCCCCAAGCTCGCGCAACGTCGAAAGATTGTTCAAGGACGGCTGGATATGTCCAGAGCCATAGATGGGCATCGTCTTCGGCGAGGTCGGCAACTGGTATTTTTTTGATGTCTTCCACGGTCATCAATTTATAGTGCTTGATAGCTCCGTGAGTTCCTTTTTGAGCTACGTCCCAAGGTGGGTCGGCAAGAATAGTCTTGAACTTTTTCGGGGAGTGTTGATTGATAGTATGTTGATGTTTTGTCATTTTGAAATCCTTTCTGTCTGGTGTGACGCTCTGACTTTACCTTAAATCTTGCCAAAATCAAACCATAAGCAAAAACAGCTTTCAGAGCGATGCGAAAGTCAAGAACAGAGGTCAGGCGGAGCTTTTCCGCCTGACTTGTTCGCTGTTGTGAGAAATATAACAAACTGTCTTAAAAGTTCCTTCTTTCGTGGTTGAGGGTTTCTAATAGCTTCTTCTGAGCCACCAGAAAATCCTCGTTGATAGCTTGGCGAGTTTCGAGAAATTCTACCAAAGCAAGTTCTTCTTCGGTAAAAGGCTCTGAAGTCTCAGCCTTTGGCTTTTCTTCCTCTTCATCATCTAAGGCAACGAGAGTCATCCCTAGAACACACAGAGCCGAAAGCGCCATAAGGGCAATTAAATTCCAGTCCATAGAAGCCTCCTACTTGAAACGACGAGCCGAAGCGTAAGTGAATGTCTTGATAATAAAGTCCACTCGCTCCTGAGCTTGAGGATTATGAGCTAATATCTGAACTTCCAACTCCGAAAGCGTGGTAACTTTATTCAAGATATCTTGAGCCAAGATTTCGTTCGCTTGAATAACTGCCATATCTTGGTTGAGTTGGCGAGCGATTGCCATTTTCTGCGGACTAAGGGCGGAGGCCCGTAAAACTTCAGGTGTTTGCGATTTTTGTGGTAGATGTGACATGATTGGTCTCCTTTTGATATAATTGGGTTAGCTAACTTGATTACAGTATATCAAGTTTGAAAGTCTAAATTTTGCCAAAGTTTTGCGATTTTATTGCGAAAAAAGGAGAGCGTTCATGTTTACACTTCAAAATTTACTTCACTTGCTAGAAAAAGAAAAACGTGGCTGGAAAAATCCAACCACGATGACAAAAGCTATTTTGATGGCACTTATCGACTTCAATTATCAAAGTGATATTGCTTCGAAAATATTTTCTGGTGTTAATCAGGGGAGGAATATCTTTTTTGAAATAGAGGACGTGATTTCTGATGAGGGGTTCGAAGCATATCTTTCTGGCGCTGAATCAAGACTTCGCAGCCAAAACTTTCGTGAAGGCAATTTTGACACCCAGAAGATGATTGAGATGACTTACCAACTCCTGAAAGAATCTACTAATTTGAGTCAAGATATTTACCAAGGCTTGCTTCATTCTTATGCAAAAAATAAAGAGAAACGGCCGTATTTGTTCTTAGCGGAATGCTTTTACTATGCCTTAGCTTGTCGTCACAATAATACTGTGAACTATAAAACCGCAAATATTTTTGAAGTTAAATATCCTCAAGCCTTGCCAGCTTGGGATAGAGATTTAGATGGCACCTTACTTGAAGAAACTCTTTCGCCTAAATTTTGGGCAACCATTGAGCAGATGACCGTCAAAGAAATTGCCGTTTTCAAAACCGTGGCAAAGTTGGTGATTATCGATGAAGATGAGGAATATTACCTTTACGCCCCTATTACTGATGCAGAAATTCAACTTTATAAAGAGTTTGGTGTCGGCAATGCGGAATTTCTTTTAATGGAGGAGTTTGGGCTTATCAATATTGGAGCAAGGGTAGCTAACCCCGTTTCAGTTGAGGAGGAGCTAGCTGGTTTCCAAAATGATAATCTTGTTTTTGCGTTCAAAACAGCTAGGGAACCATTTGATATTACTTATAGGAGTTATAAGTTTACAACCGTTGGCTTGAAACTTTTGGACATTTTAGAGATTGAAACGGATAATACTTTCTTTGAGCAGTTAGCTAAACTTTTTGTTCAACAACATACCCATTTACCGATTGATTTCTACCTCGCTCCAGTTGAAGTTATGGAGGATGCGGAAAGTATGGAGGAGTTGGAAGGATATCAGTTGAAATAAATAAAAAATGTGCCCCAGCCAATTTGGCTGAGGCATTACTAGTCCTCCCACTCCCGTACGAAATAAACTTCTGTACATAAAACTTCGAGTAAATTTTGGCAAAATTCTTTTTCAGTTTGCCTATCAATAACTGATTGGAGCTTTGCTGTAAATTCTTCAATTGTGGTGTTAATTTCATAAACTTCAGTGTGTTTGATTAACTGATCGAAACTCGTTACCGCAAAACCCATAACGCCGTTTTTAACAGTTAAATTGTTAATAAAAGCTGGTAGGCTGATGGCTGGCAGATACGCCCCAAGTTCGGTGCAGTCCCACTCTGGTATTTCTGGTATCAATCCCCAAAAGGTTTGTTGGCGGATTTTATTGCCAAGTTTAACTAATTCTTGTTTAACGTTATAGTCGTTCACAATTTCCTTATCTGTTAATTTGTTAATACTCGACAAGGATAACTCTCTTTGTTAAGGAAGTCCAGTCTATTTCGATGTAATATTTACAATTTGAAAATGGACTTCAAAATTAGAATTGAAAGAGTGTTTTAACATTCCAAAATACGATACATGGTCAGGGAGTGGGTGTATATAAGAAGAATTATCAAAGGCGGTGTATTTGATAATTAAATTGTTATTGATAGGCTATCTTCTAAGATAATTGACGCTTTTGAGTTTGAGTTGATAAAATTTGAAAAGATAGTGGTGATCGTCTTATTCAAGAATTTTGAGTGTGTAACTCTGGTTTACTATTTGAATTTATTTAATTCTTTCTACTGATAAAGTGCCTCGACCACCCCTGAAAATTACCCTAAATAGATAATAAGTCGCCTGACGAAATACAGAAGAAACGGCGACACTCCGCCTACCGAATCTGACCCGAAGCGAATAGCGATGCGAACATAGAAAGCAAGCAGAAACAGTTAGAACTCCTAGCTGTTTTAGTGTATTATCCTACTTTTCAAGCAAGACTTTCACTTCATCTGGAGTTTCAAACTGACAAGTGCATCTCAGAACTTTATCGTTACTCGAATCGTGAAACATTTCAAAGTTTCTTCTCCTCGACTTTCTTCCGATCTAACTTAAAATTATTAAAACAAGGTAGCTTGCTTCTATCTCCAGTTTTTTGAATAACGTGGGAGTCGGTAAGTAACAAGAAGATTGTGATAACCGACTCAAGATATGCTATAATAGAAGCAGAAAAATTCAATAAACCCGAAGGGTACCCTTCCTTTATTATATTCATAATAAAGGAAGGGTACCCTTCCTTTATTATATTCATAATAAAGGAATACCATCAGCCCTTCAACAATTTTCAGCTGAAAGGTAGACCTAAAAATGAAGCAAGACTTAGAGCGACTTCTAGTACAAAATGACGCCTTTATGGTAGAAGGCGCACTCAATAAAAATAAACTGGCAGAGCTGGCACGACAGTATAATCCTGAACTCCTCAATCTCTTGATGAGTGATGAAAAAATCTCTAATCACTTCTTTTCTAAGCTGGAGACAGGTATTCTCGTCTTTAAGAAAGATGTCTTTTTGCAGTTTTTGAATAATAAAGAATTTCTCCCAGACAGCTTTACCGCATATAAAACTAAAATTGGCTTAGCAACAGGTGAGAAGTACCTGTCTGAAAACAATGATGTTGTATTGAATTTTCCATACAAAGATTGCATACTTGAGGGTGGACAGACTAAGGATGATGCCAAGCGTCAGGAAATATTCTTTAACGAAACGCTTGCGCCGACGGAAATCAATCGTCTTTTGGATGATAAGGTCTTGACCAACTTCAAACGGTATGACGAAACTGGCGAGCATGAAGTGGAAGAACTCACAGATACGGATAATCTCATCATCAAGGGGAATAATCTTATTGCTCTGCATAGTTTGAAAAAGCGTTTTGCTGGGAAAGTCAAGCTGATTTATATTGACCCACCGTATAATACTGGAAGTGATGGGTTTAATTATAATGATACGTTCAATCATTCAACTTGGCTAACCTTTATGAGAAACAGATTTGAAATTTCAAAAGAATTACTTTCTGAATACGGTACAATTTTTGTTAGTTTAGATGATAAAGAGGCTCATTACTGTAAAATATTGATGGATGAAATATTTGGAAGAGAGAACTTTATAGCTGATATTTGTCACAAATCTCGTGCCTCTGTTTCTAATGATAAAATCATATCATCAAGCCATAATCATTTATTATTCTACGCAAAGAATGAAAGAAAAATTTTCAGTATTCAAAAAGAATATGGTATAAGTAAAGACCTATCTACCTTCAAAGATAAAGACGAATTTGGGTACTATAAGTTGGTTCCAGTTGATGGTCCTGGAGGTGCTGCAAAAGGAAATCCATTCTATGAATTTCTGGGTATCGAGAAATACTGGAGATTTTCTAAAGATAGAATGCAGGAGATGTATGAAGACGGGCTAATTGTAAAAAAAGGTAAGAGTTTATATCAAAAATATTATAAAACAAAAGCAGAACAAGGTAGGCAAACTATTACTACTTGGTGGGATGAAGGATATTTAACTTCGAGCGCATCAAGTGAACTAAGAAAAACGATAGAAAGCACGTTTAGTAATCCCAAAAATGAAAGTCTACTAGAACTAATTTTAGAATTTGCGAGCCAAGAAAATGATATTATTCTCGACTTCTTTATGGGTTCAGCAACCACACAAGCCGTCGCCCACAAAATGAACCGTCAGTACATTGGTATTGAACAAATGGACTACATTGAGACTGTGTCCGTTAAACGTTTGGAAAAAGTGATTGAGGGCGAACAAGGTGGTATTTCAAAATCTGTCGACTGGCAGGGTGGAGGTTCGTTTGTCTACTGCGAACTCAAAAATGACGTTCAGGATTTCAAAAATGAAATTCTTGAGGCGACAACAAAAGAAAAACTGCTTGAAGTCTTTGAACTTGCGAAAAAATCATCATTCCTTTCCTACCGCATTGACCCTAAAAAGTTGAAAAAGAATGAATTTGAAAAGCTCTCTTTGCCAGAACAAAAGCAACTTTTGTCTGAAATCATTGATAACAATAACCTCTATGTGAACTATTCTGATATTGATGATAGTGATTATGGGATTTCTGAAGAGGATAAAAAGTTGAATCACGCTTTCTACGGAAAGGAAAAGTAAGTCATGCTATTTATCTATGAAACTTATGATACGGTTAGTCGGTCTGGCTTTAAGGATTTCAAAGAGTATTTACCAGATTACATTACCAAAAATCTGAAATACCGACTTCGTCCTTATCAACAGGAGGCAATGGGGCGGTATTTGTACTATAAAAATGACGAAAATCGTGCGATTCCAGAGCAAGTCCTCTACAACATGGCGACTGGTTCTGGGAAGACGCTTTTGATGGCGGCGGTTATCTTGGAAAAGTACCAGCAAGGCGAGCGAAACTTCATCTTCTTCGTTAATAACGACAATATTCTTACCAAAACTAAGGATAATTTCTTGGAAAGTGCTTCTGATAAATACCTCTTTGCGGATAAAATTGTCATGGACGGGCAAATTGTGACCGTGCGTGAAGTGACAGATTTTTCAGATAGCCGTGATGATAGCATCAATATCGTTTTCACCACTATCCAGAAACTCCACCAAGACCTCAACACGCCACGAGAAAACCGTCTGTCTTATGAGCAATTCAAGGATATTTCTGTTGTCATGTTGGCGGATGAAGCCCATCACTTGAACGCTGGACTGGATACAAACGAGAAAAAAGACAACACCAGCTGGACGTCTACCATTGAAGCTATCCAGAAAACCGCTAAAAAATCCAGTATTTTTGAATTTACGGCAACGATTGACCTAAAAAATCCAACCTTAGCTCAAAAGTACGAAAAATCCTTACTTTTCAAATATGATTTGAAGGAATTTCGACTGGATAAATATTCAAAAGATGTTCTCTTTCATCTGGTGGATGGCGAAGTCAATAATCGTATGTTGCAGGCTATTATCATCAGCCAATACCGCAAGAAAATAGCACTAAAAAATGGCATAAATCTGAAACCTTTGGTTATGTTCAAATCGCAGAAGATTGCTGAGAGCCAAGAAAACTTAGATGCTTTTTTAAACTTGCTCGAAAATCTTACTCCATCAGATATTCAAGCACAACGTGAACTCGTTTTAGAAATGGATGAAAAATCTAGTATCTTAAAAAAAGCGTTTGCTTACTTCGAGACAGTTAGTATTTCTAATGCTGACTTGATTGCAGAGCTTCAGGAAGATTTTAGAAAAGAGCGCCTGCTATTAGTGGACGGAAAAAACAAGAACAAAGACAGCCTCACTCTCCTCAATACTTTGGAACAACCGACAAATGAAATCCGTGCGATTTTTGCCGTGGATATGCTTAATGAAGGCTGGGACGTTCTCAATCTTTTCGATATTGTCCGACTTTATGACACCCGTGATGGTAAGACCACAAAAAACGGATTTGTCGCAGGAAAAACCACCAACACCGAGAAGCAGTTGATTGGCCGTGGTGCTCGTTATTATCCTTTTGTGTTTGGAGATAATTTTGATGAAAAATACACTCGAAAGTTTGATGAGAATGAAAACAACGAACTTCGAGTGATTGAACAACTTCATTATCATTCTGCGAACAACCCTCGCTATATTTCAGAACTCAAGCAAGTCTTGCGTGAATCTGGGATTTATGATGACCAAAATCTGGAAGAACGTGAGCTCAAGCTCAAGGAGTCTTTCAAGAAAACTCGAACCTACACAGATGGCGTTGTTTGGATGAATAAACGCCTCTCTTATGAGCAACTACTTGAACAACGTCAAGGAAGTCTGTTTGATACGAATTTCATTCCCAAATCTTTCGAAGTCAAACTCTTAACCCACGGTGTGCGAGATATTGAGGCATTTGATGAAGGAAATTATGTTTCGGATCCATTAGAGGCGATTACCTTCAAATTTGGCAAAGTTATCAGCAACAATATTGTCAGAACGGCTATCAATCGCAATAAAAAGTTCTCGTTCGATAATCTACAGAAAGCTTTCGTAGGATTGCCAAATGTTGCTGGATTTATCAATATGCTTTCAGATATTGATATGCGAGTGGAGTCTCAGTACAAACTAGTGAATGATTTAACTCCAGACGACAAACTTTATATTACTGAAAAACTTCTCCATCACATTGAAAAAGATTTGATTGCGACCGAGGAACGCTTCTTTGGTTCTGAAAAATTTGAACAGTATAAGATCAAAGACTTGTTCGCAGATACTATCCTGCGTAAATACACCATTCAATCTGGTAGTGATAAAGAAATGGGACTATCGCAAAAAGATCCGAATAATAGGATTTATGTCAATTTAGATGCGCTAGATTGGTATGCTTATGATGACAATTATGGAACGAATGAAGAAAAATACCTAATTAAGGCTCTCCAAGATGTCATGGCAGACCTAGAAGAAAAATGGACTGATATTTACTTGCTTCGAAATGAAAAAGCCGTGCGGATTTATAGCTTCGATAAAGGGCGAGCCTTTGAGCCAGACTTTCTCATGTTTGCGAACGACAAGAAGACTGGTAATGTTTCATGGCAGATTTTCATCGAGCCAAAGGGAGCTCAATTAATTGCGACAGATAGTTGGAAAGAAGATTTCTTGCGACAAATCTCTGAGCGAGATGAGGCGAGAACGCTAGTTGATGATGAACATTATCGGATTGTGGGCTTGCCGTTCTTTAATGATGCGGTGAGTAAGGATAGGGTTAAAGAAACTCTGAGAATCTTATAGAACTATATATGGAGGTTATTATGACAGTTAATAGAGGTTCGGAATTTAGAAAATGGGATTTACATATACATTCACCATATACGATATTGAATAATAATTTTGAACATTTGGCAGACGGTAGTCCCGATATTGAACAGTTTATCAAGAAACTTAAGGATGAGGGCATTTCAGCAGTTGGTTTAACTAATTATTTCAATTTTAAAGATGAAGATTTTATATTGAAGGATAAGCTAAATTCTGCAGGTATTGTTGCATTTTTAAACCTGGAGGTTAGACTCACTAATACGAATAATTCAAATCAGTTTTTTGATTATCATGTTATTTTTGATAATAGTATAGAAAATCAAATTATCAAAAATTTATTAGCCAATTTAAAGGCAAAAATTGGTAATACTGATAAATCCTTTAATAGGTTGACAAAGAGTGAAATCGACAATTCGGCAAGTGTCCCTTTTAATAGCCTTATATCTACTCTGGAAGGCGATGAAGAATTAAATGGCAGATATTTAAAAGGATTTTTGTCGAGGGGGCACGGAAATGCGAGAGTGAAAATTAGTTCTATCTATGAAGATGTTTGTCGAAATTCAGACTTCATACTTCATTCTAGCTGCGATAATCCCGACGACTGTCAAGATACTAAATGTTCTCATGATAATACTTTCAAAGATAGAGAGTACTGGCTGAATCATCCAAAATATATTAAACCCTTACTCCAATCTTCAGACGCTCATTCATTGGAGCAAATAGGAATGAAGTATTCTTGGATAAAGGCTGATCTAACCTTCGATGGATTAAGACAGATAAAATATGAACCTGAATATCGTATTAGTTTATCAAAAGAAAAGCCATTACTTGAAAAAGATGAGCTTGTGATTGATAGAATTGGTTATCCAGGAGAAGAAATTTATCTATCTGAAAATCTAAATACTATTATCGGAGGTCGGTCTACAGGAAAATCAACATTATTAAATTCGATTGCTAAAAAATTAGGGAATAGCATAGATGAGGGAAGCTATTATTTTAAAGACTTGGATAATTTTCGTGTTGTTTGGAGAGACGGCAAAGAGGATGATTCTAGAAAAATTCATTACATACCTCAAGAGTATATGTTTGCTTTAGCTAAAGATAATAGCAAACTGAAGGATTTGGTTGGAGATATAATACAATCCAAGGGAATGGATTCAGCAATAAAAATATATGACCAAAAGTGTAGTAACTTACAAAGTGAAATTCGACATTTATTTCATGAGTATAAGGAGACTAAGCGTTCACAGAATGAGTTAGTTAAGCCTGAAGAAGAAAGACAGGCGACTTTAGATAGAATTAAAATCTATGAAAACAAAAAGCAAAAATTATTAAAAAATGGTTCTATAACCGATATTGAGCGAGAATCATTCGATAAAATGAATGAGGAGTTAAAAATAAATATATTGAAAAAAACCTCTCATCAGTCTGATTTGAATTATATAGCTGAATTATTTATCTCGGATGTAGAGCTTCGTTGTGATAGATTTGATGAACCTTCTGAATTTCTCCAAAATGAGTTGGACATTATCGTTGAATCTTTGAATGAAAATATACGGAAAGAATTTAAAGATAAAGTAGAAAAACTTAAGTCTAACGTAACTAAAACAATTCATAGTATTGAGGAAAAGATAGATACTATAAAGAATGACAAGTTATTTCAGAAGTGTACTCAATATTTAGAGAGTAATAATGAAGTTGTCAAGCTAGATGCGTCAATTAAGTCGGAAAATGAAATTCTATCTAAGATTGATAAATTTAATAGTAGATTAAAATCCCTTACTGATAAAGAAAATAGAATTAAAAATGATATTATCCTAAAGTATAAACAATATTCAATTTTTAGAACCGAACTGCAAGATTCTTTTGACATATCAGAGAAAGATGGTTTAAAGATAACTATCAATTTTTCATTAAATGATTTACATTCTGAGTTTGATTATATCAATGCGAGAGGCCACGCTAAACAGGATTTTATTGATAATTTGGAAGAGAATTTTGATACCGTAGTTGATAAGATTTTTGAAGACGACACCTTAACTTTTAATGGTAATAGAGATAAGTTATCTCATATTGAGTATTTTTTCGGCAAAAATTTTTATTCTTATCGTTTTGACATCGAATATCAGAAGGATAAATTTGAACAAATGTCACCCGGCAAGAAAGCATTTATCGTTCTGAAACTGATTTTAGATTTCTCAGATAGTAAAATTCCAGTCTTAATTGACCAGCCAGAAGATAGTCTGGATAATCGTGCTATATATAATGAATTAACGGCTTATATAAAAAAGACGAAATTAAATCGTCAGATTATTCTTGTTACTCATAACCCTAATATTGTTGTTGCAGGAGATTGTGAGAATGTTATTGTTGCAAATCAAGAATCGGATGTTTCCAAAAATAAAAATGGTAAAGTCTTCGATTATGTAAGTGGTGCCTTGGAAAGTATAGTCAAGGACGAGAAAAGCCAATTTTTACTGCAGAGATATAGCATCAAAGAACACGTTTGTGATATTCTCGAAGGAGGTCGAATAGCTTTCCTTAAACGAGAAAGTAAATATGACTTACAAGAAGAATTATAATCTATCAAAGTCAAAACGCCCTATAAAAGGGCGTTTTGATGAGTTATAGGTATAGTTTATAATGGTTACTTGGACTGCTGTCTGAGCTGTGGTATAATAATTATATTATATGAATGAAGAGGAAAGCTATGAAATTACAAAAACCCAAAGGGACTCAGGATATTCTTCCTCAAGAGTCTGTCAAATGGCAATATGTAGAAGAATTTGCTCGCAAAACGTTTAAAAAATATCATTACGCAGAAATTCGCACCCCGCTATTTGAGCATTATGAAGTGATTAGTCGTTCTGTTGGAGACACGACTGACATTGTAACCAAAGAGATGTATGATTTTTATGACAAAGGCGACCGTCATATCACATTACGCCCAGAAGGAACAGCACCAGTTGTACGTTCTTATGTGGAAAATAAGCTCTTTGCACCAGAAGTCCAAAAGCCGGTGAAACTTTATTATATGGGCTCTATGTTTCGTTATGAGCGTCCTCAGGCTGGACGTTTGCGTGAGTTTCATCAGATTGGTGTAGAGTGTTTTGGATCCAACAATCCTGCGACTGATGTGGAGACAATCGCCATGGCAGCTCAATTTTTCAATGAAATTGGTATTCAAGGTGTAACGTTGCAGTTGAATAGTTTGGGGAATGCAGAGAGTCGCGCCGCTTACCGTCAAGCATTGATTGATTATTTGACGCCGCTGAAAGACAGTCTTTCTAAAGATAGCCAGCGTCGTCTGGAAGAAAATCCTCTCCGTGTGCTAGACAGTAAGGAAAAAGAAGATAAACTCGCTGTTGAAAATGCACCCTCTATCCTGGATTATCTAGATGAAGAAAGCCGAACTCATTTTCAAGCTGTGCGTTCGATGTTGGAATCACTAAAAATTCCTTATGTTATCAATACCAACATGGTTCGCGGATTGGATTATTACAATCATACGATTTTTGAATTTACTGCAGATGTGGCGGGCAATGAATTGACAATCTGTGCGGGCGGCCGCTATGATAGCCTCGTTGCTTATTTTGGCGGACCAGAAACGGCTGGTTTTGGCTTTGGAATGGGCGTGGAGCGCCTGCTTCTTGTTCTTGAAAAGCAGGGTGTAGTCTTGCCGCTAGAGGATAGTTTGGACGTTTATGTTGCAGTTTTGGGAGGCGGTGCTAATAACAAAGCTTTGGAAATTGCACAAGCACTTCGCAAGCAAGGATTTACAGCTGAACGTGATTATTTAAACCGTAAGTTGAAAGCGCAATTCAAGTCAGCAGATACTTTTTCTGCTAAAGTGTTGATAACTCTTGGCGAAAGTGAAATTGAAAGTAACCAAGTTACAGTCAAAAACAATCACACTCGTGAAGAATTAACGGTTGATTTAAATCAGATCCAAGAAGATTTTCAAACAATTTTTGAACAACTGGGGTTTTAATTTAAAAAGGGAGAAAGCCAGTCAAATGGCTTTTTTTCTCATAACATAGTAGAACGTTGAAGTAGAAGTGGAGAGAACAATGAAAAAAATAATCATTCCGTCTGTAATTCAGTTTCTAATTGTTTTTTTGATTATAGGAGGAATTGCCTATTTTGTAAGAGGGGATTTCTTTTTTCGGTTTTTAGCACCGATTTTTGGCTTAGCAGCAGGGCTATTGCGCTTAGCATCAAGTTATGTGGTTAAGGTTTTGCATCCTGAATTATATGACAAAGAAAGTAAGAGGTGAGTCGTCATCCTCTTTTGTAAAAATATTACGTTAAGATATGAAGATTTTGAAAAGCATATCTTCTTTTTCATCGCTTTTGTGGTAAAATAGTAAAAGAATTAAAAGTTTGGAGAATAAAAATGAAACGTTCAATGTATGCTGGGCGTGTTCGTAGTGAACATGTTGGTCAAGAAATCACTTTGAAAGGTTGGGTGTCCCGTCGTCGTGACTTGGGAGGGTTGATTTTCATTGATTTGCGCGACCGTGAAGGCATCATGCAGCTAGTTATCAATCCTGAAAATGTGGCTAAAGAAGTCATGGAAATCGCTGAAAGTTTACGAAGCGAATATGTGATTGAAGTGACTGGAAAAGTAGAAGCCCGTACGCAGGCGAATGATAAATTGGCAACGGGAGCTGTTGAACTACACGTGGAGAATCTGACAGTTCTCAATACGGCCAAAACGACTCCATTTGAAATCAAAGACGGTATTGAAGCGAATGATGATACCCGTCTCCGTTACCGTTATTTAGACCTTCGTCGTCCTGAAATGTTGGCAAATTTGAAATTGCGGGCTAAGGTAACACATTCTATCCGCAATTACTTGGATGAGCTTGAATTTATTGATGTGGAAACGCCGTTTCTTACTAAGTCAACTCCAGAAGGGGCGCGTGATTATTTGGTACCCAGTCGAGTGAACCAAGGTCATTTCTATGCTCTGCCACAAAGCCCTCAAATTACCAAGCAACTGTTGATGAATGCTGGATTTGATCGGTATTATCAAATTGTAAAATGCTTCCGTGATGAGGATTTGCGTGGAGACCGTCAACCAGAGTTTACACAGGTTGACTTAGAAACTTCTTTCCTATCTGATCAAGAAATTCAAGATATTACAGAAGGCTTGATTGCTCGAGTGATGAAAGAAACGAAGGAGATTGAGGTTACATTACCATTCCCACGAATGAAATATGATGATGCAATGGCTTTGTATGGAAGTGATAAACCAGATACACGTTTTGAGATGCTATTGCAAGACTTGACAGATCTTGTCAAGGGAATTGACTTCAAAGTTTTCTCAGAAGCACCAGCCGTTAAAGCTATTGTTGTGAAAAATGCAGCTGACAGCTATTCGCGAAAAGATATAGATAAGTTGACAGAGCAAGCAAAACAGTATGGAGCAAAAGGACTTGCTTGGGTGAAAGTGGCATCAGGTGAACTAAATGGGCCAGTTGCTAAGTTTTTGAAAGACTTGACAAGTGACTTGACAGATGCTTTACAGCTTGAAGACAATGATTTGGTTCTTTTTGTAGCGGATACACTGGAAGTTGCCAATGCAGCACTAGGTGCTTTGCGTATACGTTTGGCAAAAGAGTTGGGCTTGATTGATGAATCGAAATTTAATTACCTTTGGGTTGTGG